>Ga0157362_1001428_pt1 | contig 10154 bp, 6 predicted proteins | sample AttlaeALBM3_FD_111480 | JGI IMG/M metagenome (GOLD analysis project Ga0157362, IMG submission 111480) | Fungus gardens microbial communities from leaf cutter ant in Ribeirão Preto, State of São Paulo, Brazil - Atta laevigata ALBM3 | ecosystem: Host-associated > Fungi > Mycelium > Unclassified ... | reverse complement strand
TCTTTCTCTCTCTCTCTCTCTCTCTCTCCCCCTCTCTCTCCTACCTTTCCGACTCGGCCGACCGACCACTCGATCCGCGCGCGCGGCTGTCCCGTTGAGAGAGGAGGGTGGAGGGTGCCGCGAGAGGGTGACGGTGGTGGAGTGGTATCGTGGCGCGGGTGGTATTAACGAAGAGGATTGTCGAGAGAAAAACGACGGACAATCGGCAGCAGCAGAAAGTGGAAGACGGTGGGAAATGGATGAAATATCATGCGCGACATCGACGACGTAACCCTCCGCTTGCTGGGGTCCGCCGTTATTCAGTGTCGTTGCGCGACGTCGCCATCATCGTCGGCGTAGTAACGCCTCGCCCGATCTCGAGGCGAGGAAATCGTTTGGCGGCTGATCGTTTGGTAGTGCGCGTACCTATGTGTCCGTCCGCGAGTCCGTGAAGGGTTCATACGCTGGGCTGTTACGCGGTTTCGGCTGAGGGGCACTGGTGCGCGCTGGGAGCATGCGGGTTTCGGGCGAGGCCCGGCGAGGCGGCTCCGCGGGAGGACCGGGCTAAAGGAACGATCGCATATCGGAAGAGACACTCGCAAACGCGGGCACGGTGCGCCCGCGGCCGTGCCCGCACCCGCACCCCCGCGTCTCGTCTCGGCGCCGCGTCGCGGCCGGTCACACGCCGATTAGGTTCATCCTGAAGACGCGGAAAGCGAGCGCAGCTCGCTTTCGGACGCATGGAACATGATAGAGGTAAGAGAGTCAAGATGTGAACTTACTCCTAATCCGTTACCGTCTCTGTCTTAAAGAAAAGATTAAAGACTCAGCACGGAACAGTAATGGAGTCGCGCTGATGATCTTCTTCTGCAAGGTATATGACTGCAGCCAGTTCGATTATGATTTATGACATGAAATGCAATGATATTCCTCATATAAATGTGCAATATGCATGATGAATAGTTAATTTCCATGAAACAGAAAGTTTACAAAACTATATAACAATATAAAAATTTTCTACGTAATTTATAACTTTATTAATGGTCATATTTTCGGAGTTTATGAAACTTTTTCTAATTTAATAACATGTAAATAAACAATATGGCTGGATTGAATATTGAAAACCGATTGCATTCAACCATATTTAAATTATCAGTATAGAATTGAATTATTGTAAATTAATTCTGAAATAGTGTGTAGCTGTAATATTATGAACAAGGACTCTATTATCGCTGGTTAGAATCTCGTTCGAAATATCTGCAGCTTGCCATTCGTTCAATGTTCACGTATAGGGACATAACAAATTCATTTATATGGACATACGCATACACCCTTGTGCGGATCGAAATAAATTCATGGGATTATCGGACGAAGCTTGCGAGAAGAGAAACGGGGGTTGCAGCTTGCACGTGCTCCGTGATTGCGTGCTGCATGTAGCCAACACACCATTGGGCCATTGACATGTTGACACGCAGCTATGCGTAAACACTATTGCCGTTTCAGAACCGTTGTAAACACAGCGACAGCATTTGCATCTGAGAATATGCGCGATGAGAAGAAACTAATATTCATAAATATATTAAAAATGTTAATGATCTTCCGTGCGAAAATACACACTCCTATCCAAGTGCTACTCTGTTTATTAACCACTATTGAAAATGATAATAATTAACGAACGCAAATAATTTTATTTATTATTCTCGCATTATTCTTGCATTATTAATTACTAAATTAATTAATTAATTATTAATTACCAATTTAATCTCTTTAGCAAGCATTATAAAATCAATATGAATTAATTAACAATAGTATTTTTATATGTAATTGTTTTTATTTAATTATATTTTTATTAAAAATTAGTCACGCGTTTACGAATATGTGGCTTGTTAATATAAGATATTATTATATTCAAGCTATACACAGCTATCTTGAAACTAACTCATGCAAAATCTATAGATCACAATTAATCACCTAGTACGAAGTGTTTCCTAAATTTCGCAGCGTTCTCCGTAAACAACGGCTCTTGTTTCCATAATGCCTGCCAAAACAAATCGCCGAGAGATTATTGAAATTTAGATCGTTATATTATCTCGTAACCGAAGTTTCGTTTTCAGGAAAGATGACCCGCGAGATACGAAATACGGAATTCGTTTCGTGTATAAACCGCGTGGTATGTTATGTATTTTACGAGCCAGCCGCTCGAAACGGCGGTTTTGCGCGTGGTCTTTTCGATTTCCGGCTTCTATTTCCCGACCACTCTAAATCGCCACGCTCGCGTAAATCCGCGTCCGATTTATATCGTGCTATAAACGATTAAACAACGGTCCCCTTTCCAATCTCTACGATTCCGATTGTCCAATTTCAATTTCCTTTCCCAATTGTTTCATATCCGTCTTTCTCTTTCTTTCTCCCATCTTTTTCTCTCCACCTCTCATCTTCACGTGGCTTCATTCGTATGCGCCACCACGTTTATTCGCAAATACACGTGTACACTTTACGCCTGTGCCCGCTGTTTATCAACCTCTTCCCACATCCCCTATAAGCGACTGCCCGATGTAGTCGTTATCGCGCGAGGCCGCATCGGAGAGAGCGGGTCATCGATATACAACACGGTGTAAAAATAAAGGGCCGCACGCGGCTACGTGCATGTGCAGACACGTACCCAAACTTCATTCCACGAATCTCTTTTATATTGCGAGAGAGAATAAGCAAGAGCCACGTTGAATATATTTTCGCGAGATTTCGAACGCTGCGGAATAAATTCATGCGCTCAGAATTTCATTCGTTTGTTCCTTTCTTTTGTTTAACGGAATAGAAAAAGATGCAAAGAAAATCCCGAACTGTATGCGAACTGCATTAAAGCTGATCTTTAACGATATTTTATTTCAAAATACTTTTGACTTTCGTCAGTACAATAAAATATTAGTGATCCTCCAAGATCCTCTTGATATTTGTTGCCGCTATATAATGTTTTTTTGCGTAATTTCCAAATAAAAAAAGAAATGTATAATCAACGCGAAAACAAATTAAATTATTGATTTATTCTAAAATAATGTTACGAGCAGAGATGCAATTGAGAAACGTCTAAATTTCTTGAAAAATGATCGGAAATACAGATTTTGAATTGAGATCGCGTTCTTAAATATGACATTAAGAGTTTAATCCTCTCCTTAGACTTTCTCCGAGAATCCAATATCGGTCAGCTCAGCCGTCTGGCGATCATGAATTTTAAATACCAAAGACCTCGAACGGAACAGCGAACGGAAGAATAATAAATCTCCGGCTACATCTCTCACTTCGATATCGCCATCGCCGGATCGCGCTGAAAATACAAGCCAATCGATACGTGCAGCTGAGCGTACGACAATCGTATCCGAACTAATTGGTTGCTTTTTGAAAGCTTACGTGTCAATTATCGTACTAATTTATTTTGACTAAAGCTTAACTTATCGTATTGCCACGTGAGTAAATTGTCCTGTTCTCTTCTTGGAATTTATTATTTATAACTCATTTAAATGTGGGAATTTAATAATCATGATTTTCACGCTAAATGCTTAATTGAAATCTACTTTTGGCTTATATTCAACGATTCTGTTTCCGTCTCAAAATTGATCTGAGTTACTTTCGCGATTTTTATGTTTTTCTTCGTCTTACACAATAAAAATATCTATTTATTTATATCTTAATGATAAATTATATATATTGATATTTAAAAAATTATTAGATATTACTAGATTATTAGATATTACTTTCGTATAGATTATTATATAAAATTAAATTATAGTATATAAATATGTGTACTAAATGTGTACAATACTAATATTAAAAAAAACTTCATATTATTGGAGTATATTTGAATATGTTTCTAAAAAAGTTCAATGTCAGTCACCTTGCGTAAACAAATCACAAAGCCGACAAGTGGTTCATTGTGTTCCGGAAGCCACTGATTTAGTAGAACTATTCTTAGCATCGAGATAAGCTCGTTCGCACGTGGTGTGCGGATTCAGAGGGCGGATGTCGCTTCCAGATGTCGAGTGGACTTGGTGCAACCGCAATGGGAATCGGCGTTAGTCACGGGACGGGCGGCGAAGGTGTAGCTGGTGGTTGCCGCCTCCGTGCACAGAACCAAGGCCAAGCCTCAGGGTCCACGATGCAGCATAATCCGCAACAATCGTCTCAGCAGCAGCAGCAGCAGCAGCAACAACAGCAACAACAGTCGCAGCAACAGCAGCAACAGGCATCCGTGTCGCAGCAGCAATCGCAGCAACAGCAACGTCAGACGACCGGATTCACGGGTCGATCGAAGAAGGACAACTGTTGCCTATGCTGGTGCTGTTGCTGCAGTTGCTCGTGGTATTATCGATCCTGTCTGATCATGACTCGTACATCGATGTGACTTGAAACAAAATATTCTTAAGAAAATTGCTGATACGAAGCTTGAGCAATTCGACACTTTTGCTCTTTTATGATGTCAATCTAACATTTTTTAGTAATCGCTTAATTATGAAACAAAGAAATCGCAATCTTTTGTTAATCAAATGTGAATAGAAAATTTTGTCATTTCTTAGATTTTTACTTAAAAATCTATCTCGAGTTGTTTTTCTTCACAATGACATGTTACATTAACTACGTTCAGTAGAAAAAGCATCTGTTGCAATTGTTGTAAGATTCTTTAATATGATTAGTTTATACATTTAGAACCATTGAGGAACTAGGTGCAAGAACCAATCGTATTAAAGACTTTTACAACAGTTGCAAAGCTACTTTTTCTACTGAACGCCGCCATTGATTTAATTCTTGAAGCGGACAGCGCACCGATGTACGAAATGTTTTATTAAATTATGAAGATCTATACTCGATTTATACGACAATGGACAAATCGTTAATGAAGAATGGATCTCCGAATTGCACGAAGTGACTTTAATCTCTCGTTCTATAATTACATGTGCTCGCGATGGCGAGTTACTGAAAAGTCAGCACAAAGAGTTTTCATTGTAATCGCAAACATAAAGTAGATGAAAACGAGCCATGCGCTATTATCGTTATCAAGCGGTTATTTTCGTGCTTACTTCATCTACTGAACCTCTCGCCATTGAAACGATATCGGTCCATTGTCTTTAAACTCTCGCGTGTGATCCATTTATTGCCGTGCAGACGTACCTACATATTGCCTTTCTGTGTTTCATGCCACAAGTAGGAATAAATGGTAAGCAGGCCACGGACTGTGTGCGTTAATGCTGCTTGTTTGTTATGTCGATGATGATGTTATCGTAATGCACGTATTACGGCTCATAGAAACGGGGTTATGCACATACCACGCGTCCTTCCTACGCGAGCCATCTTTACAGATTATACGCTAGTAGTTTACTCATTCTAGGCTGGCATCGACCCGAAAGAATTTATCTGAGGTGCAATGGCATTTCCTGAATTTCTGAACCGTGGGAACGTGCGACAGTATAATCTTAACTGTTTCGTCATATCAACGTGAAGGAATCTTTCAAAAAACATGTATTTTGAAATATAATTTCTTCTTTTATAAAATTTGCTTCAAGTAGTGCAATGGCATGTATTTTATTAGTTATATTATATTTTCTTATAATTAAGATATATTTTTAAAAGAAATTGTTACGGTTGAAGTAAAATTTCAATGAATAATAAATCTACAAATAATCTTTGTTTGCAACAATTGTTTGCAACATTAGATAAAAAAAGACTCTTTCATAATAAAGAAACTACGTACTTTGCGAGTTATTTCTGTGTTTCGATTGTTGTTGCCAACATTTCGTGAACGTTGCAGTTCACTTCATCAGGGCGAGAAGCAACCTTTTTAAAGTAGACTCTTGCAATATTTTGTAAAATTTACGACAAATGAGCACTGAGTGAGAAATATCCTAAAATTACCAGATATTTTATTTTCTTTTATTTATTCAAGTAAAAATCTTTTAGAAATAAATGCAAGTTCGATCGATCAGACGGCAACTGATACAGAACCAATCATTTTCGTGATTTGCCATCTGACCAAGTCGTGTAAACCGTTCAGAATCGCCGTTTATTTCCGCAGTTGTGGTTCGCAAACGCCATAGAACAGCAGCGTCATCAAGCACAAAGAATCGGCCTTCCAATGATCCGGTTCTGTGCCTGTTATCGACACGACTAATATTTTCTCTCGGTTCGATGCTACTCGTTCACATCTCTTTGTATCTCGTTATCCTCAGTCTCAATTAAATTAGTTATCCTGACGATCGTTAATCATTATCATTTTCTACTGTATTTGTGTGTGCGTCCGCCGAATCATACTCTTCCCTTCGTCATTCATTTTATGGCTTTTCATTTCCCGAGGCTATCAAATTTAATTCATTTTCTATACTTTTTTCCTCCACCTTCCTTCATTCTCGGTTGTCTATCATTACTTTCGCGTTTGCGTTTCTTCCGTCATTCTTATGTTTGCCAACAAAAATCACCATCAATATTATCGTACGATCGTTATAATTAACACGATGATTTACGATCAATTTTAATACCAATATCGATACTATAATCTATGACAAATTTCTGATCGGTAGATCCGATCGAATCCACGCCTCACCTGTTATAATTGTAGATTAAAAAAGTAACTGCGCAAAAAGAAACATTCAATAAATTATTATTTTTAATTAATCTCTCTCTTTCGATATAGATAACTAAAATCTACGTAATATAATAATAAATTATAAATAAATGGTATTATTTCGAACAGGATTTAAACATGAATAAAATAGTTTATAATCGTGGAATCATCATATCAACCTATTTATTTAATCGATTGTCCCGCACGGTTCTACACGTTATTAACAATGAGCCAATGCGATGCTACAACTGTTGTTTTGATTGGTTGATTTGTAAAATTCTTTTTTCTTATTAGTCAATCAAATGCTTCAAAGCATTTGTAGTGAGAATTTGACTGTAGCCATAGAGAGATGTATAAGATAGTTCTAATGTGCGTTGTCGTCTCAGTTTGGCGGCAGTCGGAGGTAATTCGACGGGTACCGGCAGTGCGGGCGATCAGGGCAAGAAAAAGGGCAATGCCGGTGTCGGCGAGCATGGCAGTGGCATCAGCGTCACGGACTTCGCGGGTGCAGGTGCGGGTAACGGTCTCGATGGACTCGACGGCCTCGACGGCGGTCTGGAGCGCTGCAGCTTGGAAGAGGTTCGGGCTTGGGGCTCGTCCTTCGACAAACTGATGAGGAGCGCCGCCGGCCGCAAGCTCTTCAGAGAGTTCCTCATGAGCGAGTACAGCGAGGAAAACATTGCCTTCTGGCTTGCCTGCGAGCAACTCAAGAGGGAGAACAATCCCGAGACGATCGAGGAGAAGGCGCGCTACATTTACGACGATTACATATCCATACTTTCGCCAAAGGAAGTGAGTAAACTCTCTATTAGCTCACGGAGAAAATACTTACTTATTCGTGATAAGAAATCGTAACTCGATTGAAGCACTCAGGAGCAGCCAGCAAATGACCGTTGATCTATTACTTGCATCTAGAATTATATAAAGTAACATAATTATAATTTGTATAATCCTTTATAGAGATATAAGGTATTTTTGTTATTATTAGAGAGTACATAATTATTGGCGATAATTGAAATTATTGGTAGCTTCGAATTAAAATTATGATTTATTATTTTCTCAGGTTGGATCTACTAGCGATAATTAAATTTATCTATTTCGAAACAATTTTTCATATATTTTCACGTTTTTAATATATTTTTAATAATTTAAAAAAAAAATGTATTTAGCAATTGTAGAGTATTTTTTAATTGATTAATTTTATTTATTTGTTACTATTCGTTTCTAATTGCGATCAATTCATTAGATAACTTTAATAAAATTTCATTATATAATAATATAAGATAAAAAATAATATAGGTATCGCTTTCGAATAAAATAACGACATGTGTACTAAACTAGGGCGAATATAACAAAATTATATATAGACATATTAGAATCCTGATGAATGTATGATTGTAAAAATATAGATATAATTATTTTATGTGACGTTTAAAAGTATATGACATTCAAGAAGAAATAGTTCTTATTTTCCGGGAAAAACGTGCTCTATTATTATGGTACATTTTGATACCGAAGTAGAGATAGCGTCAACCTGGAAATAATAAGCATATTCTAACGTAACCATCTATTTAGTTTATAATGGCATACGCAGTATGCGTCATGCGATCAGTATCTGCTACTTTGAATAGTCCGTGCGATGCATCATAAGCACTTACACATTTCATAACATAAAATAATTCCTACCAGAGCTTCCAGAGCTGTTAGCTTTGACGATAGAATCGATAATGTTATTGGATGTATTATCTAATTACGCCATTTTTTTATCGGATGTAAAAAGTCGAGTGTACGAACGCGCAAGAATTAGAAAAACGTGACGGTAAAATTAAATGCAGTTTGACGTAAAGGAAGACTTTTGCAATATAATGTTTTGTTTGAGAAAAGCTGCGAATGCGCGTGACTGATTTCTTCTATATTAACCGACTGACCTAGTGACCCAGTGACCTCTTTAACAACTTATTCACCCAAACGGGGCGAATGCACGAACTTTCTTTTGCCATTCGAACATTACGGCATAATTGTACGGTACATGACTATGCATTATTGCAATCACCTAGATCATTTTACGAGATAATATAAAAAAGATCGCGTTAAAAGTATGTCGTACATATTATGGTCTATAATTCTCGGAAAGTTTTTTTATCGTTGTTTATAACTATGAATATATCGGTACTTCGCCATTCTTCGTGATAAAGAAAAATTGTTGTGCGAAAATGCGATTAAAAGACTTACATATTAGCTTCGAGACCTGTCATGGATCTGTCTATTCCTGAAAAATTATATTTATGTAATTAATTAAAAGAATAAAATTGTACAACTTGTAAATTTTATTATTATTTTACAAGACAGAGAAAGAAACATTGTAGAATTAAAAGATATTTTATAAGAAATGAGAGAATGTAAATTGCAAATAGTAACTTGTAAATTAAGATACAATAAGTTGCAGTTTCGTAGAATATTTTTACAGCCTTTTTATGTAGTTGATAATACTTGATACAAATTTTAATTAATCCATTTTCTTTATGTCGTTTATGTTTGTAGGTGAGTTTGGACTCGCAGGTGCGAGAAATGGTGAATCGCAACATGGTGGAGCCTACACCGCATACCTTCGATGAGGCGCAGCTGCAAATCTATACTCTCATGCACCGGGACTCGTATCCGCGTTTTGTCAACAGCGAGATTTATCGGAGGGTGGCCAGAATGACTAGCAGCAGCCCGCCTAGCCCGAGCACAGGGCAGGAGCATAGTGGAAAGACGAAGAGCAAGCGAGGAGCGACGTAATCGTGATCGTGATGGTCCAGAGACCGTCGGGAGCGCGGACCAAGACCTCTAAAATCAAGCATTTTCATCAAAGCCACGATCGGCCGAACCGTTCGGCAAGGGTTTGCAACACCCTCCTCCTCGTCGGAAAGTCTCCGTCGAGGCGAGGAATCGCCCGAGTGGACAAATGGCTGACGAAGCTAATACCTCGCAGGAGGGTATCTCCATCCTCATGGATGGACGACGAGCTTTCTGGTCGCGTCAGATTGCTCGCACGGAAGCCGGGGGCTTGTTCAGTGATTCGCTCTTCCACGCGAAGGCGCAACGGGGCCATATAATCGCGCTCGCCATTGCATGCGAGCCATTACGACACCGATGATGATGATGATGATGATGATAATGATGATGATGATGATGATGATGGACTGAACGTACGACGAGATCGCAATCGCGGTTGATCGCGTAGATCACAAATCGCAACGTTCCACTTTCAGGATTTCTGTACAGAGCGCATGCACGCGGGATGGTGGATCGTAGCAGGAGAAAGGATCACGCGATCGCACGGGGATGACGAGCACCAACGCGAACACCATCGATCCTCCCGTGTCCATCGATCTTTGCGAGCCTCGCAATCTACCCTCACTGTAATTGTAACTCAAAAGCTCGAATAGAAGATCGACTTGGGCTCGCGAGCTTCCCCTTTCTCTTTCGCTCTTCTCGGCTTAAAAGCGAATTCGATTTGAATCACATACCTTATGTCTTTCACAAGCCATTATAAAATAGTCAAAATATCCTCTTCTATTTCTTA
>Ga0157362_1001427_pt1 | contig 10154 bp, 4 predicted proteins | sample AttlaeALBM3_FD_111480 | JGI IMG/M metagenome (GOLD analysis project Ga0157362, IMG submission 111480) | Fungus gardens microbial communities from leaf cutter ant in Ribeirão Preto, State of São Paulo, Brazil - Atta laevigata ALBM3 | ecosystem: Host-associated > Fungi > Mycelium > Unclassified ... | reverse complement strand
TACCGAGCGCAGCACAATATCGCAGCTTATTTTTAGATAATGAAATCGCGACAACGAGGAACCGCGTGCACACAACGTGCGAATATTTAAAGCCAGGCGGTATCCTTTCAAGCCACTTCGCTATTACGTGGATTCATTTTAATCACGGCGCGGTGGTCCATTTGTGTATATACGGTGCACTCTATTATTGTACGCTCTCAATTTCGCGTATCTCGTACATTTTTTTAGTAGACACTCGTAAACACAATCAATATTAACCCCCGTGTAATTTACTATCCGACAGAAAAGTAGAGATGTTGATACATAATCCATGATATTCTAACAACCGCTTATATCTATCTCGTGTAATATCGATTAAATTACTGATGTATCGGTAATCGATAATTCATGTCAATACAATAAGAGAAAAGTAACGTATCTGACGCACACTTACGCACACTTACAATCGCGGCCGGGATTAATTAGATACCCGAGCTGCCTTTAATTAGAATCGGCTCGATATATTTAATTTGTGCGCGAGTCAAGCGTCCAAATTGAATCAATTAACTCACCAAACTTGCTACAAGATAGGGATAGAAGAGAGTTAGTAGGGAGAGAAGGGAAAAAACGAGGGACACACACGTTTACAACGTTAGTGTAAGTTAGTAAACACAGAGGTCGAGGGAGATGTCTCTTCACTCTCTTCGATTATTCTCCTATACCTCCTACATTACCCATGACTTCCGCTTCGCGCTCGTTGCGCAGGCACGTTTATAAATAATTTAATTCACGCCCGGTTCAGCTCAGCTCGGCACGGCGCGAGAATTTCCATGGATTATCGTCACAACCGGCTACGTATGGTATTCGCCGTTATTGGGTCGTAGCTACAATAGCACCATGCACGAAGAATCACGGTAACGAGGTGTCCGTGCGCTTGGAAGTTCGGATAGTTAACTCGCGGACGGCAGCGATTATAATTGGAAAACGATCGAGTGCGCGGTCGGCCGACGCACGACGTCGGAGATATATCGATATACCGATAACGAGTGCCAGATCGTTCTGCCACGTGCGACAGGTATTGCCACACGTTACGCGATAGTCGTGACACTTGGAGCTATTTCTACGGATTACGCGCTCGGCGTGTGTTCCACCGTCGGCAATTTTTATTGAAATTTTTATTGCCGTTTTCCTCGGATGAATATAAGAGAGGCATGGTCGTTGGTGAAACTAAAGGAAATTGACTTTTGTTTAACTTGAACAAAATTATAAACAAAATTAAGTTGAGTATATTAAAAAGTATTTAAAAAATGGGATTTACGGACCAAAGCAAAATTTCAAAAAAAGGATATAACATGTTCTCGTTTAAAAGTTGACATCGTTTAAAAGTTGTGGAACATACAGAAATTGTTGGTAGACGAAAAACAGAGGCGCTTATTAAACTTTCCATCATGTCATGAACAGTATACAGTTAAGGATAATATAAAAAAATATTAAAAGTCATTAAGACGCCAAAATATGTTTGTATTAAATTTTTCGATGACATCAAAATGCACTTGCGAAATATAGAGATAATTCAGAGACGATAGCAACTTATTATTCAATGATGCTTACGATTACGTGATTAAAACTGACAATGCTTTAAGAATCGTATTCTCTTTTAATAAAATATTCTTATTTTTCACAAGCATGAAACGATAGTATCAAAATTGATACGCATGTATCTGGCACAATGTTAGCGTGCGACAAATCTGATTGTCAAATTCTTTTTACGATTCGACATGTCTGTGATCTTTGAAAAACCGAAAGGGAATCAGGCGCATGAAAAATATTTTGTGAAGAGAAATTTATATTCAACGGGGCGTTTTAATCCATCTATATTGTCGCTGACATCGCATGTACGCGTTACGTGTATTACCAAACCGATGCAGATGCAACGGATGAAACGTTCGAACATACGCGATGCGTTATCCAGCCTAAAAGTGACAAAACATTGCCAACGGGCAGTGCCATCATAACATAAATGTCGAAAACTGTCGCTCTTCTGTGGGCTATTCAGCACATAGGGTGTCTCGATAGTTGCATATTTTCTTCCGATTTTAAATTTTCTGATGAGTTTGGAATTAATTTTTTGTTGACGGAACTACGACAGGATTGTACGTCGAAACATTTTTTATTTTCGATATTAAATATTGGTCTCGTCGCGCTTCGTCAGTGTCGAATATGTGATTTCAGGATCGTACAATTTATCAGAGTACCGATGTGAATATTCATGGAGCGACTTTGAAGAGAAGAATCGACTCTCGCGCGCGAAAGAACTTTAAGACGAATGCCTTGTCAACGCTCAAGAAAACACAGACAGAGTCGAGGGGGATATTAAGTGCCAACAGTCTCCATTAATGATTAATGCAACCTAACGATCGTGTGCCTCTCGTGACTCGAGTCTCTTGACCTTTCTTGATGCAGAGGACAGCTAGTCAGCCAGCCATTGCGCGTCGAAAGAAGAAAGAGCTTGAACAAACAACGCGCGCGCCATTCGCACTCCTACTTATCTCAGCACGATGTTGCAGAAATAAGAAAGAAGCTTCCCCAAGGCTCAAAGGCTACAGCAATGAACCTGGCTTTATGAATACATGAGCGAAAAACTCTAGCACCGAGACAACTACAGGCACTGTATATCTCTCGCGTTATCCGCTCGAAATTACTCGGTTGTCTTTTACGCGACGCGCGATGCGATTTCTTTTATCCCAACTGTATGTCCATCTTTTATTTTTCTCTTTTTTTTTTTGTCGTCTGTAATCAGACGATAGGAGGAAAAAAACGGTCGATGAAGAGTCGCGGCTCGATATCCTGGCCACGAGTGCGTAGTCGACGGGATAAAACCTCGACGGATTCGACAACGAGGAGAGACGGGCTATATCGTTCAACGGATTACTACTCGCCGTTATCGCCGGCTCGCGGAAACTCTTGACGACGGCATCGCTCGATCATTCTTCCCATGGGCAAAGCTATCGATAATGCAAACGGCTGCGCTCTGGGAAATCGGCTTAACGAATGTCTACAAGAGTCGAATGTGCGAGAACCGTTTTTAACGCCGTCCTGACATATTACAGTGCTCAGTTAAGCGAGACATAACTTCTGCATTTCCGGGAGATCCGATTCCAAGGTTATCGTATAAATCTTTTTTTTTACCATCTAAGCGCGATTTTTTTATCATCTAAGCGAGACTGTACAGTGCACGAGTGCAGTCGTTATACCTACGTATTATATTTATTTCGAGCACACACAATATCTATTATTTTGGAGTAAGTAAAGAAAATTTTACTTGGGATAAAAACTTTTGGGCAAACTCCAAATAAATGTACAAAAGAAATTCTTATAATGAAGAAAGGAAACCTTTTCATTGCAATTCTGCAACGACAATTTGCGACAATTTGCGTCACACGTTGACTATGAGAAGTTGACGCCCCGCTAGATACGTGCTCGGGAAAACAATGTCAGGTACTTGCTATCGCCAGCAATAAAAATAGAAAAAAAATGAAAAACGCCATAGGGACTGACTCTACATGCGTTTTCCACACTACCTATTATAGCGTGTAATATTGGCTGCGTCGCGCGTGAAGTCCGAAAACACGATGCTATTCTGCGACGGATGCATATTGCGCGATGCAAACATTTTTATTGCTGCAATCAAAGTTTAAGTTCTTGATGGATAAACGTGTGAAGGCGAAAATACTGTGTTTTTTTTTCCGAATCGAATTTCCGATAGAAATGCTATTATACAAATATATATATATATATATATATATATATATATATATATATATATATATTCTCATGTTGAATTGTGAATATCCTCTTACAAAGGGTAACATTCAACGCTATTATATTAAGATTGCAGAAAGTAATTATTCTTCCTCTTAAGTAACAATACCGGTTTAATTTTAGAACAAGTACCTTTGTTACGGTTACGCTGCCCTCTTTTTTCAAGCGATGTGCAATTCACAATTTAATTTGAAGCAGAACAGCAGATGGTTGAATTATTTCTAATAGTAATACACGAGTTTAGTTGAATAAAGTAGAATATAAAATTGAACGTCGGAGCTTTTTAGGCGATATATCGTTAATTCACAGAGAGGCCGATTGAGTGCGGCCGAATCTCTCGTTCTTCTCGTTCATTCTCTTGAACGAAAAGACCCGTTATTCCTCTCTTCAATGTTTCAGCAGCCTCATTCGAAATTTCTCCCGCACGCCCCATCACATTATTAAACAGTGCGACGTTTAACTGAAAGCATTTGTCAGTGAAATATACGCGTATTTAACTCGGCACAATGCGAGATTCAATCCCATTGAGCTCGGCTACCTGTAATTGTCCCGCGGTATCAGGCAAAGGAGTTAAATCCTTCCGCGTTAGTTTGGAATTTCGCCACGTATTCGCGTTAAAATTTCAAAGCCCGGGCTGCACGCGGTTGCCACGTAAGCCCCCTCTCGGTGCCGCCGCTCTTAAACTTCACGGGCGCATTATGCACTTTCGCCGAGTGTAAGCGCGAGCATTTAAATTAACGATAATTTCAGTCACAGGTTTGCAAACCACCGACGTGTAATTCTGCAGGTTGTGCGCGCAATCATGCCTAGACTCCACCCCGTTTCGACGCGTACTTTCCTGGCGATACCGAGAGGGCCGCTTATGTACTTTACGTAGTTATCAACGCGAACAGTTTGAGAATTCAGTCCATTCATACCATTCATATATAATAGATTGTCGCGTGTGTGGGAGCAAAGATTTTATTTACGCGCCACGGCTTGCGTGCACTAGTATAACGTCGCGACGACGTGTTTACGTTACGTGTCGCAACATCAAAAACTATCTTATAACGATTCTCTTCTTGATAGCGCTACCTGATGTTGCAAATAAATAAAGTATCGAAGCAAGCGAGACTTGTACCGTGAATATTGACAGTGAAATATAGATATCACAATTCTACCGTATCTATGTATCTATATGTGTATCGCGAATGTTTTTATCCCAATATGTAAGATACACGTCTCATAGAATAATGATGAAGATTTATCCGCTACAGATGGATGAAAATTTCGATTTGTCTTTTATCCTTTGAAGACCTTAGCGAATATGCGCTAAGAATACATAGATACGGATGCAAGCTGTAATAGGTACTTCTGCAAAGCTCGTGAATTATTTCAGCTCTCGTTAAAGTAAATAAGGTTCTTTCGCGTAGGAATAAAATAACGCGAGGAAAGACGCAAGTACGTTCGTACGAAGAGCAAAGGGTCTTAGGTTAATAAACGAGTGTAATTAGACACCTCATTTCGACGCCTCTCCCGCCACCGATCGTCCAGCTTGCTCTTCGCTATTCTATCGTCGTTTTCATTCCTGTTCTTTCCACTTCTCTTATTTGTCTCTTTCGCGTACAATGTATCTAGCTGCATTATGCGAGGAGAAATGGCCAGAAAAGCCCAAGCGCTAATGAGGAAAAACGTATACGAGTCTCAACGTCCTTCACTGTGCTTTCATACCGAATGGCGATTAACATTCGGATAGTTGCTTTTACACTCGAGTTTTTTAACAATGTTTATAAATTGTCTTACACATTGCGAAAATAGGTACACACCTCTTTGCATTTATCTCTCTCATTTATATCTTATTATCTCTCACTGCCATACTCTCATTGTGTAAATTGCTCCAATTACAATTTAACATTATTTCCTTAGCTCCTTAAATACTCTCGTGAAAAGAAATATTTGGTCAACGATTCGGATCAGATAACACAATAGAGTAAAGAGTTGTGTAAAGAGATGTGACTTATCTTTCCAAGCTGAAGCTACTTTCTTTTAATGCATCCCAGAATTCTATCTTTCGTAGTTTAGAGAGAAATTATTCCGAGTGAAAAAAAATACTGTACACTCTTGAAATAAAAGTTGGCAAACTTTGGAAAGGACGCTGGCCGTTTGGCAAGAATGCAAAGCACCTATTAAGAAATTTCTTTAAAATTTCTTTAAAAATGAAATTTACAAATACCATCGTGCCATACGGTACTTGAAACACTCATGACATCACGTAAATGCAATATCGCAGATAATATCGCGTTTTCAAGTGACATGCATATGTAGATACATAAGGATATGTTCGTTGTTTTACTCTATACTGTATTCGATAACGCCAAGTGTCGTGTGCAAACTTAGCATCGCAGGTATTATCGATTTATTGCCAACGTTCGTTCCGCGCGAACGTCGATGAAACTTCAAAAGCTAAAACTATCAGGCTTTGATGCAAGATATCAGCTATAGAAACAAAAGCACACGTATAGCATGTGCTATGTCGTGTAAAGGAAATTGATAGTAATATCTAATATTGCGTTCCAACTGCTACGTGAGATAGATTCGGATGCGCCCTCATATGAGACTGAATAACAGAGAGAGAGAGAGAGAGAGAGAGAGAGAGAGGGAGAGTGTGTTAGAGTGGCGGTAGGTAGGTTGAGAGAGAAGTTAGCGGAGGGTGATTCTCTACGTCGATTGTAGCAGCTTGAGAGTAAGAAAAGGGACTTGGTGCTGTACCAGGTCGCTAGAACATGCACGAACGAACAGCAGAGGTGGTGCGTTGGCAACCGGCCAGCTCAAGTATCTCTCATGTGTTTGGCAGAATTTGTCGTTCTTGGATCACCCTCACCTCCATCCCTCTCTTACTGTTCCTCCATCACACAACGTGTTCTCCCTACATACGTACTCTCTACCTAGACACTTGGCGTGTCCGGGTATGTATGTTTGGTTACGCGAAATGCTCTCGTGCATCTCAAGTCGAATGTTTGATGGCGCTCTTCTGTTTAAACACGGACTTAGACACCACGGCTGAGCGGCATCTACGAATCTGCATACATTCGCCCGCGGCACCCACGTGCTTACTTCTCGGATACGCCAAGCTGCCCTTGCGCGTTTCACGTTCACGTTGAATTACATCAAAGAACTCCGTCTCTGTTTTACGTGAGCTCGAGATGCGATTCGGCTTTTCAAAGACTCAGGCCAGTCGGTATGTCACGGGTAAAGTTTACGCGCAACGATATCCTCTGTGATTACATCAAATAGCGAAATCATTTTGGTGCGATATGAATTAAATAGAAAGTCAATTTAATTAGACGATGAAAAGAGATGAAACGGACATATATTTATATTATATATTAAGAATATATCATATAATGTTGTTATTTAAAAGTAAGATTAAATGAAATGTAACGAATTCAATCTGCCCGTTCGTTCGGGTTTAAGAATATTTTTCAGGAACCGTTGAATGTGACAAATTGAGCGGCGTTGCTCCTCAATTACGATGTCTGAAAATTCTTGGATCGCGTTACCTCTATACCATCTTTGCTCCGGGCGCCGCTATTCCCTGAACTTTACTTTTGCGAAAGCTCGGCCATTCGCGCTCACATAATTTTACCGAGAGCTCCCGATGGTAGAATTTCACCGAGTCGCGCCGTTATTAAGTTCGACGGTATCGAATTTACCGCTGGTGCGGCCCGCGCCTAAAGGCTCTCGCGCCAGAGGAGGGATAATAAATTATCGTATAATGTTTCCGTGCGGGGTGCCGTTTTAAGAAAGTTCTGCCAAGTCGGTGCAATAGAAAAACATCGTAAATTCATATCGATTCCGAGAGACATCGTCATCGTACGCGTAGACGACTAAGACGACGACGACGACGACGACGACGACGACGACGACGACGACAATAGCCGCCTCGACGACGACTATCACGATCACCACAGTGACGACGATGATGACGACGACGACGACGACAACGACGACGACGACGACGATGACGACGACGATGACAACGACGACGACGACGACGACGACGACGACGACGACGACGACCGTCTATAAATATTCTCTTAAGCAGTTGGCGTTTTGTACCGTGCGATCGCGGAAAAATCGCGGGTATAATGCACCTCCCGGCCCTCCCCCTCTCCCCTCCCCTCCCTCCCCGAGTTGGGCGCGTTTCTCTTCGCGCGCGATGACAGATTTCCGCGTTGCAGCGACGGATTTACAACGGGGACCATTTTTAACCTTTCTGTCTCGCAGTTTTTTATCCCCGTCGCAGTTTTCGGCCGTGTGCCCTCCTATGCCCGAGTTTCCGCCGTAATTCAATTTGTCACGCAGACGGAAGTTTTGATAACATCCTTCCGCTTGATTTGTACGCTTCGCAAAATGAAAAAATAAACTCGCCGACTGTCCCGGCACAATAGTCCTCGTCGATCGATTTTTGTTACTCGATTTGGCGTCCGCTCGCCCGTTTTTCCGTGCCAGTAACCGAATTGTAACCTCGATTTTAACGAACCGTCCCTTTCCCTCGACGCTCGATACTAAAATAATATCAGCCGTACCATCTAACGTAAATATACGATATATATATATATATATATATAAATAGGTATACATTAATTTTCTTTGCCTATTGTAAGTATTTAACAAGTAACCACGATCTCGACTGCAATAATAACAACTAGGAATAATACAATTGCTCTAGGAAAAATTTATTGAAAATTGCCGTAATACGTTATTACCGTTTGAATTCAATAGCGCAGTTTTCACATAGCCATTCAACTATTCGACGATGAGAGGAAGATCGTAAATATCGCTAAAAGGATTCATCCCCGTAATCCGCCGGCGAAAGTTCAACGCTGATCAATAATACGGGATTATCTGGTTCGTACGAACCAGGCACGGCCAGAATTGAAGCGCGACAGCACAGAGAAGCGCAGTCGCACGTTCGAGCGCTTAATTACGGCTAAACGCCGAACAGGGTTTAATGAATGGACGGATCTCACGTTTTTATATTATACGTGATGGAAATTAAACACAAACGATAGTACAGACAAGCAAGAAAAGATATTAGAAAAGACGCGTGAAAGTAACGAAAAATAGGATAGAAAAGAGATGGTGAACCGGCTGAACGACCATCGCGTCCAGTCGCATCCAGTCGCATCTGCTACATCGATCAACAAATCACCATCATTTATAGGAAGCAAAGAATCCTCATCCTCGCAACCAGCGAACATCCCCGAACCCACCGAAAACTTTTTCGATATTCCACGCTATTATATATATATATATATATATATATATCCTCCAAGCCGAATGAAGATGAATGTGTAAATGTGTAGGTGCGCACGTAGATGTGTATGATTACAGGCGGCACCATCTGTTACGCACAATACGTCTTTGCGACTTCGTACACGTTTCCACGTGCATCGCAATGTACCATGCTGTGTCAATACGCGTCAGATGAATATCGGCCGACGTTTTGCGAACCCCATTCGAAAGTTAGTCCCGCTCGTGCATATTCGTGCAATCTGGTTTATTTGCGGATCGTGTTTATTCTCGTCTCTACGATTAATTGGCCGCTGGGAAGCTTTAAAGTCGCATCGATTGCGGGCGCCGACGATTCAGAGGTGAAATTTTATCTCATTGCATGCAAGTGTTGCATCAATAGAAGTAATTTAATGATATACGGTAATTAATTACGTTGAAAGCGTCGTTAATCTTCTACACGGTGTACGAAAATTTCTGTAGGCTGTATTAAATATTTTCCTCTTCTCTCTTACTTTATTGCTTCGCTTAATCGTATGAATGAGGCGAAATCTACGAGGAAACTTTTTCCGCCGTTCGGATACGTAATTGTTCGAATTTTCTCGCATTTCATTACTCCGTTCGACCATCCGTGCATCCGTCTTCCCGCCACGGAAAACAAATATAATGGTACGACTTTACGACGGAATGACGATGAACGCACATATGTACGTGTATACGTGGATACTTCTCCAAGTTCGTTTCGCAACCACATTCAGATTGGAATTTTAGCTGGTGCCTGCCCCGTGCGATGCGGATCTCTCGTACATCGCCACTTCCGCTCGTAAATGTCGCGGTGAGAACGTAAAACAAAGTCTCGCGGAAGTGAAGTAGATCGTGTGAACACCATCTGAATTTTTCATCCTATCCTGCACCGTTTTCCCACCGACTTTATAAAACGCAAGCTGATAAAACAACCGCAGGCAGAATTTAGGAAAAGGGACTACTACGTGCATACGTATTTGTCCATTCGCGCAAAGAAATTTTTTGTGAAGCGAACATTTTTTTTTTTTTTTTTTTTTTGAAAAAAAAAAAGATTT
>Ga0157362_1001426_pt1 | contig 10158 bp, 11 predicted proteins | sample AttlaeALBM3_FD_111480 | JGI IMG/M metagenome (GOLD analysis project Ga0157362, IMG submission 111480) | Fungus gardens microbial communities from leaf cutter ant in Ribeirão Preto, State of São Paulo, Brazil - Atta laevigata ALBM3 | ecosystem: Host-associated > Fungi > Mycelium > Unclassified ... | reverse complement strand
TGCCATTATTCAACACGATAGCAAAGCCTCCAACGAGAGGTGAATATTCAATATCAGTAACATAAATGTTATTCTCTGTAAGTGGTACAGCCACTGTGGAAATTTGCTGATCAATACTGAATGGTATACGTCTCAAATCTAAAGAATAGTCGCGATTCATGGTACCGTCCCATTTATGACGTACCACGTGGCTAGTTTTGGTTGCTACCATAAGCTCATCTCGTATACAAACTAACGAACTGATCCCACCGTCGATCCAAGCCGACTTTTCCTACAAAATAAACAAGAGAAAATTAAATTACTGTAGTCAGTCCCGATGAATGATTTAATTAGTCTAATGATTTAATGATTAGTCTAATGATTTAATTAGTCTAATGATTTAATTAGTTACAAATAATTGATTTTTATTTTAAATTTTCACGTCACGCTCGATAATGAGGAATTATTACAAAACTTACGAAACTCAAGACGAGGGATGGAATGACTTCTTTGATAAATAATTCCGCACTATCCCGTTTTAAACTGGTAACTGGTGAATCTCGTTGTTCATAAAGTCCTCGACCTTCCGCACTGTTGTCTGTAAGTTTGTAAAATAACAGGTAGCTATCTGATGTTGCAATAACCAGCATACTCGAGTCTGGTCTCCATTGTACCAAAATGTTCTCACCATGTTGCCACAAAGAATTTGCAGATCGTCTGCTAAATACAATTGGTACACAAGGCTGCAATATATATAAATTGTATTTTAGAAATTATTAAATACAGAAACATCCAAGGAAATTACAAGAGAATGTATGCAGTTTAACATGTAATAGATTTAATCATACAAGATATGAAGTGAATATACAGGATGTTTTCCAAGAAACAGATGACATAGTATAATACAGTGAAACATTTTATCTTTGCATTATTATCTTTACATTTTTATCTTTACATTACAAACAACAAGGATGTTGTGCTTCACTGTACTCATCCATTTCTTGCCGAAAAATACAATCTTAATGAAATCTATGTATATACTATAATATTTTGCTTATTAGATAGATTTTATTATGACTGTATTAGTCTCCTGGGAGATTTTAATCCATGACTAAAACCTGTATAGTACAAATCATTTTAGCAATATTGCAGTAACATCGCAATGTTGCAGCAATATTGACGCAAGCTATTGTATGAAAGCAGATTCTTGGCCTAAATTACGTGCCTTGCAGTACCAGATGACAAGAGAGTCCGCGGTGAGAACGGCGAACATAATTTTATCTCTGTTGCACACCACCGCGTTTATTTTACCCTGCTCGCAGGTGTTGAGAACCCGCGGCCATCCTACGGGGAAAAACATGTTTTCCGCGAAAGAGCGTCCCGTCACTCATCACCAGATTTCCCTCATGTTTCGCCTACGTTTCTCCTCGATGCCGTAGATTTGACAACAGTTCCTAACCTCGACATAGCAAAACTCGGATCAGCTCGATGGCAAATGGCAATTGAAGCATGGCGACTCGAGTAGATCAAGTAGATACACGTTGCAACGTGATGCAACGTTATCGGCAGGCCGATCCCTTGCAGCCGCGTTTCCTGTACCTTCCATCAGTATCTTCTCTCTCGTTTCTCCCCGCCATCGCTCGGAGATCCGTATAATACTTTCTATAAATACTTCAGCACGTTAAGTGGAGCTTTTGGATACTGGGCTTTATTATAATGATATTCAATATTCATGTATTATGACCGATTGTTGATGCTGGGTGCATTTGCAATCTCGTTCATTGTGATATAACGCGACTCAATTTTGTAACTCATGGTACAAGAGATATTTTGCGAAATGAAATTCTTGAAAGTGTAATAAATTTTGGGCTACGCCAAAATTTCTACTTGGTTACAGTTTCTTGGTTTTGTCAATCTTTGTATACAATTTAAAATCTTCATAATTATTTCTAAATTTTCCAAAATTAACAAATACACATCTAGTACATAGTAAAAAAATAAGAATAAAATGAGGCGATATCATTAAAACTCCAAGATTGTTTCTTTTGTTAATAATATTATTACATCAATAAAACATATCAATGCATATCAATGCATTATAATTAATGCAATTTTATATATTTGAATATTTATACATCGAGCATACATAGTTCAATTAAATGAAAAAGAAAAAATTGCGAAATGGATTTGGCGATTTTTTCGCATTTAACGAATTTTATTCTATCATTTAATACACATTAAATATATATGTAATCGCAATTTATTTAGAGATAGAATATAGTGGATAGTATCTAAATTTCAACAAACAGAAATTAATGTTGCAAATGTAAGTAGAAAATACATGTTGCTATTGAATATATTGCTAATTATTAATTGTTAACAACTTTGAATTATTTCTGCAGTGCTAAACTTCGCGTTTTTTTTTATGAATACAGAATATTTAATGTTTTTGTAAGAATTGCAACAGAATATAAACTGATTAGTTTTGCAATAATTCCATTAATTTTTACTTGCACCATGATTAAAAAAAATCCACTTCTGTATTCTCTCTCAAGCTGCGAATCTCATACGTACCATTAAATTGCGCTTACGTATATTTTATGCGTTTTCCGAGTCTTCATGGAATTTCTGATGTAGCATCCGAACAGGTTACAAAGGAAGACAAGGAGTCGGGTTTGCGTACTGGTGATAGTGAATCACCGATGTCTCGTTTCCGCAGCTTCTTTATTTTCGCTCTTACTCGTCATCGCTGGTATTTATATGTATGTACAGAAAACCGTTAACCAATGTTTGTAGAAAAATCGTGGGGGGAGGAGGGGATAAAAGGTATCGAGTTATCGTAAAAGTCATCTTGCACTTCTTGTTAGACGTTAATTGATAAAAGGAATAATTCGTAGAAAAAGGTTTTCTTCCTTGAGGATATTTGGATTTATCTTACCTATAACTGAATGAAAAGATAATTAGAGGAAACAACAGATCTCATATATCCCAACGAAATCTATCTTTGTCAAGGTCTATTACCGTGTTGTTCTCTCTAGTCTTACGTTCTTGAATTAATATAATCTGAATGATTAATATAAAAAAGCTATCAAGAAGACAAAATAATACAGACATCGCAACGATATATTATTTTTTATCTGATTAGATTGTATAGCTACCGTAGATGTGAGAGCGATAAAAATGAGGAATTATTTTGTTCAAAAGGATAATGAACTTGACAAGTTACTAATGAAGTAACAACGTCAACGAAGAGTAATAATGACATGTTTCTCCTCGAAATATCGGATATATACAGAATTTATTTCCGTATAGTAATTAGAAAATATAATTAAGCCGCGCTAAATTATGTTGATGTTCGTTATGAAGTAGTTGGTAGGTGTACGTTGTTTCGCGATAGCTCGCGCGAAGTTCGCTCTTCCTCCTTGCGGACTCCCACGAGACGAAAATATATATCATCGGCCAGAGATAAACATCCCGTATTCTTTCCTGCGAAACTCCTTACGATGAAAAAAATGACGGAGCCATTTCGACAAGCGAAATGTCCGCGCGCCGAGGAAACGCGGCAGCGCAATCTTGCATACACGAGGAGCCAATCTGCGCGATTGGATCATCGTTCTCTCATTTCCGATCGTAGCTCGCGATAAAGTCCTCACGAGGAACTCCGTTGTAGACAATGTTGCCAAGTTCGTCTCTCGCAAGTCATACAAAGGAGGATGAGTTACGGCTGATGTACGCCGTCGTTCGCCCGGTGGCATATTCGCACGGAAACTATCGGTGTATGCACGGAAACTATTACAATAGTTATTTCTTCTTCTGGGCTTTCTCAGCGGCCTTGGTGACTTTGCCCGCTTGATCTTTAAAGGTGACGGCCTTGATGACGCCAACAGCTACTGTCTGACGCATGTCACGAACAGCGAAACGTCCCAAAGGTGGGAACTCTTGGAAAGCCTCAACACACATGGGCTTGCTGGGTACCAGGACAACAATGGCGGCATCACCGGACTTAATGGCCTTCGGGTTTTCTTCGGTGGTTTTGCCAGTACGGCGATCGCACTTCTCCTTAATTTCAGCGAACTTGCAGGCGATGTGAGCAGTGTGGCAATCCAATACAGGTGTGTATCCGTTGCTGATTTGACCAGGATGATTGAGCACGATGACCTATGAAATAAATAATTATATTAATTATATGTTCAGAAATCATATCTTACAACGTTTTAAAGTTAATAGAATTTAATTTTAATATTTGAACACATTAAGACACTCAGACGTATTCGACCATCACTAGCAAACTTCTGGTGAAAACCGCGAATGAGATAATCAATTTTTCATCATAGTGTCAAAAAGACTAATAAAACGAGTGCAATTAAGTGTAATAAACTTACCTGTGCAGTAAAATCAGCAGCACCCTTGGGTGGATTGTTCTTGGAATCTCCAGCGACGTATCCACGGCGCAATTCTTTAACAGACACGTTCTTGACGTTGAAACCAACATTATCGCCGGGCACAGCCTCCTGCAGAGCTTCGTGATGCATTTCAACGGACTTAACTTCAGTCGTCAATCCAGCGGGTGCAAAGGTAACGACCATACCAGGTTTCAGTACACCAGTCTCAACACGACCGACGGGTACTGTTCCAATACCACCAATCTTGTACACATCCTGCAATTACAAAAAAAATTATTATTCTGCTTCAATAAAGTTAATCATGCATTCTATGTCTCAAAGAATCAGACGAATCTTGGCCATCAACGGATTAAAAATCCTATGGTGAAAACCGCGAATGAGATAATTAATTTTTCATCATAGTGTCAAAAAGACTAATAAAGCGAGTGCAATGAATGAAATATTACATAAGTATCACACCATGTAAATTATTCGCTAAAATTAAGAATTGCGTAATTAAAATATCAATGTTACCTGAAGGGGAAGACGGAGGGCCTTGTCAGTTGGCCTGGTAGGTGGCAGGATGGCATCCAAAGCTTCGATAAGACATTTACCTTCGGCTTTGCCTTCCTTACGCTCTACAGCCCATCCCTTAAACCAGGGCATCTTGACGGATACTTCCAACATATTGTCTCCGTGCCAGCCGGAGATTGGCACGAATGCAACAGCGGCTGGATTGTAACCGATCTTTTTGATGTAGGACGACACTTCCTTCTTAATTTCCTCGAATCGAGTCTCGGAATACGGGGGCTCGGTGGAATCCATTTTGTTAACTCCGACAATCAACTGCTTGACACCAAGGGTGAACGCGAGAAGAGCGTGCTCGCGAGTCTGCCCATTCTTTGAAATTCCAGCCTCGAATTCACCAGTACCAGCAGCGACGATCAATACGGCACAATCAGCCTGCGAGGTACCAGTGATCATGTTTTTGATAAAATCTCTGTGTCCAGGAGCATCGATAATCGTCACATAGTATTTAGAGGTTTCAAACTTCCACAAGGCAATGTCAATAGTAATACCACGCTCACGTTCGGCCTTAAGTTTGTCGAGTACCCAGGCATATTTGAAGGAACCTTTGCCCATCTAAAAAGTAATAACCTGATTAGATTCATTCTATCAGATCCTTTTAAGGACCCTTTTCTTCTATTGTTATTTAGATGCGTTTTAACAAATCTCAATATTATTAATAAAAACTTTAGTTGCAATTTTGCGCTCGCGAGCATTCAATTGTTCTTGTTTAACATTTGATAAACAAGGAAAAATGATTCTAAGAATATTGCGAGCGCCAAATAGAACGCAGCTATTGATGAAAAGACATTCAGATATTTTTGGTCGTCAACGGATTCAAAGATAATCCTCACGTGAAAACCGCGAACGAGAGAAAAATGTATCATTATTGTCACAAGTTCATTCTTACACAAAATGTGTTTTTCGATCAATGTATCATCATTTTCAAATCTATTGTTATACAAAACATATTTTTAAGATTATTCTATATTTGTGTAAAGATAGTCGTATTTATAAAAATTGATCAATCAGTTGAATATCTTTCTCATATTTGACTGTAATTAATCAATTCTTACAACTACATTTATGTAATTATAAAATGTTTTGTCTAAAAATTATTGAATATTACCTCCTGGGCTTCTTTCTCGAATTTCTCAATGGTACGCTTGTCGATACCACCGCATTTGTAGATCAAGTGACCAGTAGTGGTCGACTTGCCGGAATCGACGTGTCCAATAACGACGATATTAATGTGAATCTTCTCCTTGCCCATTTTTGTAGTTTAGGAGAGTTCTTCTAGTACTCTGAAAACAAAAATACAGGAGTTAGAAAATATTGTTGGGTAAAATTCAGGCTTTCAATTGTATTATAATGGAACAAATGGGTTCTGATATTCTTGAGACTTGTCCCAATTTTTAAATAGTAGTAATTTGAAATAATTTAATGTTCAGAATTTTATTTCTTGATTATAAACTTGATAAATTCTAAAAATAATAAAAAAACTAAAAATTTTTTAAATAATAAGAAAACTTTAGTAGAGCCAGTGAGCCCATATGTCCTTTTAGCATATCAAAAATGTGTTTTTGTTACGAGTTAATTCGCAACAATTTAATTCACGCATTGGAGACCATCCGATTATCTGTACCGATTAAATGATCATCGCAATATGGAATCGAACGACGTCTGGAGCGAGCGGAGCTCCGAGGAATTTCTGTGAATTCGCGCCTTGGAATTTCCCTCCGCCCCAATCTTGCGCCGATCTCGCGTTGCGCTAAATGGTGCAATCGCTTTTCCAGACGCTTCTCGAGCGCGCGCGGGGCATTCGGGATGTCGCAGCGGTCTTTGTCCGCAGTCCACGTGGCCGAACGTGAATATTCGAGAATGGCAGACAGCCGCCATTTTGTAAGTGACGACGAGAAGGAGCGGCGCGCTGTTGCCACGATTGTCGTGACGCTCAGCATCGCACACGATGCCACATTATTACGGATTCTCTTTTTTTTTCTTTCTTTCTTTCTCTCCTCGTGAAACTCTCCCGCATTCGGATGGACCGAGAAAGATTCGCGCTTCGCTAAAAGGTGAACGTGGCGGATCAGGTGGCCAAATATGTCCTCCTTCGCGGTCCATCCAGCCAGCCAGCACGCGGTGACTCGCCGAAGGCGCGTGGAAACTTACGGAGGCCCCTCCGAAGAGCCTCGGGATTACAATCTGCGGTCCTTGCGCGTTAAAACGTGACGGAATCGCCGATATATTGCGGTTTTTGCAAAATCAACCGTTATCGTTTCGCGTAATCGTTTTCGGCAATCGACGGGAGTCCAGATAACGCCCAGTTTTTTCCTCCGCGCGCCGATCACCTCGCAAGAATCGGTCAAACGAAAGTTCCTCTTCCCGTGTGATGCACCGACTTGACTTTCTGCGCGAAACGCAACGCGCGCGATTCTTATATGTGAACCCTTTATCTCTGAATTTTTAACTCTGTAACGGAAAACGGATATAGAATTTCGGTTTGCGACCCGGCTTTGGAGCCACATTGCCGTGCCGGCAATGTCCTCGTTATCTTTTCCCCCGTAGAATTGATTTCCAGTGCCATATAACCTGAAAAGACAGGTTGAAGGCACTTTTATCGCCACCCGGAAAAAAAAATCGATCTCCATCACATTCCAGAAGTCTAGATGCAAGGTCGTCGCGTTGCACACGGCCTCCGGGCGGACTCACGATTCTCGAGTGAGAGAGAGAGAGAGAGAGAGAGAGAGAGAGAAGGGAGAAGAGAAAGAGGAGAGCACCTTTAACCTCGCGTTTCCGGTTTTCCGACTCCACCGTTATCCGCACGCATCCTGCCACAAGCACCGCGATTTTTCGGGCCGCGATTTTTCGAGCAACACACGAGCGAGAATCGCGAGACTTCTATCGCGTGGAGAAAAAATCGTTCTCCCCAATGGAGAGAAACAACAGTGCTCGCGCATCGTCGCGAATTCCAGCGCTCTGACAAGCCGCACGGCCGCCATAGTGCATCCGGTCCGCTCCTCTCGCGATCTCGGACGCGCGTCCGCCGCCGGCTCGCGACCGGCGTTTTCCATCCCGTTTACCCGCTCGTCCGTGATCTTATCCTCGCGATCGACAACGATCCCTCCGCGAAATGACGCCCGCTCATCGTTGACACGCCGATACGTAGAGATACGGGAGATCCCGGCCGGCGGGAACAGATAGAAGGCACGGCTAAACCGACCATGCGGCACTTTACCGTGACTCGGCGAGAATACCGTTCGGGCGGAATTTTCACGGACAGCCATAATGAAATCGCGAAACTATATGCACAGCACAACACGCGGCGGCCTCGACCGTCGTTTTATTCCATACCTGTTGTCCGATGTTGTATCCTCGGATGAGATTCGTCGGATAGTCTTACCGGCGTATGAACAACGAACAACTACTCACCTTCAGATGCCACGACAGAAAGAGATCGTGCTCGCATATGACATGCGCAGATGTGCATACGGCGTTTCGGGCGTAGCCTCGAGCCCAGGCGATGGTCGCGATGGTGACGCTGGCGCCGCGCCGTCGCTCGCAGCGCCGCGGGACGTTGTCTCGCGATGCATTTTATTACGACACGATGAATGCGAATTCATGGCGGGAGATTCACGGTTCACGTTTTTCTTACAATTTCTAATGCTTTGTTTCAATTTTCGATGGAAATCGGTGATTTCCCTTTCTCTGCCCGGAGACGATTTGTCGTCAAACGCGTCTGGATTCGAGACTATCGATCGAGCAGCGCGCATGCGCGCGCTCGCACGCACACACGTGGATGATGTCGGGATGATCTCGTGTGTGCACGCGCGCTTCTAGGATAATACGTACGTGTGTGCGTGCGCGTGACGAAATAGAGAGAGAGAAAGAGAAGAAATAAAGGAGGAGAAAGACGGATGAGAGGATGCGTGCGAGGGAGTGAGACGACGCGTTGCAATCAGATATGCATTTATGCATCCATGCGCAACGTTTGATCGTGACTGTTGCGAACCCTGTTGCGTCGAAGCGAGGCAATTTTTAACAACAAGAGCTCTTCCTCGTGGTCCACGAGCGGAGTCTGGAGCATTCCGACTGTGGTGGAAATATAAAAGGTGTGCTTTTGCGCATTTTGAACAGAAGAGCGATATCTAGAAGTGCCATGGTGCCGCGGGTATTTGAAGTTAGCGCTATGTCATTATATCATTATGACATGTTGAGTTTTATCCTTTGAAATTGAAAAAAAATATAAATTTCTGCATTCTTTTTTTTGAGAAATTATTTGTATATGTTTTTACTTGACAATTTATTCATATCCGCAATATGTCACTTCAAAGTTACTGCGGTGTAAATGTTTAAATGGCCACATACGCAGAACGATACGAAATTCGTCTCGAAAATGAGCACACTTTTTATACTTCCATCATGATTCCGATATCATGGCTAATCGAAGAGCATATTGCGCTTTGACGTACTGCAGCATGCGATTCTAGAACATTCTTGCGTTGCATTTCACAACATTGAACATTACCCGTTGATTATCATTGCAAATTAAGAGTGACTTTGATCAAATTCCGATCAGCATAATCAAGCATTAAGTCAATTAGAAAAAAAGTAGTTTTATTGAAGTATCTAAAAATTGATCTATATAAGATACAGAGTTGAAATTAATTTTGTAAATTATTAAAATAATTAAATAGAACTTGTGTTGATTGCTAGAATATCAAAACTTTTTGCAGCATTGCTCATTATGCTTGAGCTTCCTACCTAATTATTTTGATACAACAAAATTATTTTCAGGTCCGTATCTAGTTAAATTTTTAGATACTTCATCATCATTTTTTCCATGTAGAATTGTTTGGAGCAAAATTTCTAAACTACAAAACGTACTGAAAAAAATTTTACATGAAAATTACATGTTTATGATCAGAAAATTATTCAAATATGATTGGAAATTTACTGGAAATTATAAATTTTCAATCACATTTAAACATATGTAAAATTACATGAATTTTTTTCAGTGTATATTATAATTATCATATCATATTGAGTAAAATTTTATTCAGAAAAGACTTTTCGGAATGTAGCCTAACTACGTGAAATATATTCTGTCCCCAATCTAATCTTTCTTGCAGTGTACGTTTCCAGCAATTAATTATTTTATTCATGTTAATAAAACAGTATAGAGCCGGTATTTCATAATTGATTCTTATATTTAAGATTGTCTTAAAGT
>Ga0157362_1001425_pt1 | contig 10162 bp, 6 predicted proteins | sample AttlaeALBM3_FD_111480 | JGI IMG/M metagenome (GOLD analysis project Ga0157362, IMG submission 111480) | Fungus gardens microbial communities from leaf cutter ant in Ribeirão Preto, State of São Paulo, Brazil - Atta laevigata ALBM3 | ecosystem: Host-associated > Fungi > Mycelium > Unclassified ... | reverse complement strand
ATAAATTGTACAATCGCCTTACGTCGCATTATATATGTTGCATTATAAGTATGCATACTTATTTATAGAACATTTATATAATAAAAAATTAACAATTTAATGGTATAAAATTTCAACCAGACATATTCCCAGATACTAATGATACCTAACTATCAGACTAGTCAGATAGTAAGAAAGTGCCGGATAATATCAAATATCGAATATTTTACGAATATCCGGTGCATCTCTAATAGATTAAGTACAATATATAGATATATAAGTGATATTGTAAGTGATATATATCTATACATTGATATAAATATAAGTACAATATATAGATATATAAGTGATATTTTCTCTTCGACTTGTGTCACCAATGCAAATAATTTTTTTCTCAGTAGGAATAAAATTCAATTATTTAAGATAGTTATTAAATAAATCTATTAAATTTTGCGTTTATTTTAAACTTGTAATAATATTAAAAAAAGTAAAAAGATATTTTTAAAATTGTATAGTTACATCTCTGTGTATATCCTAATATCAAGTGATAACACCCTGGAAACAAGTTGACGTCAAAATGACATCATTTGACATCAAAATGACATCATTTGACATCAAAATGACGACAAAATGATGTAGTTTGCTACCTAGGATAATCCAAACTTAAATGCTTTTTTTTTAATATGTACATTCAAAGAATTATTTATATGGTCTGTCATTAATATTGGAACATTTTACATAGTCCTGCATTTTTAAATATGGTATATAGATAATTGATAATTATTTTACCTTATGCTTTTTTTAAATTATTAAATTTATTTCAAAATTATTTTATGAAATTTTATGCATTGCTAGATTAGATGAAAGAGAAAAACAAATGTACATAATCTATATCGCAATATTTTTGCATTGTAGTGAAAAATTGTAATTAAAATTTCTCTTTAAAAATTAAAAAATTGATAAAAGGTCAAAGCTATATAAATATATGTTATAATTATGTGTTTTATATACAATATATAGTGTATGTATGTACATAATATGTATTATTTATATAAAATTAACCACGTAAACTTGGAATAAAATATTGCTATTTTGATTTCGAAGTAAAATTGATTTCTTGCGGATAGACCTTTTTTTAATATTATCTTTACTGTTTCACCAAACATTACTAAGTTCATTCCTTGTAACGTTTTAGCACTTTTCCATCTTTTTTTTCGCAACGTCAATTATATATCTATCTCATTTTAGGAGCGAAAGTACAGCACGGTACAACTACACGGAACAGATCTAATATACGCATTACATACACAGAAGTATTCTGTATTCCGTTCGGCCCGCTTCGTTCAGTAACTGAACTTGACTTTAGTTCGCTCCGGACCGTAGAGACCAGTAGAGATTTTCGCGCGCGTTTGCGCGGACAAATCTCTCCTCTTTCTCGCATCGTGGACGGGTCTGGTCGAATTCGGCAGCAATGAAGTATATTTTAGTGACCGGCGGTGTGATCAGCGGTGTAGGCAAGGGTGTCATCGCCAGCTCGTTCGGCACCATCCTCAAACATTGCAACATCCGCGTGACGTCCATCAAAATCGATCCCTACATCAACATAGACGCCGGGACGTTCTCGCCCTACGAGCATGGTGAGAGGCACGGCTTCAACGTCACGAATATTGGCGGGATTTTCGTCGAATTCGATCTCATCAATTTCGCTCATGTCTGTTCGATAAAAATCGTAGCGGAATTTCGAACGTTTCAACGCTAGAAATAAACACTAAAATATTCGAAACTTCTCTTCTTCTTTTTTATCCTTGCAATTTCTCCATTTAAACGATTTAAAATTATATTATATTTATTGAAAATATTAAATGTTTTATTACATTTATTTAATATATTAAATTTTTCGAAGAATCATCGAAAGACCATGAGGTTAAACTCGAATAAATTCACCGGCGTTGAATCCCGTTTATTCACCTTCAATCTTTTCGCTGTTGAGAGCAGAAAAAAAATTAATTTGTCGTCCGAATAAAATTTGTCATATGATTATGAAATCCTAAAAATCCTAAAAAATACTGATAATGCGGCAGTCTTTTGTGGCGGTAAAATTTCCAGCCATGTGCTGGCGCGTCGCCATTTTCTGTCAATATCGTTACAATCGCTTATAATTATGGCTCCGCCACAGAGAAGTGCAAATATTTGCGATAATCTGCCTTGATTTGAACTTAATTCGTTTGCGATTTGTAAAAATATTTTTAGAGCGACTGAAGTCCATTTCTATCAAGTGTAGATTTAATCTTTATTCAATTTGCTCTTCATTTTTTTTTCAATTTTTATATCTGTTTCTTAGAGCAATTTTAATCTTGATTTAACTTGCTTTTAATCTTTTCTAAAATTAGATTTTTTTTTAGAAAATTAGAATTTTTTCTAAAAATGAGAAAAAAAAATGTAAAGCGAAATTAAAGATAATCTACATTGGTAGAAACGGACATAACTTAATTCTGATTAACCTAAGAGATTAATTTAACAGAGATTAATTTAACCGGCAGGATCATCAAAAAAATTTTTGAACTCGTTTAATTTAGTCTTTTTCTGTACATCAAAGAAAATTAATAGCTAATTCATGTTAGCCAAATAATATTGCTTGATAAATTAATCAATGCATAATTTAAATAGAATCAATAAAATTAATCGGAATTGATCAGTTAGCCTTTAGTTTTTTCTAATCCAATAATTTAGCTGACGTCAAGTTACCGAACCGTTATTGCACTGTTTAAATTTATAGCCGTTTTGCATTGTAAATAAAAAATGAAAAATTGAATTTAATTTGTTTACGATTAATTAAATTTTAATTGTCACGTTAATCTATGCAAAAATTAACCGTTATTAATTTTTTTAAGTTTATATTAAATAATTCTTTTTTATAAGGAATTAGAATAATCAAAGTATATTTCCTGCATAGTTAGATATCGATTGAAAATTGATTGCGATAAGGATAAGATTATTATTAAATTTTTATATAATGAAATAAAATAATCTCATATTTAATCTTTGAGTACAAGAAAAGTATAAAAAATGTAATTTAAAAAAGAAAAGCTAACAAAGAAAGGAAGTATAATTAAAAGTTTATATTAAAATTTATAAAACATTTTCATTACAAACCAAATAAAGTTTACGTTTAAAATCGCATTTTATTCATGATTACGTTATTAATTAATAAAAAAATATTTCTTATTGATTAAAACAAAATTGTTTATGCTAACAATAAATTATTTATTGTAATTTTAACTGTACAAAACAAACAAAACAGAAAATTTAATATTATATGTATAATCAAAATAATCAATTTGGTAGAAAACTATTGTTAAAATTTAATTATCATGAATGCTTATATTTCTATAGTTATCTTTACCATTCAATGAGAATGGTAGATATTTAATGTAAGTGAAACATACGCCCGTCCCATTGTTTAGTCAGATATGCAGTCAGCTGTCAGGTACAAGAATTCCTTGAAGGAAAACATCTTATGTTACTGGTTTCTTATAGACGCATCCGCTTTTATTTCCGCACCTTTGCTGTCTTTCTATCTGCAAACTGCATTCTCTTGTTAAACAGGTGAAGTTTATGTACTCGATGATGGTGGAGAGGTGGATCTGGACTTGGGTAATTATGAACGTTTCCTGGATGTCACTCTTCATAGAGACAATAACATAACAACTGGAAAAATTTACCAATATGTCATTACGAAGGAGAGACGGGGAGATTACTTAGGAAAAACAGTACAAGGTTATGAGTCTATATTATATTGCAGATGTCTGTCGTACGTTGAGTTTATATAAAAAAAGAATATCTTAATAAAAAAAGAATATCTTGTTTTTTAGTGGTGCCCCATATTACAGATGCTATTCAGGAATGGGTGGAGAGAGTCGCGAATCAATCTGTAACAGAAGATGGAACTAAACCAGAGGTATTGTTAATTTGTGAATTTTTATTATTACAGTTAGATAATTCCCCAAAATGTACAAATATAAATTTAAATAATAGATATTTTTTGAATAATATTTTATAAATTTATATTTTATAATATAATTATTTTAATTGTATATTAATAATCTTTTATAGGTTTGCATATTGGAATTGGGAGGCACAATAGGAGATATAGAGGGAATGCCATTTGTAGAAGCATTTAGGCAGTTTCAATTTAGAGTGAAAAAAGAAAATTTCTGTGTGGCGCATGTATCTCTAGTGCCACAGGTAACTATTATGATTTTTACATACTTATGTAAGTTTTTTTTCTACAAATGCACTCAATAATAAGTGCACGAATAATTTTTGCAAAACTCTATGAATGATTTTTATGAAAATAATTTCTTCTGAATAATATGAATACCCAAAACAAATCATAATGACGTTAAAATGACGTTAAATGAATCATAGCTATAATTAAAAAGACTTTTAGTAAACATTTTGGAATCATTTTCACACTTTTTGATGTCATAATGACTTGTGTTATTCTTGGGTTTATTAGCCAAAATCGACGGGTGAACCTAAAACCAAGCCGACGCAATCCAGCGTTAGGGAGTTAAGAGGATTAGGTTTGTCACCCGATCTGATAGTTTGTAGATCAGAACAGCCTATTGGTAATTCCGTTAAGGAGAAAATTTCGAATTTCTGCCATGTGGCGCCAGAGCAGGTAAACTATAAAAAATATTTAATATTACAATGTATTAAACATTAATAATAATATTAATATACATATGCTTATATCTTATTTAGGTCATAACTATTCATGATTTAACATCTATATATCGAGTACCGCTTCTTATGGAATATCAAGGTGTTATAGAATTCCTTAATGATCGATTGCAATTGAATATCGGAGTTCCACGTCCGCGATGCTTTATGCGAAAATGGCGGGATTTAGCTGAACGCGTTGATCATCTACGAAAAGACGTTAACATTGCTCTAGTGGGTAAATACACGAAACTCGAGGACTCCTATGCTTCCGTTACAAAAGCGTTACAACATGCTGCTATTGGGGCTGGATATAGACTAAACTTGACAGTAAAGTGTTGCAATTATTATGATTATGTATCATGCACGTTTGATTATATATATTTAAGTACTGGATTATCGTTACAGTTCATAGAAGCTGCTAATCTAGAACAAACTACACTATCTGAGAATCCAGTCCTATATCATGAAGCTTGGCAACAGCTTTGTAAAAGCAAGTAAGTATATTTCAGTGTAATATTTTTATGATCTACTTTTCAGTATGTATTATTCATATAATTCTTGATCATATAAGATTATATTATATAAGATTAAATTAAAATGTATTTTCGTTGTATTCAGTGGCGTTATTGTACCGGGTGGATTCGGGAAGAGAGGAATGAATGGAAAAATAAAGGCTTGCGAGTGGTGCAGATTGAACGACAAGCCGTTCCTCGGGATTTGTTTGGGTTTGCAAGCTGCGGTCATTGAATTTGCGCGAAATGTCTTACGTCTTGAAACAGCAAATTCCACAGAAATCGATCCAGAGACTAATAGTCCCGTAGTGATAGATATGCCGGAACATACTCATGGTATTATGGGTGGAACAATGAGACTGGGCAAAAGACAAACCCGATTTTACAATAGTGATTCTATCCTAAGTAAGTAATAGAATTGAGATTGAGTTAAATTTCCTTTTCCACATTTTCGATATATTTTTTCATTTATAATTCTCAATTCTTCAGAGAAATTGTACGATAATAAGGAAATTATTGAAGAAAGGCACAGACATAGGTATGAAATAAATCCGGATTTTGTCAATGACTTAGAAGCGGCTGGTTTAAAATTCGTAGGTGAGTTAGATTGTATCTCCTGATAAAATTACAGTTTTTTCATTAAATATAACAATCTTGGATGTGCATAATTAAGATAATAGGCATAATTCAACATTCTTATAGGTCGCGACGATGATGAAAGTATACGAATGGAAATTGCCGAATTAGAAGGACATAGTTATTATGTAGCTGTTCAATTTCATCCTGAATATTTATCAAGGCCATTAAAACCATCGCCACCATTCCTCGGTCTAATTTTAGCTAGTGTTGGCAAATTGAAGCAATACTTAGCACGAGGATGTAAATTTTCGCCACGTCAGTTGAGCGATAATGAATCAGGTAATGAATCAGAATGAAGAAAAGTTAAAAATTATTATGTTAAATAATATATATAAATAAATATGATATCACATTTAATATAATTATATTACATATGATAGCAATATAATGAGTTAGGCAATTTTAATTTGTGTGAAATTCTTATAACATATGACTTGTTACAGATGATGATTACGTAGATGAAATGAGAAAGTTAAACTTTAATAATGGTACGAGTAGAAGCGGTAGTAGCAGTACATCGGGTCTTAATGATTAGAATATAACTTCATTTTTTATTTAATTTTATTTCATTCCATAATTTTAGTTAAAATTAATTAAAGTTACGTCTTGAAACATCTTTGATTCATAGCTGTGTTTTTGTCTGACGCTTCCTTATATAATTCGCAATTAAAAGATTAAACATAAAGGATATGAAGAGCAGACTTTCAAAATACATTTTGTCAAAAATTTCATTTTTTTAGAGACAGCGTAGTATTTAATGTTGAATGACTTATAAGCTACTCTGACGTTTAGAAAGCATTTTTTTCATTCATCGTTAATTTATATGAAAAAACATAAACATTTTGAAGTGTATTATGTTTTTTAATTAGAGACAAACAAAATGCATTTGTTTAATATTTTCAGCAATTGTTAAGCAATTTTGTTTAATATTTCACATCCTAATTGACATATTGTTATTTTTTATAAAGTGCATAGTTTTCTTATGTGCAGTTTCTTTTTTCTCGTTTTCTAAAAATTACAAATTTTGGACAAATGCATTTTGAGTCTGCTCCTTATGTGTGTATATATTAATTGACTATACGAGTAACAATATTTTTAAAAAATGAAATGTTTGTATGTAAAATGTGAAATTCATTAAATATTAATAAGTTTTATATTTTATAATAAATTATGTTTTAATAAAAAAATTTGTGTGTGTATATATATATATATATATATATATATTGTAAGAACCAAAAATATTAAAATTATAACTAGTAAACCATTATAACAGAACAAAAATGAATTTTCGTTTTTATATTAGAATATTTTGAATATTTATTTAAAAAATACGATGTGAAGTATATTATTTTTAATCTTTCTTTCTGATGCTTTTTATATATTTGAGAAATATGTATCTTCTCTCTCCGATTTCAAGGGGAAAAAAAGTACTGAAATATCTTTGTAAATTTTTAAATCTATACTTTTCTGCAGAAAAATTACGTGGCACTTAAAGTCTGTTCTTTATTCCAGTACAGTTCAGAAAGTGCAGGAATAAAAATAGACTTATGGAACAAATCGGATTGGATTCCGAGCGGAATTATTTTGTTTTTGCTAGAAAATACAATGGCTGCGTTCAGTGGACTCAACAGTTGAGTGAGCGCTCGCTGCAATTGATGTGATTCTTCTAGATCTAAAATGCTGATTGAATGATCTAAAAGAATACACCAATAATAGCGAGTGCTCACTCAACTGTTGAGTCCGCTGAATGCAGCCAATGAGTGCATTCAGAATAGATGCATCGAAAAGCACGATTGCTCACTGAGCGCTCAGTGAGCTCTTTCATCTGATTGGCATGTTCCATTTGATTCTAAAATATAGATCAATCATATGAAAGAACTCACTAAGTGCTCAGTGTCGTTCTGAATGCATCCAATAGAAAAGATCTAGAATAATTCTAATCCATGATCGAGATCCATTTTGAATGCATAATATCCTCATGAGATTAAATGAAAGCATTCATCAATATTGGACAAATTTTATTAGTTAGGATTTCAAGTGACATGCTTACCTTTATTATCAACATTTTATGATATAATTCTTTATGAAGTGTTCCCGCCAATCCCGCCAAGTGTGGCCAATATCAATTTATCATAAATTCAGACAAAGACTTTCAAGAAGAAGCGTGACCAAAGTTAAGCGTGGCTTGTGTGGCAGGTGGTTTGATAATTTAATTCTCATGTCGTTAGTTTTTGTTACAGAAGAAGGAAAACATCATTATATTGAATATTTTGCAATAATATAGAAGCAGGATTTTTTTCACGACGATAGTATATAAACAGCAACATGGTAAACTTTCAAAAATTGTGTATTATTACTGACGTATATATATTACACATATATGTATATACACATGTTAATAAAAGCGAATAAAATATGATATAATTATAAATGCAAATAAAAGAGATGTTACGACAATTATAAATATAGTATATTATATATATAAAAATTTTGTAAACACATATATAAGTAAACAAATATATACATATATTTGAATATATTTAGAATTATATATAGTTATATATTTTTATCATATACATACATTAAATAATATGATTTATTAAATTCGTAATTTTTAAAAATTAAAGTAATACTTAATTTTATATATGTCAGAGTCAACCAAGTTCTCCTATCCATTCTGAACGACACACTGATCCAATAAGCCAACAAACTTCTCCTGCACCTGATATAGACGAGCCATTTGAAGATGAATCTGATGTACTTGATGGAGACAATATTGATAATGAAGAAGAAGGAGAAGAATTATTCGGAGATAATATGGAGGCGTAAGGATATTATGTTTTTAAAATATTTTAATATATAAAAATAGTAACTTACAATAAGAATAAATCAATATTTAATCAATATCTATAAATAAGTTTTAAAAACTTTAATAAGAAGAAATGATTTTCTTGTTGAATTATTTTATGTGAACAAGAAAAATACTCGAAGATATTAATAAAATTATATATTTTTTTTGATAGAGATTATCGACCCATGTCAGGGTTAGATAGATATGATCCTAATCTATTGGATGACGAGGAATACTCAGAAATGTCTCAGGGCGAACGTTTAGCTGCAGAAACAGAAATGCGGAAAAGAGATCGTGCGGCTGGCATCATAAGAGATGATCGTGATCTTCTTTATGGTAATTTTGTTTCATTACTTACTGATATCCAAAGATAAAACAATTATACTGAATTAACTTTGTATTACATTGATCTCTAAAATTTCAAAAGTGTACTTATAAAATTAAATATCTTTATATAAATATCTTTATATAAATATTTTTCTTTGTACTTTTAGATGAAACTGACGAAGAAGATGTACAAGCACGTAAACGACGTATGGCTGAAAAGGCTGCTACTGGCATATTGGAGGATACAGAAGTAAGATCCTTTTAATTTTTATGTTAAAAAAGTATTTTAAATAATGACCTCTATTGATTATTTCAGATGATCGAATCCATTGAAAATTTAGAGGATACTAAAGGACATTCAGTAAAGGAATGGGTTATGATGTTAGGACCACGAACGGAAATTTCGAACCGCTTTAAAAGCTTTCTTCGCACTCATACGAATTCCAAGGGACAATACATGTATAAAGAACGTATTCGCCATATGTGTGAGAGCAATCAGGTATTGAATTTCTTACATAATTCTAATGTAATTTAAGCTTGAATTTAAAAAATACTTTTATAGATTTTATTTTTTTCACGATATTTGGGATTATAGAATATTTTATTTTATAACTTATATAGCAATCTTTTATAGTTACACAAATAAGATTTTTTATTTCTAATAAAATAAAATGTTTTTATTTTATTGTATATATTTATTTTTTTATTTAAGTTTTTATTTTATGGAGGTTTTTATGTTTATTTTAATAGTCCAGTTTCATAGTGGAATTTCCTATTCTCGCCAGTAAGGAACATGTTTTAGCCTATTTTTTACCAGAAGCGCCATATCAAATGCTCGAGATATTTGATGAAGTGGCGAAGGAATTAGTGCTTACGATTTTTCCCAGTTACGAGAGAGTCACGTCGGAGATTCACGTGAGAATATCAGAATTGCCGTTGATCGAAGAATTACGCACGTTTAGGTAAAAATATGCATCATCTAATTAATATTATTTTACTCAGCAATACAAATAGAATATGAAATGTCGCTTTTACTTTGTTATGACAGAAAACTCCACTTGAATCAATTAGTTCGAACTCTTGGAGTGGTAACAGCAACTACGGGAGTCCTGCCGCAATTGTCGGT
>Ga0157362_1001424_pt1 | contig 10167 bp, 8 predicted proteins | sample AttlaeALBM3_FD_111480 | JGI IMG/M metagenome (GOLD analysis project Ga0157362, IMG submission 111480) | Fungus gardens microbial communities from leaf cutter ant in Ribeirão Preto, State of São Paulo, Brazil - Atta laevigata ALBM3 | ecosystem: Host-associated > Fungi > Mycelium > Unclassified ... | reverse complement strand
CCGATCGAGTTCTGATTGGCTTAAATGTTTCTAACTCATTAGCAAAATCACTTACAATAAAATTTCAAACATAATAAGTATAAAAATGACATTGAAATCAATTATAAATTTTTTTTCATTAGCTACGTATTTTAATTTGAGAATTTTTATCTTTAACCTTTGAACAGATAGATGGATTTTTAAAACACAAGTACTTAGATAGACGAGATGCTGAAATATTCCAAAAAGTTTTTATTTTTATAATTATATTTTTTAGAAGAGAGTAAATAGTACAAGTATCCGGGAAAAAATATTTTTTATATAATTACTAATTACGTTTAAGCCCGGATCTATTATATAATAGGTTTTTAACTTTAAGCTGTAAAAAATAGACGAATCATAATCAATTATTTTTCTTGCATTCAATTGGTCAATTTCTTACGGCTTAAGGCTTAAAACTATTGTATTATAGATCCGGACTAAAGAACTCTGCAAGTAATATAAGATTAAATTAATGCCAAAGATGTCACAAAACAAAGCGCAAAATGTATGTACGACGATATCCGTTTGTCAAAATAATGTAAGATAAGAATAATTGAATAAACCGTGAATATTTTTTATGCGCAATAATTGGGTATCCAAACAGCGTGCGACGAACAACGAAGAATGGGGAAGGCACGCTCTCCCTCGCTTTTCGCTGCACGGCGAGGGGAGTGGGGAGTGTACCAGGCGGCACTAGGCGCGGCGATTGACTACGTCATCACTTCGGCATTCGCTTGGCGACCTCGGAGCGGGATAGATGTGTAATATGGGTTACTCCGCGCGTCGCATTAATTCAAATTATATATCTGCGAATGCGAATTGATATTCATAATGTGCGTGTTCATGTCGAAGCGACTACCGTTCGTCGAAGGTATATTATAGTTATATCACACGCTCGAAATAGGTGTTTTGAAAATAAAAATCAGAGCGTAATGGGAGAATAACAGAAGCATAGGAAATGAAACGTAGGAAGAAAATTAAAACATCAAAATATAAAAGAAACGTAAATGCTTCTTTCACATTTCATTGTTTCAATTTTCGCCTTCTAAAAGTTTCGTTCACCCTTCTGTTACTCTTATCCATTATATCCGATTTATGCTTCGATTTTTACTTTCATCAAGGCGTCGAAATATATGATAATTTAGTTTAATAATTGTCACGTTTAAACCGATACTTAATAATGTCCTCTTTAATGGTCATGACGAATGATAGCACGTTAATGGCTTTGCATATCATTCTCTATTTTCGGATCGAAAGCGTACGATGCATAAATTCAGATTTATTGAATTATCGGATTACGATTCAAAAGTACTAAAACAAAAGTACTACGCTAAAATGCGTTAATCTTTTCTTAAAAATATTGCGCACATTGTGCGAATTTTGTGTTCTTACAAACTTATTGTAACACAATTTAAAATTATCTAAGATATTAAGATGAGTTGTGTGCATAATGAATCCAAGAAATAAAGCAAAAATCGTGCAATAAATTCAAAGAATCTTAAAACTGTAACGAATAGATTATTTTACTTATTTTGTAATACGCATTAATATTTCGACAGTTAGGTGATCGGCACGCAACCTTGGGAATTGTTTTGAAGCGGAAGGGCAGACGGGCGGCACGGGGTGGGACGGGGTGGCGCGTCATGTTTACGTGAAGTTATTACGCGCAGTTATTTCATTATCGAGGCTCGTACAAGCAGGTAGCCATGTCGCGTGCCTCTCTTCTTTACATTTCTTTTTTAAATGTAATCGCGACAAATGCTAAATAGTATGAAACATTATACTTATGAATATTCATATGAATATTCAGATTACTAACTCGCACGATTAATTATTCATAAAAGAATCGAGATGACAATTATATATATCATGGAACAAACATTTCGTACGAACATTCATTCATTTAGAATCAAAATACGATGGAAAAATAGAATTTATTACTATTTCGCGATAATTACGGATGACAATTATTTTTGCTTAATATTTTGTCTCGCTTGAGATAAATATTTTTTGAAATATTGGTTGATTTTTTAATTTGAATTTTTTATTTTTTGTTTTTGTTACAGAATCGTAGCAACGTTGCTGATATAACTCCGCTGTTGCGCATTGAGTTGGTGAGTGATAAATTAATTATTTTATTGAGGTAACGAACATATGCACCAATTTAATAAAAATATACGGATAAATGTATGTATTTCATACATCCATTGCCTTGAAGCAGATAAATTTTAACAGATTAGGATAAACTTAATCTTTATTATATTGTAGAATTTATTGTGCATGCATTGTTAAATTTATAATATCACGTTATACTTATTAGTTTGAATTATTTTTAATCATTTTTATAAGTCGCCTTATTCAATATCTCTAGTTAATTTAACTAAATAGAGTAAAACTGTTTAATCCAAAAAAACTATTAAAGGCTCAAATTTGCTTATTAATTGTAAATTCATATGTTAATGAGAATGCTTTTTTAATACTAATTATAAATAATTTAAGCTTAATTTGATACTAAGTAAATAATTCAACTCGGAAAAAAATATTTTTTATATAATTTTATATAATTGTATATAAATGGGCATATTTTATATATAATTGTCTGTAATTATATATATTTATATATAATTACACATAAAATATGTCCATTTATATACAAATATATATAATTTTATGTAATTTTATATATTTATAAGAAAATTATTCAATCGCATTTCTTTCATAAAGTCGCACGTAAAATGTGATTGGATAATTTTCTTTATGCATATACGTTTATGCGGCTATGCAAGTTGTGTGGATATAACGTGGACTTAAATCGATGAGCCAATCAGGATACTGCTTTAGACTGCTGTGTATGTAATATGACGGAAATAGCAGTAAATCCATATTATCCATAAGAATTTCAACCGGTTGACATTTTCTTTAGAACAGGCTTAAAGTCTGTTCTACAATAGGATCGTAAGCCGTAAGAAATTAACAAATAGTAATTGATTATTTTTATCATAATGTGATTGGACTAAAAGGACAATAAAAAGGGCAGCCTAAAAAATACAACACTTTTTTTAAAATGAGTTTCAGAATGTAATCTATTCACTGAGCGATTGGTTCTTACTTATGGATCTATAAGTAATAACCAATCGTTCGGTGAGCATATACATGTTGGAAAAGAAAAAGAGAAAAAATAAACGGTACAAGAATTTCAGCTATTATCGATTATTTAGCTTCGCCATTTTAACGCATCGAATTTTCAAACGCTGTCTGTCACTCCGTCTCCGCAATATGTCGCGTCCAAAACAAAACTGTTTGCAAGTGAAACTAATTCTGGCTGCGATAAATCAAAAGCAATATTGCTCGTAAGAGACAATCGATCGTTAAACTCTTGCGTGCATAGTGGTGCATATGAGCGAGCGAATGGCTTAATCGAGCGTTTCCCGTCCAGCCGGAAAAATAACCTTCAAAAATCGACGCTTGACACATGGAAAATGCCGCGCGCCAAAAGCTTTCCGCAGAAACTAGTCAAGGTGACGAGCTCTCACCCGTCGGCGAACACGTGGGTGTTCCTGATGAAAGGTGAACGCGACGATTTATTGTTGTTTTATCATATTGACAATTGCAACTTGCAATTTTACTAGTGATTGTTGCGGTCGCATTGTAGATGTCCCTGAGAAATACATGTCTCCGTATTGTATATCAATGAAAATGTATTTTAGATGGCAATTTAGACAGCACAAGTAGAAGCCAATCTGAGATAGTGAAACTTAGACATCCAGCTTCTGATAAACCAGCTATATTTGTATTTGGCGCTGGAAATCTCACAGTTCAAGAGATTTTAATCTTTGACGAAAAGAAAAGATCTTGGTTTATTGATGATAATGTCAAATCTGATGGAAAGTTGCATTTATCGACACCAATTGATCCTATCTTTTTGGCTTTACCATACTTGAGAAAGGTAATTATAGAATTTTATTTCTTTATGAAAAATTTTTGAGATGTAGTTGTTAAAATAAATGTCTTTGTTATAGTCACAATTAGCACAACCTTTGGAGCAATGCCTCTGGGATGAAGATTTTCCAGAGACTTCTCGACTTGCACAATGTGACAACTTGAATCTATCCTTAGTTGCCGATCGTAAAGGAGACGAATCACTACAAGCTTTCAAGTTTAATGAGGAGAAATCATTAAATTGGTTACAAAAGAAGGTAGAAAAGGTAGCACATGTATTAAAAGAAAAAGGAGTTCATGTATCTCAAGGTGCTATGAGTGCCACTTATGTTAAGAGTACTATATATGAAATTGGTACTGAAGCAGGTAAGAAAAATCACAATGCTGTTTATGAAACAAAGAAGGAATAAGATAGAATATTTGAGGGTTTCTCAATATCATTATAGCTGAATTGAGATATAACGAGTCTTCAACCAATTTTTGTAGGCCACCATCTACAAGCAAGATCAATTAATTGAGCACTTATCGAAAATTTTCTTATAGAATACTTAAAATATGCACATGGCATTGTGTCAGAATACCTTGCTGAAGATCTCTCAAAGAAATTGGCACAACGTATGAATATATCTGATGAAGTGGAGAGTAAAAAACGCAAGCTGAATAGTCCTCAAAATGAAACGGATGAGAAGAAGCTTAAGAAAGATTCCTTCGAAGAAAGTTCAGTGCCAAAAGCAAAGAAGCAAACAAAAACTTTAAGTAAACCCGAAAAGGTCAGTTATCAATAGCAATAATAATTATCATTTTTAATAAATGATAATTATAATCCAAATATCAAGTTACAAATAAAATATATAAATAATTTTTGACTATTTGAAGAATTGTAATTGTTGTAATGCTTTTATACATTACAATAATGTGAAAGGTATGTTGTATTTGTTTTATTTATTTAAAATTATATAGAACACAAAAAAATATTTACGAAATCTATAAAGGACTTTCAAATAGGACATTTGTTTGAACAAATTTAATGTCTACATATATTTTTTTTACAGAAAAGCACTGCCCCTGGTAAAAAAGAATTAGCTAAACAGAGAGCAGCAACAGGATCTAAAAGCATTACTAGCTTTTTTCAGAAGAAATAAATATTAAGAAAATATAGAATGATTTTAAAGATTAATGCATTTATAGACATTTATTACTATGTCGTACACATTTTAAAAAATTTTATTGCTATATACATGTAATCCATATATTTAACATAATGTAACGTCCAAGTTGAAAATTGTAATATTTTATTGATGATTATGTAACAGAAAGTAGTGTTTTCCAATATTTCAATAAATTTATGTAATATTTAAATACAATGTAATGTATAACAATAAACAGTTAATAAAAGAATATACTAGCAACCAAATTCTTAATTTTTAATTTTAATTGTTACTTTTTATGAAATTTTATTAATTATTATTTTTTCGTATAAATGTATTGATAACGTCGATAAATATTGGTGGATAAAATTATATTTTATCCACCGATTTCCAGTATTTATTCACGGTATTTCTTTATTGAGCGTCAATTTTCCTTCTCAGAATATCTTTTTTTTTATCGGTTAAAATTATCATATGTTTTTACTTTAGGTAACTTCATTTATGGCAACCAGAATGCGATAGTGAGGAGTAAAGCAGGCAACCGAATTTGATATAGGGAAAGGATATCGAGAGGAGAGAGATTTCTCTATCGACAGCACTGTTTTATTTTATCCCTAGTGCGTTCCAACCTGGAGAACTGTCAAGCCTGTAATAAGCTGGTAGGATCAGATGATTCAGTTATGCCAGACATGGAAGCTGATGATCGGGGAAAGAATGATGATTATTACCTGGAGCTGTCTCCTGACCCCATCAGGTTCGAATCGGTCAGCTGTCTCACGAATGTATTTTTCGATGATTCGAAACAACAAGTTAGTCAACTTAATACATGTGAAATTTTTTATTTCTGATACAATAACAAACATGATTTGTATACAGGTATTTGCTGTTCGCTCAGGAGGCGTTACAGGAGTGCTCGTTAAGGGCCCGGACCAGAACTTAAACTTTCGGATGGAAGACAGAGGCTCAGTAATATCCATTAAGTTCTCTCCCGATATGAATGTACTTGCGATTCAGCGTACCAATTCGTCAGTGGAATTTGTTAATTACTCTTCTGTCTCTGGTTTGGATCATGTTGAGTACTCACAGTCATGCAAAGGGAAGAGTGCCACAATACTAGGCTTCGTGTGGACTCATGGCACTGAGATACTTGTAGTTACAGATCATGGAGTAGAACTGTTTCAAGTACGAAAATTCTTTTGTCATTTTTATTTCATATTATTAGGTCTATTTTTATTCTTGTACTAAACTAATATTAGAATTCTTTCTTTCACCAAATATCAAACATACTCTATCTCACTTTAAGTTTAAAAAATATTCTACTTCAACTATAGAAAACAGACTTTTTATTATATATTACCGTAAATGTAGGTGACTTGGGACAACATTTTTGTTAAATTATCCATGAGCCTCAAAGGAAGTTTAAATTTTAAATTTTCTTTAGTGATTCATTAATGATGGATTGATTAATAAAAGTGCTATCCTAAGTGTCACCTATATTTTTGATACATTATTTAAATAGAATTTCGACTGTTTAATACTTTGAACTTATTGTTTACAGGTTAATCCAGAAAAACGTAACGTTAAAGCCTTGAAATGCTTAAGTTTAGGCATAAATTGGTTTGTATTCTGTCCGAAGAGTTATATGGTATTATTGTCATCTGGTACAGTTGGTAATCAAATACAAGCATTACATATTACTCCTGGTAATCTTCATAAGTTGACTAAATTTGAAAGTAAGTAAGAAATTGCATGTGTTGCTTGAATATTGAGTTAAAACAAAATATTTTTATGCTTATTTAATAATGTTCCAGTTGAACATAACATAACAAAACCAGGGAAACTAGCCGTTTCCGAAAGGGATGTAGCATTGGCTGTGTTATATGGAACACCTTGTATAATTTTATTACGGCATCAACCAGGAGTCAACCGCTCAATGGGAACGGCATTTGTATATGTCTATACTGTACACAAGTAAAATTCGTCATTTTGAATGCAATTCGCAATGTCTATGCAATGTTATAGCAATGTTATGTAATGTTTTTACAGAATGATGACCATTAAAAAGAGCCATATGTTAAAACTGGATGTTGGTGGAAGATTTGCTATAAACGTTGTTGATAATCTCATTATTGTTCATCATCAAGCATCAAAGGTATATATTGCTACTGTATATAAACAAGTTTATTTAAAACTTAAACATGTATTTTTATAGACATCAATGATATTTGACATTATGATGTCTGGTGTGAGTGATGGAACAGTAATGCATCATACAAGTATAACTACAGCAAAACCGATTAAATCTTTTAATCTCAAAGTACCAGGTGCAACCTTGTCTGACCAGACGTATCAGCCGTGCCAGTTATGTATCCTTTTATAAAAAAAAGTATATTAAAGTATATAAAAGTATATTACTTATTAATTTAATAAGTAATATTTTTTATTTATAATAATGTCTTAATTTTATTGATCTAAATATTAAGTCTTAACATTATACAGATTCTCCTAATTGGGTTGTTTTCCAACCAAATATAATAATTGACGTAAAATTGGGTTGTTTGTGGTACGTTTGGTTAATTACAACATCTTGTTTCAAGGTCTTTTTATTTTTTTTCTGTACTAGACTACATTAGAATTTTCTTTCTCGCTTCTGCTAAATATCAAGTATATATTTATTTTATTTGGTTTGAACAGAGTACTAGTTTAGTTATAAAAAACCAAACACTAATTCATTTTTATATTCGAGCATAATTTCTCATTTATTAATAATCGAACAGGTATATCGAGCTCAGATTGGAAGCTTTGGTGACATTAATCACAGATAAAGTGCTTTTAGTAGAATTTTTAATGCAGCGATCAAATGCTAAACAGATATTAATACAAGTCTTACAGAGTTTTATAACACAGTTACCTGTAAGTTTAATGGAGATGCCAACCGTATTTGATAAGCTTAACATTGTATACAGAAATTATTTAGAAAATGAAATACAAAATCAGGTAATTATACGTTATATATATATTCCTCTCTTTTATATATAATTATTGTATAATTTTTAGATGTTATAACATTAAATGTCTCATTTATTTATCATTCGCAGATGGGAACGCCTTTACAGAATAATGTTAAAAATGTGACAACAGTGGCTGAAAATTTTAAGTATAAATTATTGCTCGATCAAAGCGATATGTATAGTCACATATTATCCAAATTTCCTGAGAATACAATAGAACCAAAGATGATAGTATGGGTCCTACTCGAATACATCAGGTACATGGGAATTGTAATAACTTACAATATACAAATTTATCGAGTCACTTATCTGATCTAAATAAATGTCGATTTTACAGATCCTTAACTGAACACGGAATACCGGTGCAACATTATTTGTACGAATTGGTGATCACGACATTGGTACATAGAAAGGCTTACTATCAGCTACATCAGTTGTTACAGTACCATGTGGTCGCTGATTCGAAGCCTTTAGCTTGCTTGCTGCTTTCCCTGGAAAATTTGTATCCGGCGGCGCATCAATTGGCGTTGGACATGTTAAAACGATTGGGGAATGCGCATGAGGAGATAATCGAAGTACTTTTATCGAAGGGACATATCTTGGCTGCCTTAAGGTAATTTGCTTTTCTTAATTAACGTTTTAATTAACATATGTTTATTATATTTCTACGTTTCAGATACGTTCGTTCGGTCGGAATGGCAGATCAAGTATCTGCAAGAAAATTCTTAGAAGCAGCAAAAGCCACTGACGATGCGACACTCTTTCATTCGGTCTTTAAATTTTTCGAGCAACGCAACTTGAGGTTGCATAACACCACGGCCTTCACTAAGGGAGAACATTGCCAGTCATACGTACAGCATTTTAAATATTTATTCCAAGGAATAACGGATAATGAGTGCAATTCAGATACGAACTCGAACGTTACCACTATTTCTTCGTAGGATTTCAATATCAATGTTCGTGAGAATAATAGGTAAAAAGATAATCGACATTTTATTTTTATTTAACGAAGCTGATAGAGAATTTATTTGCAATTGCTTTGTAACTTGTAAATTCCTATAATGTTGTATAAATATATATTGTTATGGATTATTTATTATGAGAAAGAAAATAAAAGATTAAAAAAAATTTGTAAGTAATATGTGTGACATTTACCTGCTAGAGTATCTGCTTTCCATCTTTTCACTACAAAGTCCATATTGCGGGATTTATACATTCAAGACTTATAAAGTATAAGGTTTCTTTAATAATCTTTTAATAGCGATAGACTTATGTAATGTAATACATTCATAATGAATTTCTTATTTATGAGGAAGTATTTGGTAATATTAGCATTTGTTTTTCTCTTTTGATGTGTATTTTTAGATATCGCACAATATTCTCCTTAATAAAAAATAAAACGAATAATCATCTCTTGTGTCCTAATAATATAGTGAAAAGTAAACGAATTGATCATCGGTTAAATCTACGAATTACAATATCAGTAGAATTTACAATAGGAGAAGAAGACATTTTAGATCCCGTATACATCAGAAATACAATAAGTACAATCTATTATAAATAAAGAACATGCAGAACGCTGAAATTTCAATTAATAACTTTAAATATTTGGAAAGCGGTAAAAAGTGAATGAGGAAAAATGGAAGATCGCTGCTACCAAGTGAGTTTAAGTGTTTTTTTCATCATATAAAGGATGACAAATTCCGATTTAATTGATAATTAATATTATCAAGTGAATTAATAGAATTAATAGAATTCATATATTATGTAGTTAATAGAATTAATATAATTAGAATAATGTTTTATATTATTTGACGAATCTAAGAAAATATTGGATTAAAGAGAACGAGTTGTACAGTTAGGAACATTGCTGTAAGTAATCTGAACAACAAGTTAATCGGAACAAGTTAATCGGAATTTGATCGACGTCAAAGTAATCATAGCCATAATTGAATAATTATTGACTGTACAGATTTATTAAGATTATAAAAACGCTCAAATTCTCAATTGGCGTGCAAAGAATTACGAATACAGTACTCTCTCTCTCT
>Ga0157362_1001423_pt1 | contig 10168 bp, 8 predicted proteins | sample AttlaeALBM3_FD_111480 | JGI IMG/M metagenome (GOLD analysis project Ga0157362, IMG submission 111480) | Fungus gardens microbial communities from leaf cutter ant in Ribeirão Preto, State of São Paulo, Brazil - Atta laevigata ALBM3 | ecosystem: Host-associated > Fungi > Mycelium > Unclassified ... | reverse complement strand
TGTATTGGATCGAGCAGATTGAGTGCAGCAAGCTGTCTGCCAATGCTCGCGGCCTGTTCGCGCCCTCTGGGTGTCAGCGCGCGATTTCGGTCGCCGTCTTCCGTCAGGACGTGCGGGATGGCCTCCGCGTGGCGCAGCAACAGGAGGCGGTGCAGGGGCATCAGGCTTCCGAAGCCCTGCGCGCATTGGCGGCGATGGCTTCGTGATGGCGGATGACTTCGTGAATGACGAAGGCCAGAAATTTTTCGGCGAAATCCGGATCGAGATGCGCATCGCGGGCAAGCTGGCGCAGGCGCTCGATCTGCCGTGTTTCGCGGGAGGGGTCCGCAGGCGGCAGGTGGGCGCGGGCCTTGAGCTGTCCGACTTCCTGCGTACAGCGGAACCGTTCCGCAAGCATATGGATCAGGGCGGCGTCGATATTGTCGATGCTGCCGCGCAGGCGTTCGAGTTCAGCCAGAGCAGGATCGGGAGTGCGGGATGTGGAGGACACAGGCTCAGGGCTCATTCAGATCAATCCATGCAAGATGGCCGCCTTTTCCGGCGCCAAGATCAGTAAAGACGGCCGTACCCCCCAGACGTCCCGTTCGGCGCCAGGGGCGTCCGTCGGTCGAGCGGCGGTCATGGCCGACATACACCGTCATCCCTTCTGGGATACGGTTGATCCAGGTCAGGCGGCGTTCGGGATAGCCATCCGGCTGCATGCGGCCGGTGGTTTCTCCAAAAAGGGCGCGGGACAGGGGCGCGGACATCTCGCCCAGACCCGGCACGGGGGAGTGGGACAACATGGCGGTGTGAAACCCCCCATGGACGAACAGCGAGCGCCCGATCCGTAGCCATGTCGGCGCCTGATCGATGGCTTGGTAGATGCGTTCGGAAAGGCCGTCATATTCCGGCAGCGAGATCTGGCGCAGCGTTTCCTCAAGCGGAGGATCGCGTCTCAGACGGCGGCCTTCAAGGGCACGACCGAGTTTTCGGTCATGATTGCCGAGAATGAAAAGCCCGCGCTGCTGCTCCAGAAGGTCAAGCATCAGCTCCATCACGCCCGCGCTGTCCGGTCCGTGATCGACGAGGTCTCCGAGCTGGATGACGAAGCGTTCCGTCGCCGTTGCATGCCGGAAAGCATTGAGATCGCCATGCACGTCCCCCACTACGCGAATGCCGTGTTCACGGATTCGCATCATGATGGGGGCGGGAAGGGGTGGATCAACGAAGATGGCGCGTGCTTTCTGATTTTCCTTCTATCAAAGGGCCAGAACGGTCCAAGGTCAATTTATCTGTTTGAGAAAATTGACCTTAGCCGTCCATCAACGCAGCTGCGCGCCCCAGATCGACTGACAGAACCCGGCTTACACCACGCTCCTGCATCGGGACACCCTAAAGACGATCCATGTGCGCCATTGTCAGCTGATGATGCGTCACGACCAGGAAGCGTGTGCCGGCTTCTTTCGTCATGTCAGACAGCAGGGAGCAGAAACGCTCGACATTCGCGTCATCCAGCGGCGCATCGACTTCATCAAGTACGCAGATGGGGGCTGGGTTACAGCGGAAGGTCGCGAAAATCAGTGAAAGCGCAGTCAGGGCCTGTTCGCCACCCGAGAGCAGGGACAACGTCGAGAGCTTCTTGCCTGGCGGCTGGGCGAAAATCTCAAGCCCGGCTTCCAGTGGATCATCGCTGCCCACCATGCCCAGATGTGCGCGTCCGCCGCCAAACATGCGTGCGAACAGGGACTGGAAATGTCGGTCCACTTCCGAGAAGACCGCCAGCAGGCGTTCGCGTCCTTCGCGGTTGATCGTCCCAATCCCCCCACGCAGCCTGTTGATGGCTGCCGTCAGTTCGGCGTGCTCGCGAGCGATGGTATCGGCCGTTTCGCGTGCTTCCTCGAATTCGGCTTCGGCCCGTAGGTTGACCGCGCCCAGGTCTTCACGCTCGCGGGTCAGGCGGGAAAGGCGACGACGGGTTGAGGTTTCGGCCTGTTCGGAAAGGTCGGACGGATAGGAAGTGCCCTGTGAGCCGCCTTCGGGAGGCTCGCTGTCGGCCAGCAGTCGCTCGCGGGCGGCCATGGCCTGTTCGGCGCGCTCGGTCAGGCGTGCGATGGCTTCCCGGCCCGCCGCCAGTGCCAGGTCGGCGTTGCGGCGCTGCTCCTGCGCTTCCAGCCCTGCGGCACCCGCCGCTTCGTCTCGGGCGCGTGCCGCGTCATAGGTGTTTTGGGCGTCCGTCAGGGTCTGATCGTGACCGGAGAGTTTTCGTTCCAGCTCGGCAGGCATTGCGCTGTGTGTCTGAAAGCTGTCCCGCAACTCGTCCCGCCGGTTGCGGAGATGTGCAAGACTGGCTTCTTCCCCCGCGATCCGGGTGCTGAGTGCTTCAAGCTGGGCGCGGACCGCAACCAGCGCGCCGGTCAGACGGACGTCTTCAAGAGACAGGCGGGCGCTTTCGGTCCGGGCGGCTTCCAGGAGATGGCGGGTTTCGTGAAGGGGCGCCGTGGCGTCCACAACTGCCTGTTCCAGAATCGCAGGATCCGGCCTCTCGGTCAGTTCGGCTGTTCGTCTGGTATGATCTTCGCGCAAGCGGGTGACCAGCTCCTGCAGCTCCCGCTGACGTGGCTCCAGCGCCGAGCGTCGGGCGAGGGCCGTTGCGGCGGACTGGTCGAGCGCCTGAAGCTCTCGCGTCAGGTGGGCAGCATTGTTGCGGCTTTCCCGTGCTGCCTGCGATGCCGCCTCGGCAGAGGAACGTGCCTGATCGAAAACCTGCTGTGAGGCCTGGGCAGAGGCTTCCAGTGCGGGGATATCGGGCCGGCTGTCCTGCTGCTGGAGTGCGACACGTTGGGTCGTCAGACGCTCGTGTTCCTGCTCAAGCCGCCTCAGTCCTTCATCCAGATCCCGCAGGCGGTTGAGCGTACTGTCGTGCCGCAGAAGGGCCTGATCCAGGGCGCGTGCTGCAGTATCCGCGGCACTCCGCGCAGTCTGGAGCCTGCTGCTGGCGTCTCGCAGTGCATTGTGGGCGTTTTCAGAGTCCTGAGCGCTGGTTTGTGCTTTCAGTAACAGGTCGTCGGGAGCGGGATGGGCTTCCAGTTCGGCTTCGGCCTGCGTGGTCGCACACTGGGCGGTGTCCAGTGCAGTCTCGGCGTCCTTCAGGCGATCTACGGCCTGTTCCCACTGGGTGCGGGCCAGAGCCGCTTTCTGCTCGATCCGCGATGCCACGGTCCTGGCTTCGGCAAGCTGAGGCTCCAGCGCTGTGCGGTCGCGACGCAGGGCCGTAAGGGTCGTTTCGGCGCGTTCGCATGCCTCGATGGCTGTGGTGCAGGCCTTGCTCAGGCGGGGCTGATCGGCCTGATGGGACTGAAGCAGAGCATAGGTTTCCGTCAGACGGCGTCGCTGCTCCAGCCGGGCGGCTCCGGCATCCGGCGCATCGGCGGAACGGGTAAATCCATCCCAGCGCCAGAGTGCGCCGCTACGGCAGACCAGAACCTGTCCCGGCTGGAGGGTTTTCTGCAGGTTCGCTCCAGCACTGGGATCCTCAAGAAGGAATGCGGCGTCCAAACAGCGTCGAAGCGCCGCAGGGGCCTGAACAAGGTCTGAGAGTGGACGACAGCCCGCCAGTTCTGCACTTCCAAGACGATCAAGAGACCGCCAACGTCTGTCAGCGGGAATACTGTCCGGAGCCAGGGAAGCGTCCAGCCCGTCCGCCAGCACTGCCGCGACGGCGCGGGCCATGTCTGTCGGGAGGTCTAGCGTGTCTTCCAGCGGATCGGGTTGGGCGGCAACGGCGTTGAGGCTCTGCTCCAGCCCCTCGCATTCGCCCTTTGTGCGTAGGATGAGCGTTTCCAGCGCGGACAGGGCCTGCCGGGTCTGTGCTTCCTGTTCGCGAGTCTCTGCCAGTGTGGCTTCCGCCTCGGTGAGGGCTTTTTGCAGACCCGTCAGGCGTTCTTCCGTCTGCGTGACGGTATTACGAACATCCTGAACAGCCTGTTCGGGCACCAGGGCGGCCCGGGCCGTTGTTTCTGCCGTGGCCGCCAACTGAGCTTTCTGTCGCGTCTGATCGAGGGCTTGCCGAGCCTGTTCAACGGTTCGGACAAGCGTCTTGCGGCGCTGTGTGCCTTCTTCTGCCGCAGCGCGTGCTTCCAGCCAGAGAGCGCCAAGCCGCTCCTGTTCCTGTCGGGCGTGGTCCTCGCGGTCGCGGGCTTCGGTCAACGCCTGTGCCGTGCTGTCGCGGGTTGCCTCAAGCTCTGCTCTTCCTTCTCTGGTCAGCAGTTCGGCCTGAGCGGCATTGCGTGTGGTACGGTCCTGCGTGATCTGGGTCTGGGTCGTCTGAAGGCGTCTGGCCAGATCGACTTCGGTGGCCTTAAGCGCTTCGAGGCGGCTTCTGCCTTCAGCCAGAGCCCGTCCGTCCAACTCGGCCTTGAGACGGGCCTCCTGCAAGGCGGTCGTGCAGTCCTGTTCCTGACGGCTGGCGAGCTGCGATTGTTCCTGCATCGACGCGGTCTTCTGACGCAGTGTCTCCAGTGTGTCGTTATCAGGTGTCGCATGATCCAATGCCGCGATTTCCGCTTCAAGAGCGTTCAGCGCGCCAATTTCCGCATCCAGACGAAGGGTCAGGGCATCCAGCCCTTCCATTACGCTGTCTCTGCGGATGGCTTCAGCATCACGCAGGCGGATTGCCTTTTCCAGAGCGAGAGCCTGTTCTTTTTCGAGCGCATCGAGACGTTCATACTCTGCTGTGCAGGATGAGCGCAGGCCGGGTAGTGCGATCATCTCAACTTCAAGAGCTGCACATTCTTCCGCGGCATTCTGCCGGGCTTCCCGGTCCGTCGTCAGACTGGCTTCGCTGCGGCTCAGATCTCCTTCGGCCTGTTCAAGGCGAAGGCGGGTTTCGGATTCGGTCTGTCGGGCGCGGTCGAGATCCTGTTTCAGGATTTCAGACTGGACTTTCAGCCGCTCCAGAGCGCTGCGAAGACGATCTGTTTCTTCGCGTGCCTGCGGGGCGGCCTTGCGGGCCTCGAACTCGGCTGTAGCGGCGGCTTCTGCGGCTTGCTCGGTCTTTTTCAGGTCTTCGCGTGCTTTTGCCAGATCGTCCCGGCTGCGTTGGACGGCCAGGTTGGCGCGGGCATGAAGCAGGACATGAAGCTCGGTTTCTGTCTGGCGGATTTTCTCTGAAATCTCACGGTATTTTCGGGCCTGAACCGTCTGGCCTTCAAGGCTTTCCAGCCGTTCCTCGAGCTGAAGACGCAAGTCTTCAGCGCGGGAAAGGTTCGTCTCGGTCTGGCGCAGTTTGAGTTCGGCGTCATGGCGGCGGGCATGCAGGCCGGTGATGCCTGCGGCTTCCTCCAGAAGAAGGCGCCGTTCCTCGGGTTTGGCCGCGATCAGCTGGCCAACGCGGTTTTGGCTGATGATGGCGGAACTACGTGCACCGGATGCCAGATCGGCAAATAGCGTCTGGACGTCGCGGGCGCGCATGACGCGTCCGTTGATGCGGTATTCGCTACCCGATCCGCGCTCTGCTCGACGGCTGATTTCCAACTCGTCCGCGTCCTGAAACGGGGACGGGGCCAGTCCGCTGGCGTTGCTCAGATGCAGCGTGACCTGAGCGATGTTACGGGCCGAGCGTGCGCCCGTGCCCGCGAAGATCAGGTCGTCGAGTTCCCCGCCCCGCAGGGCGCGGGCGGAGGTCTCGCCCATCGCCCATCGCAGGCCTTCCACGACATTGGACTTGCCGCAGCCGTTTGGCCCGATGATCCCCGTCAGACCCGGGAGGATATCGAGACGCACCTCATCGGCGAAACTCTTGAAACCGCCAATGCTCAGGCGGTCGATCGTCGTGGTGCGGCTCGACATCAGGGTATGGAGATACTGGTCCTACGGCTCTGGATCAGGAGGCCTTGGCGACGAGATCGGCGAACTTTTCGTAGGTTTCCGGATCCTGATCGTAGTGCGTGTTGTTGAAGCGGAAATACGGCGTGCCCTGGATATTGTAGGTGTCCGCATCCTTCTTGACCTGATTGAACAGGGCTTCGGCGAACACGTTGTCCTTGCTGATGGCGTCGAACTGAGCAGCCGAAACGCCGGCGAGGGCAGACATCTGCTGCAGGCGCTGCATCGGGTCACCACCTGATGCAAAGGCCCACTGCATCTGGCTGGAGAAGAGGGCTTCGAGGAAGGGGACGTAGCGCTCTTCCGGCAGAGAGCGGGCCACCATGGCCGCCGTCAGGCCGACGCGATCGCCGCAGAAATCATGGAACTGATAGCGGATCTTGCCGGTATCGATGAGCTGTTCCTTGACTTTGGGGAACTCTTCCGTCGCAAAATGCGCGCAATGCGTACAGGTCAGGGAGAACCATTCCTGAACAAGAATCTTGGCATTCGGGTTGCCGATGATACGCGGGCTCAGCCGGGCATCGCTCGAACCGGTAGCGGCGGCGCGGGCCGTGCCGGCGGCAGTTCCGGCCACGGCGAGGGCTGGCGCCGCAGAGACGAAAAAGCGGCGGGAAAGGGAAAGACGGGTCATTCAGGAAGCCTTTGCAACTGCTTTGGCGAAATCATCATAGCTCCCGACCACGGTGGGTGCGGGAACATCATTGATGCGGAAATATGGCGTGCCCTGGATCTGGAGGAAAGCGCCGTCACGGTCCTGCCTGTTGATAATGGACTCACGCAGAGCATTATCGGCATTGATCTTGTCGAATTCGGCAGCACTCACGCCGAACAGCGCTGCGCGCTTCTTCAGCTCAGCCACGGGATCGATGTTTTGAGCGAAGGCCCATTCGTCCTGATGGTCGAGCAGATCCGTCACGAAGGGTTCGTAGCGTTCGGTGGGCAGAGAGCGTGAGACCATGGACGCCAGCAGGGCGACCTGATCGAGTGGGAAGTCATGGAAGCGGTAGCGGATTTTTCCTGTATCGATCAGGTTCTTGCGGATCTGGGGAAAGATCTCCTGCGCGAAGTGGGCGCAGTGCGAGCAGGTTAGTGAGAGCCATTCGTCCACGATCACCTTTGCATCCGGTGAGCCGATGACGCGGGGCCCCATGCGCGGATCGCTGGCGGGTAGGTCATCGGCCTGTGCGAACGGTACGGCCGCACAGGCCACAAGGGCCATTCCGGAAGCGAGAAGGGTACGGCGGCCGAGAGGCTGGTCGGCAGACATGGGCGGGGCTCCGCTGGAAACGATGTGATACTCGAACGATGAACCGAGGCCTCCGTCAAGAGCCCCGGTCATCTTCCTGCGTCTTGAGGGCGGGAAGAGGCTTGTTTTCCCAGCCTTCCGGAACCCGCATACGCAGGGAACGGATATGTCGGGCATCTGCATCCAGAACGCGGAATTCCAGGCCGCTTTCATGGGTCAGTACCTCGTCCTTGGCTGGGACGTGCTCCGCCAGACGGAAAACCAGACCGCCGACCGTCTCGATCTCGGCCTCGCGTTCAGAATCCGTCAGCACGGCACCAAGCCGCTCCTCAAGCTGTCGGACAGGGAGACGGGCATCGATATCAAATGAGCCATCCGCCCGTTCCACCCACATAGTTGTGACCGGATCGTCATGCTCGTCGGAAATATCGCCCACGATGGTTTCGATCAGATCCTCGATCGTCACGAGCCCGTCGATGCTGCCATATTCGTCGATCACGAGGGCCATGTGCATCCGGCGTTGACGCATCTGCAGCAGCAGGTCCAGTACCGGGATGGTCGGCGCGATCATCAGTGGCTGACGCAGGAGGGGGCGGATGTCGAAGGCTTCCGGATCGCCGACATAGGCAATCAGGTCCTTCACATGGATCATGCCCGCGATGTCATCGAGCTGGTCGCGATAGACCGGAAGACGGGAATGGTTTTCCCGGCGCATTAGGTCCAGCGCCTCGTTGAAGGGCAGGGCCTCGGGCATGGCGACGATGTCCGCGCGCGGGATCATGACGTCATCCGCCGTGATGCCCCGTAGACGCAGCACATTCATGATGAGGGCGCGTTCCTGCCGGTCGAGTTCGGGCTCGTCGCCCGCATCCTCGGTTGGCTGTCCGGCTTCCTGAACGAGGGTGGCGATGGACTCGCGCAGACCCTGATCACGCCCGCGGCGGTTGAAAAGTCCGAAAAGGCCGCGGGAAGGGCGGCTCTTGCCCGATTCTTCGGTCGGGCGGTCGTGTGAGTCGTCGCTCATATCCGGACACTCCCAGCCTGCCGCCAGTTTCCCTGCCGCCAAGGATCCCCAAAACCGAGGGACCGCAGGGTACGGGTCTCAATTCCTTCCATTTCCCGGGCCTCGCCAGGATGATGATGATCGTAACCGGCAAGATGCAGCGCGCCGTGCACCACAAGATGCGACAGATGCGCCCGCAGCGAGCGCCGAGCCGCCGCGGCTTCGCGGCGTACCGTCTCGTAACCCAGTACGATGTCTCCACCATGCATGGGGGAGAGCGGCTCGAACGTCAGGACGTTCGTGGGTTTGTTCTTGTCCCGGAAACGCGCATTGAGGCGCTTGACGATCCGGTCTGTCGCCAGAAGGATCGAAGGAGCCGGAGACTGCGTGAAGTCGGGTCCACCCTGGCGGGCAACCGCGACGAGGGCGCGCCGGATTGCACGCTCCGTCCCCGGAACCGAGGCGCGCCAGCGCGCGTCCTCGATGATGATGTCAGTACCGGCGTGTCGACTTGGAGGTTCCATTGTTTTCCCGGCGCAGCCTGTTCCGGAACACGTCCCGGGGGGCTGGCGCTTTCTGTTCATAGGCATCGACGATACGGGCAACCAGCGGATGGCGCACCACATCTTCGGAAGAAAAGCGCGTAATGCCGATTCCCTTGATCCCTTCAAGGGTCTCGACGGCTTCGCGCAGACCGGATGATACACCATTCGGCAGGTCGATCTGACTCAGATCGCCCGTAATGGCCATGCGTGTGCCTTCGCCCATACGGGTGAGGAACATCTTCATCTGGGCTGCGGTCGTATTCTGGGCTTCGTCCAGAATGACGTAGGAATGAGCCAAAGTGCGTCCGCGCATGAAAGCAAGCGGAGCCACCTCTATCTCACCCGTCCCCATGCGGCGCACCACCTGATCACCCGGCATCATGTCATGCAGGGCGTCATAGAGCGGGCGCAGATAGGGGTCGATTTTTTCGCGCATGTCGCCGGGCAGAAAGCCGAGGCGCTCACCGGCCTCAACAGCTGGTCGCGAGAGAATAATCCGGTCCACCTGTCCTGCGAGCAACATGCCCACGGCCTGCGCCACAGCCAGGTAGGTCTTGCCCGTGCCAGCTGGGCCGATGCCGAACACCATATCGGTATTAGCCAGCATTTCCATATAGCCCGCCTGACCATGCGAGCGGGGCGCAATGACGCCACGCTTGGTCCGGATGGCAGGCAGATCTCCGAACGGGCTGGCGGGCAGGGGCTGCTGCTTGCCGTTAGTTTTTTCCGGGCGGCGCTGGCTATTGCCGCGTGGAGGAGGCTCCTGCGAAGCCGTCGGACGGGCTTGTCGTGTATCACTCGGCCGTTCGGGACGGCTCGGTAGGGCGGTGAGGCGAATGACGCCATCGACCTGCGAGGCATCGATCGTACCGCCCTGTTCGAGCTGGTTGTATAGCGCGATAATGGCTGCCTGCGCCCGCCCGACAGTGTCTGTTTCGCCGGAAATGGCAATTTTGTTGCCACGGCAGGAGAGTTTGACGTTGAACCCTTCTTCAAGCCGGACAAGGTGCCTATCATGGTCTCCTAGCAGGCGCTGGAGCAGGATGTTATCGTTGAAACGAAGAGCAACGGTGCGGTTGCCTTCGGAACCACTGCTGGTGGCGACGGGACGGGTCGGGTGCGTTGTCAGCAAGCGGAGGCTGTCTCCCGGATCAGGGTGCCGCCCAGAGAGTTGGTGCGGCGCGTTGTAATCGCGACTTTTACTGTAGAGCCGATCAGATGGTCGGGACCGTCGAAATGAACGGGTTGTAGGTAAGGTGATCGCCCGGCGATCTGGCCGGGCTTGCGGCCGCGGTTCGTCACCAGGATTTCCTGCACCGTCCCGACCATGTCGGCATTGAAAGCGTCCTGCTGTTCGCGCAGAAGCGCCTGCAACTTGGCCAGACGGCGATCCTTCACGTCCTCGGGTACCTGCATCGGCTGCCCAGCAGCCGGCGTGCCGGGACGGGGGGAATATTTGAAGCTGTAGGCCATGGCGAAACCGATATCGCGCACGAGCTGCATGGT
>Ga0157362_1001422_pt1 | contig 10169 bp, 4 predicted proteins | sample AttlaeALBM3_FD_111480 | JGI IMG/M metagenome (GOLD analysis project Ga0157362, IMG submission 111480) | Fungus gardens microbial communities from leaf cutter ant in Ribeirão Preto, State of São Paulo, Brazil - Atta laevigata ALBM3 | ecosystem: Host-associated > Fungi > Mycelium > Unclassified ... | reverse complement strand
TATACATATATATACACACACGCATACGCGCGCGCGCGCATACACACACACACACATACACACACACACACACACACACACGTGTGTTTTCTATCTTCACAAGCAAAAACAAAAGTATATTTGTACATTGATAACTGATTTATACAAATACCTATGATGATACCTTAGAAAGTAAATAATCGTTATACCTATTAGTTATTGCAAGTCAATTGTCTATATGCATTTGAGTGATATATGCACAGTGAACACTTAAGGATCTAAGAAAAGAAAAGCTTTTGTGATATTAAACTTTAAACGATTCTTTACGCGTCTGTATGCATGACTTGTTAGAAATGAAACACTGAAGTGTCTCTCATAGATTGAAAATATATAAAATGATTTTTACAGTTTTAATTGCTTCAAATTATTTTTATGCATAGAAATATTTCATTAAAGAGGATATTAATGATCAATAAAATTCTGAAAGAATTACGTTCAAATATCAGTTCTCTGGCATCATTTAATCGCATTTTACCATATTTCTCTTCGCACTTTTCTAAATCCAAGAGAGCTACTAGCACACAAGTGTTTTATTTCTAGTGACTTGGCTTGCATACCGTTATCGCTCACTTTTACAGTATTATGGCTTGTGTTACAGAAAATACCTGAAAGTACATATACGTTCTACATCCTACATTTGTCATTTGCACGAAACGATAATGATAAGATTGTACAATCAAAATGCGTCTTTGATATTTTGAAACTGTCGCACGGCTAAGTCCACCGGTAGATCGAACTTATAACTGGTAAGGCGATCCAAAGTGTGAAACGCATCTTGGAAACCTAGAAATTCTCGTTGTGAAAAACACAATTTTGCTTTATGATGTTTAATCTAATTCAAACCTATCCAATTTGAGCTCCAAAGCCAAAACGCAAAGCCATCGACGTAAAAAAAAAATTAAAAAAAAATTCAATGTAAGATTTTATAGACTATAAAGTGTTAATAAGCATTAGATGCGTATCAATACTTTACAGTCTCCGAAATCTTATTTATATTGATTTTTTGCATAGATGGTTTTACATTTTAGCTCCGGAGGTGAATAGACCTGATCTAATTATTTTAATTGTGACGTACCTGTCTTTACAACGTAACTCCACGAGAGATAATAATTTTCCAGAAGACATTGACATTGCAGGATCAACTTTAACCATATCACGAGTTTATTCGCGCTGAAAATACAACAGTAATTCGATAAATTAGTTGTTATTTATAATTAACAGTTAATTATGTCATAAATAGCTATGATGGACAATTTAATAGTTTGACTGTAACGTATTATTTACTCACTTCAAAGCTGCGCATACAAACGCCTTAAAATGCGAGTCGTAACTTCTCTTGTAAGGACTATGAGAAGCGATGATATTACCTATAGTCGTCAGTAAGCTCTAAACGAACAAGAGGAGAAGCAACATTAAACATATAAAGACACATTTTGAAATGTGAAACTCCAGAAAGTCCAGGGAATTATAGGCGAGAGAAGTTGGTCTTCAAAAACTATTACAATCAAGAATTTATTTTCTATTTCTCACCAATTGGCATTAATTTACTGGATACTCTAATCTCTTGTTTAAAGGTGAGAATAGCCTACCTGTTTCGAGGAAGCTATTCTCCCAGCTGCGAGGTCCAGATTAAAGCTCTGCGACAACTTCTGTGCGGGACTGGAATTGTAATAACGTCCATTTTTGATCTCATAGTACTTCAGTATCAACTCCCAGGCGTGCATGAAATTCGTCGACGTGACGTCGCGTTGCGGGAAACAGCTGCCAAATGGCACCACGCTAGACCCGGAACGCATCACGTCCGCGGTCAGGCCATGCTGCATGAGATCCTTGACCGAGGTGGCGAGGTGTTTCCTCACGGCGGACGTGAGCTTCGCGTTTGAATGCGACGGCGAATCTGAGTCGGACGTGTAATCGTTCTCGTCATCGATGTCGTCGATATCATCCTCGTCGTCGGGATGACGTTGCAGTTGTTGCTGTTGTTGCAATGTCTCTGCGATCGTCTCCAGCACGTGCTCTACGGCGATGTCCAGTCTGGTGCGAAGATCGCGCCAATTGTGCGCCGGGTTCCTGCTGTTACCGCCGAAGTTCCGGCGTACCCGTTCGCTGCCACAACCCAGCTGCGACATCAGGAACATGTGCAAAAGCGCGACCACCTTGCGTACAGTTAGACTTTTGGTTCGATTAGTCGCTTCTTCCTCAATGGATCTTCCACGTTCGAAGCGCCGCTTGGAGCCGTAGGAAGCTGATGATGCACTGGAACTACCAGCGTGTACTGGACACGCGCACGTGCACGCTAAAGTCTCCGTGCTGACTTCTCCTTGAAGATAGTTTATGAAACGCTCCAGATCGGCGATCTGCGTTTTCAACTGAGAGACCAGTTGCTCCTTCATTTTCAATGGGCTGACAATCTGTACAAAGGATGTATGCAGTTGCTTAGATAGCATCTTACAATAGCTTGTTCCAACAACCCTCGTTAATCGACTTATTTAAAAATTATTTCTCTATAGTAGGAGAATCGTTTTTTAAAATCGCTTTGACTTTATATATTTATTAAGTAAATTAGAAATCAAATAAAACACGGATTAATCTATTTTCTTCTAGAGGAAATCTATTCTCTCTAATTTGTTTTTTATTTTCATCGTGTTAATTATTTAAAAATTTATTAATTACTGAGAAGAAATTTATGTGCCAAATTGATGAAAGAACATCAGATAGTTTTGGGACAATAAGCATTGATCTCGAGATCGCCTTACACGCATTACACGTACTTGACTTATGGCGTAATCGACTTGCCACCTGAGATCATCCGCCGGTAGTTTGCATAGATCATCGACATCGAAATTTAACTTTTCTTTTAGATGACCTAGAAACATCATCAATTGCTTTATTTTTTTTTCCTTTACAATGCAGATTTTCTATCAGCGATTAATTGGCACTTACTGATTATGATATTTTGCCTCTCCAAGATGACGCTTTGCGGTAGATCGGCGTCGCCAGTCTCATAGGCGTACTTCTCCAGATCCTCCAACTGAGACTTCAACTGGCTTATCAGTTCTCTCTGCTTCGTTCGTTGCAATGCCATTTTGGATTCGACCTCCGCGTCAGTAATCACACCAGTCACCTATAGTTACGTTACATCTGACGCGATTAAAGAGCTATTAAGATCGAGTAGCTGTTAAAATTAAATAAATAGCCGTGAAAAAATATCCCCCTACATAGTTTGTTGTGTTACAGCTAAAAGAAATTTTTTTAATTATGACAAGAAACGCAAGTACTATAATCCGCAACTAATCGGAGTGAAGGATCGGATGCATGAAGGTATTAAAATAAAATGGATAAATAGAGAAAAAATATGTAAAAAATTTTTATTGCATATGCAGATAGTATAAAAAGAACAGAAAATATAAATATAACATATATCGTATATAGACACAACAAGATACATAATATATAAAGTAAATAGAATAAAAAAAGAATAAAAATAAAAAATGGCTTTAAAATGACTAGAAAATATATGTAAAGCAATAACAAAATGTGCCAAAGCAACAAAAATGCCACCAAAGCAATAAAAAATTTTAAGGGTACCATAAAGTAGGACTCATTTTTTACAGCTTTAAAAGTTTAAAATTTTTAAGAAATTTTTTAGTTAATTCCGAACTTTCAAAGTAAAAAAATACTTCGAACTTTTAGTTAATTTTGAAAATTCGAGTTCTTTCAAAGTTGTATAAAGTGCAGTCCTATCAAAAAGTAATAATAGTACGGTAGAAAATTCGCTTGTAGAAAAATTGCAGAAAATTCGCTTTCTATTGGCTTACGCTTCGACCACAGGATATGGGGGAGATCGGCGTAATAGATCTGCTCTCTAACAATAAGTTATTCGGCACATCCGGTATTCCCCTAAACGCGAATTCCTCTAGCTCTTTGAGCAGTGCCTCCTTCTCGCTGGCTGGTGCGTCCACGATCTGTCGGAGACGGAACTGGACCTACGTATGGATTTCATTAATTAACACAAGTACAAGATGGTGCAAAGTAAGCTCGTTCTCGACCTTCTCACCTGAGCAAAGTGAGTAGTTAAGGCTATCAGAGATGAGTTCAGCATCTCCTGTTCTTCCTCCAGCATCTTCACTCTCTCCATGTCATATGCAAGGCTAACGACACAAAAATCATTTCATTTATAATATCACAAATATTAATTATGCACTTATACTTTATTCTCACATGATGTATAACAATATTAATAATGAATTCTTTTTCTATTAAAGCAAATCATCGAAAGTATAAAAAATATCTAAAAAATGTCTGAAAGTATAAAAAATATCCAAAAATTTAATATACTTTTAAGTTACATAATTTAAACTTAATTTCATGACATTACATTAAATTTAATGTATTTATCATAAAAATTTTTTGAAATTTAATGTACACGTTTATTATATATAAGTAATTATTATATATAAGTTATTATATATAAGTAACTACTGTAACTTAATTTTTTTAGTTAAATCATTCATTACTTTTAATTTCGTTCATAATCACAAGCTTCATTTATATGTAAAGGAAGCATTTCTAACAGTGCAGTACATTAAGAAAAAACAGTAATTGTTTCTAAATTTAATTTTTTATTCTTGCCATATAAAGGAGACAGATATACAAGTAATCTTTGAAAACAAACTACTAACAAGAATATTCATCAAAAAGCGATTCAATATATAAATATATAATAATATACAGAACAGCAGGCAAAAATAATACTTTTTTAATTTGAATTTTTATACTCATATTCATACAGCATAAAGGGAGTGTATTCTCTGAAAGGAATCTGGGAAAACTAATGAATGTCCATCAGATCTCGAATAACCCGAATAGTCAAAGCATATGTTTTTGAAGAATTGCTTAATCTGAATTTTACGGCAAGCATTTCGAGAAGGAACTAGGAAGACTTGTCAGGTGCTTCGTAAACTTACTTATCCATGCTGGCGTTAACATATTTGTACTCATCTGCGAACTCGTCGCCGTCGTTCGCGCCGACCGGGGCCCACCTCTCCCCGGATGGTCTGCTTTCGGTACTTTCGTCCGAATTCTCGACTTCGTCACTCTCGCACAGCGCCGCCCGCGAGTGTCGTCGTCGACGCTCGTCCATCGTCTCCCGGTCGTTGTCACACGACGCTTCGCTTACCTCCTGCTCGGCAAGCAACAATACACGAGCTGGAGCATATTGATCTGCAGACTACGTTATTGTTACCCTCGCGTTACATCGCGTCGTTGTCTACGTACCATGACAGCAATCCCGATCAATCTCGATGTCGACATTGCCGTTGCTCTGTACACGATTTACCCCGCAACCCCAAATCTCCGAGCGAAACGAGCGTTTAAATCTTAAACTCCTCTCTCATGTCCAAATCATTATTAATTGACCACCTGCGCACGTGTACACGACTAAGACGCCAGCAGACGTCAGTGGTACAGGTCCATGCAAAAGTGAACTGTCACAGTCACACCATGTATAGATCTGTAAATGTATTGTAGATAGACTGCGTATTCATGGGTGACAGCTGACGACACATTAAAGGACGAAATATATATATATATATATATATATATATATATATACAAGATATATATATATATATATATATATATATATATATATATATATACATATATGCGACAGTACGTTATGCAAAATCCATACAGTGTCCTTCCACAAATATGATGAATTGAATGCTAAGTGCATCTCTTTTTTACTCACACGACGATTTGCAAGCACAATTTTCTTCAACTTTATGGATGTTTTCGTCTGTATTTGATGTTGTTGGATATCCAGAACGCGGCAAGTTTTCTACGACTTCACGGCCATCTTTAAACAACTTATGCCACTCATACTTATGTTTTCGAGAGAGAAGAGTCTCTGTAGGTTTTTTGTAATATTTTTAATGCGTTGGCACAAGAAATTTCATTAGCAACATAAAATTTCTAACATACTCTTTGCTTAACTTTTTTTTCCATTATAAAATCCGATGAATGCACCTAAGATAAACTGATATAAACAGCTGCCATAAGCAAAGTAAATGACAGATCGCGCTCAAACTCAGCATCAAGAACAGTGCCAATTGAGCGGAAAAAAAATTTACATATCATTAAAAATTTACATATTTTTCAAGTTAGAAATTCCGGGTACTTTTGAAATAAAACAATTATCAGTTTAAAAGATAAACGTAATGGTAGTCCATGATTTATAATTTCCATTATAATGCATATTAATGTCCCACTAATGCTCGGTAATATAAGCAATGCCTAATAAATGCCTAAATAATGCCTAAATAATGCCTAGAAATGCTCCAATCTGTACATCGCAATGTCTTTAGCGATTTATTTTTTGATCAGTGCTTTTTGATTAAATTTTTTATTTTAGATATAATTAAATAATGTCTATAGTATTAATCTAACCTAACCTATATAATTATGTTAACAATAAATGTTAAGTAAAGGCTACTATGTGACCGGAATAAAAAATCAGGATAAAATGAATGACTTTTTTTAAAAAAGAAATATATCTCGGAAACTTACTTATAAACAACTGCGTCAATTAATTTTTCTTTTTCCTTTTTATTATTTTCTCTATTTCTTCCATTGATCTGTTAAGGAGTTATTCTCTCTGAAGGGAAATAGCCTCAAAATCATATCTTACTTTGAGAGGTGATTATTAAAAAACTGTACATAATATAATATAAAAACTGTACATAATATAAAAAATCTTTATATATTTATTTCTTACTCATATTTTGATATACAAAATGTACAAAAATTATAATTCTAAAAGTCAAAATAGCGGCGCTACAGCACGTTTTTTGGCTTACATGTGATGAAGGTATTTGCGGTGAACAGCAGAACAGATCCAAAGCACGCTGTAGTCAAAAATTAAAAAATTATTTTTAATTTACATTAAATTTGCTAAAGAAATATCTGGCAGAATTAAAAGATATTGAAAAATGTGAAAATGGTGCATGCGTGAAAAAAAAATGTTCAATTTTCATGTAAAAATTCGACATAAAATATGGATAACAAAAAAATATATAAGTTATCGCAAAAATCACAGGTATTTCTTTAGATAATTCAATTGATAACTGAGCCAAATTTTAAAGCATTTGAATTAATTTTATGGTAGTTTTCTAGTGTCCATACGTTTTTAAAAACGTCATTCGTCTGAGAAAAATGCGATTAGTTTCAATAACAATCCTTTTTGTCGTATTTTAAGCACATGGATGTACTGACCGATAATCTATAAGCTACAAAATGATAATGAAAAAGTGACTTCTCCAAATTTCGTACAAACACATGAAAATCTATTTCTTGAAGTCAATTATAAAGTAAATTGTTTATAAAGACGTTCGTCACTATAAAATGCGTGATATCAATACAAATTTAAATCTTTCTAAAAAAGATTTAAAAAAGGCGCTAAGAACATGCTTCTCGAATAAAATCTATAGTATCCAACCTAATTAATAATAGTTTTAATTTTTCTTCAAGGATATTCTTATTGAAGGATAAGATTGATAAGATCTTCTTATTCCAACCCAAGTAATGGCAATTTTAATTCTCTGTCAAAAATTATTACTCTTCGAAAAAAATTAATGTATCAAATGAAAAATTAAAACCCAGATGCTACAATCTTAATCAAGTTAAATTCTATCAAATTAAAAAGTAAAGCAATGTACTGTCTGTTATTACTTGCAAATGGTACTGTCTGTTATTACTTGTACAAAAAAACTTATCTTTTTAAAAAAACAGCTAAATGAGCTAAATCTATAATTGTACTGTTTCACATGGGTTTCGACTTTCTACATGAAGCGACTCTCACTCCCCTTCCCTCTGCAAAGGGGCGCATGACTACTATAATTGTAGTTGTTGAAATTAGAAAATCTGTCATGTAGACAGTGGGATGTATAGATTAGTGCTTCGGGATTACGCCGCCTCAAACAAAAAAAAATAACATTTTATCCGCTTGGGACCTAACGCCTAGAAGTTGCAGTCTAGACAATAAAAAGACCACTCTAAAAAGACTGTTCTCACATCCCATTGTCTTCATAGGTTTATTAAAAATATTCTAAGCGAGCATTGTCTACGCTGCAACTTCTAGCCGGTTAGGCCCCAAACGGGTAGGGTATGTTATTTTCGTTTGTTCGGAATGACATAGCCATCTTAAGTATAGTCTTAAGATGTCATGAGCCAATTAAAGGGCCGCATTAGCGACTTAAGACATTACTTAAGACGGTCTTAAAATAAGAATCGACTGAATATCGGCCTCAAAGTGCCGTTCCATGGAGTGGAAATTGACAACGGAACGAAACTCGCGGAATTAACACGACGAATCACAGTCGTTCCGTTATTTTTGCTATAATTTCGCCATTTACAATTTGCAGAATGAACGATAGTTGCACATAATCTCAATGTTATATGCTGTCGATGTATATTATAACCATTATCCATATAATGCAATTGGTTACATACTGTTTTTTGTCTTCATTAATATGGACAATAGCAGAATGTTAATGATTCGATAATTACAGTAAATATGAATGTAGATATTAATCAGCAGCCTACGATTCTGTTTATTTTCTTTCTCTTATGTCCCATTGAGCGATAAACGCGGAAACGGAATCAAGTTTCAGTCAATCATGAGATTGTTTTACGACTATGTTAAAAATATTTTACTGCTAAAGAAGATCTAATGATTACTACAATAGTTTGTTATATACATTATCATATTTATATTAAAATACTATTTTTATTATTACAAATATTATAAATAACATAAAAAGCATGATTTTATATTATTTCACGTGTTCCGCTTATTCCATTGAACGGGACATAAAAGATTTAGGAAAAGTGTAAGAAAGAAAACGAAATAGCTGTGATTCGTGTTGATTCTGCGAGTTCCGTTGCCAATTTTCGCTCTATAGGACGGCATCCTCGGGGTGCGCTATCATGGGATGTGGAACTGTGAAACATTCGTAATTGGTCGTGACTTCATTCTGCCGATTCCGCCGTTTTTTATTGCGCAAATTTATTGGCCGCAGCACAGACTCTCGCATAACGCATAAGGGAATCAACTAATCGAAATTCTTCTTTTCCATGGAATGGGAGGAAAGGAAAGATTCTGATTCGCTTATGCACTATGCGTTATTATGTGTCATGCAAAAGTCTGCGGCCTCATTTCTTTTGCGAATCCCGCCGATACTTGCGTATGTGCGTATACATACATATACTCATAAAAACTAATCTTGTTAAGTTGGTTTAAACGGAGAAAACTGCCTCCTACAAGCGTATGGTTAATGCTGAGGCGTGCTCGGATTCCCACCTGTTTTCTAGGTGTTATGTCATTTTTATTTAACATTGGGTAAATAACAAGAATAGACAGTGATACCTGGATAGCACTCTAGTGGGAATTTGAACATAACCCTAGAAGTAATTAATTAAGTCTCCAGATAAATACGGAGGTCAATATGATTAGAATATGAATGTCGTATATATAGTATACAGAAAGGCGAAAATATAAATCAAAATTAAAATGAGATGATACACAAAACATAGTCAACAATGTCCCTGTATATATATGTATATATATGTGTGTGATTTCCGATCCGCAGGAATTTATTTTGTCCCATTAAGCGGAATTTGCGGATGCGGAATACTACAGTGTCTGCAGTGTATGCTTGCATCGTAATATTTCGTCGCTGTGACAAACTTCTTAACTTGAATAGTCATTGACTTTAATAACTAATCATGATTCATGAAACAAAGCGATTTTTTTGTCAAATCTTTACTTATTTTTATATGCAAACGCGAATGTATTTTCATCACTGTTATTAAATCCGATTAAAGGTGCCGTATAAATAAGATTCCAGTTCCTCAACGACAATCTCGATATTATTTGGATAATCTAGACATTTAATTTGAGATAACTAAAATATTATATATAGCTTTAATCACAATCGCACTTATTCAACTCCTCTGCAATCGCGTGACCATAAACTTCACTTATAATCTCTGCAGAATGTAGAATATGTAGAATGTGCAGATTCGTCGCAGCGCTCGCAACACTGGCTGACTATGTGTGATGTGACCAT
>Ga0157362_1001421_pt1 | contig 10170 bp, 2 predicted proteins | sample AttlaeALBM3_FD_111480 | JGI IMG/M metagenome (GOLD analysis project Ga0157362, IMG submission 111480) | Fungus gardens microbial communities from leaf cutter ant in Ribeirão Preto, State of São Paulo, Brazil - Atta laevigata ALBM3 | ecosystem: Host-associated > Fungi > Mycelium > Unclassified ... | reverse complement strand
TCCTTTCTGTGTAATCCTACTATCCCGAATTGTCGCGAGAAAAATAAAACATGAGCCGTTAGCTAAACGTCTTTTGGAAGATTCAGCGGACTTGTGACCGGAGAAACTCAGGCCAGGGCAGATCGTCAGTAAAGTTGTACGAGCCTCGATATAGCCGGCTGCGCCGAAGATATCGGGAGCATGAGAGACGAGAGTAACGCGCAGAGATAGCCCCGTGTGGATGGGTCATCTCATTATCTCGGGGCGCATTTAACCGGCGGATGCAAGCTACTTTTCTGAGATATCCTTGAGCCCTCTTTTTACCGTATCTACCGACGGACGTGACGTTATACTGAGAAAAAAAATAACGATGTATAAGACTAGAAGACTCCTTCGCGCAAAATCGATACTCGTATAATCTCGCGGACATCTTCACTAAAAATCTCGCGAAAAACGTGCAAATAAAAGAGTCCGGAATTAAGACGAAAAGATCCAACGTTGACGTATCAACTTTTGATCTTATACACATTGTATATCATGACACATACAAGACGAATAGAGGGACAGAAAGAGACAGAGAATATTATCTATCTATCGTGACGCCATTCGAGTTGCGCTTCGACGAAGCAAATATCGAGTTTAACGAGTTTTGCGAAACTCCAGCGATCACCAGATAAACCCATTAGGCGCGAGAGAAACTTTGGCGACGACGGAGTATCGAAAAGTACTATCGGCAACCGTCATAATACACTGCTTTGCTCTACTAATTCTTCGATCTAAGAATTATATTTTATTAATAAAAATTAATTTTGTTCTTATTTTGATTAAATTTTCTTATTTTCTTATTTTATTATTTTATAATTATATTATTTTATTATATTATTTTTACTTTATTACAATATTTTAGTATTTTATTATTTTAATTTTATTCTTTTATTATTTTATACGCATCAATATTTGTTTGTTTGTTCTCTTGACCTTTTACCTATATTATTTTGCATAATGTACGCGCTTGATTTTCATATTTTTTATTTAAAAAATTTCAAGTAAACAGTTATTACAAACCACACAGGCTTCAATAAAAAATTGGATAAAATATGCAACGCTTATTAAAAAAAAAACATTTTTATTTCACGCAGATCTTATAAGACGAGTTTCAAAACGGTCAAAGAATAAAGAATGTAGAACGTCTTTACAGAGCAAAGCACTCTAAAAGTCCAAAGAGAACTCGGCTTTGTTCGTGCGAAGAGTACACTCAAGTATAAAGATGCACAGTTCAAAAGCTTACTGAGAACTTGAAAATTTCAAAATCTCTTATGTAGAGCGCAGCTAAAACAAAATCATCACCAGCAAAAACTCAATTCGACAATCGTACGTCAGTCATGAATAAATAATTTCGAAAAAAAGAAGATAGATACGATTCCCGCGTATTGGAAAATTGTTATTGTCAATCGTCTAAATTCGCTGAAGAGAAAGCAAGCAGAGACTAGAACGATGGATGATCCTGCAGAAAGCAGGAGAGAAGGATATACGCTCCGCGATAGAGGAGGCTGCAGCATGCGTGGGCGGTAACGACGTAGGCGACAGGGGTTGCCAGGGACGGTGGGGGTGAGCTACGTGGGTGAGCCCAGAAGCAGGATACCCCCCGTCGGATGACTTAAAGAGACGCTGCGACTATCCCGGACCGATCGATATCCGCAGCAGCCGCCAGCCACGACTACGACACGCCGCGCCGTCAACGCGGGCTTTCCCGGACTTTCCTTTCCCCGATCAGAGAAATTATATCTTGTTCGAATAAGTTTTTATTATTTACACAGAATCCAATTACTGTTTGCACCGTTTATGCATTTATTAATTCGTATTGAACGTTCCCATGTCTGGATTTACATAAAATTTATTGTTTTAATCTTAAATCCTTTTTTTAATGTACTATTATAATTTGACTGTATTTAAAGATTACAATTAAATTATAATATTATATTTTAAAAAAGCATTTGAGATAAAAAATAATGTAAACAAATAAAGTTTCGTGTAAATATTCGGACGTAGATTTCTGGGATGTTTTTTATTTATTTTTTTATTTATAGATGATAACTAGTCTAGAAATATAAGATGATTTTGAACGAAGACATTTTATCTTTCATCTTGCTTCTCACATAATCACATTTCATTTTAAATTGAAATAAAAATTTCACTTAGAGAACAGTTATTCGTGATACATCAGTAAACTTTATGAAATTTTTTATTCGCAAATACTTTACTCCGCATTTAATACCTACTTATTACCAACTTGTTAAAGTAGGAAAGTTGATCCTAATATCTAGATCGTTTTAATATATTTGAGTCAAATAGGTGGAGGACAAAGTATAGGTCTACACAAACAAGAAGTTTTTCCAATTGGACAGATGATGCTGCGACTTTCCGAAGATAAAACGAAGATTTGCAAGTTATGCTCGGTAATCGCGTAATATATTTTTCTAAGAGGAAGTGATCTTTCAAAGAAAGATCACTTTCTCTTAGAAAAATATATTATAACAGATAAAACAGCAACCGATTCTTTATGCATGTATTTGCGATTATCTCATGCATAAAATTACGAATGTATAATTGCTTTACTTCGAAATTGTGTTACCAGTAATGAAATAAATGCAATAGTAATAACAATTTTAATAATGTCTACATAAATTTTATGAAGAATTTTATGTAAATTCTTTTAATACATACATCAACGCGTGTTTCTTAAATTAATCTCAAACTTATTGGCTGTCCATTGCTCGCCTTTGTTAACTTCTGACATCATTAAAGCAACTTCTGCCATCGTCGCAGTGATCTATTAAACTTATTAACATATAAAGAAACGAGCAAGAACGAAATTAAAAAAAAGAAAGCAATAGATATTATATTTAAGCCTAAAATCCGCGAAAAATGCGGAGCGAAGTGAATTAATCATAGAAATTCAGGCCTTATTGGATTTATTTGAAGGAATAGGATGGGATTCGTCGAGACGAGTAGAACGAATCATCTCATTCCACCGATTCTGCGCGAGAAGGAAGAATTTCTATTCAGCCGGACGAGAATTACACGTCGCGATGTGCCTCGTAAAGAGCGTTTTCTGCAAAAATGAAAATTTAAGGAGCATCCCTGTGCATTTTATTTCTCGATCTCGGGATAGCGTACGAAAATATTACTCGCGTTTCGTCTAAGAATTAAGCTCGATTGCTTGGGAAAAACGAGCGAGAGAAATTTTGATATTGGAAACCGAAAATGCATTCATTATTCGGGTGAAAAGAATAACGGAATAACGAGCAACGCTTGACGACATCGCTTGACGCGGAAGGAAAATGAAACTCTGCTGCAATTATTCCGTGAGGAAACGTGAGAGTCGCGCTAACGGTATCGCTTTGTTTCTTTACGTGGAATTGTATTACAGTAAAATCTAGGTTTCTCTTCGTTTGCAACTCGGAAGTCATCCGACTTAATTGTCATTTAATTGTCTCACTCTAAGAATGTTAAACTCCGCAGTTAAACTTTGAGAAGATTGCAATATAAGTAAAAACACTGATAGCTGTAAGCATTAAACTGTTCTTTCTGTGTAGGTTTTATTTGACATTTTTCTTGTTCAAGTTGCCGTCATAGAATACATCTCAAATATTCTTCACTTAAAACAATTAAAATTTACTTTTAATCTTGTTAAAAGCAACATGCTGTAGCACAACGTTGTTCGAATTAAATTAAATTGTTTCTAATTTTTTAAGTGAAATATGGCACAAATATTCTATACAATTTTTTTTACTTCTGGCTATTGGGAACATTCTTGTTTGTTGTGCTCTTGTAATAAAATTATGCGCTGTCTGGCACAATACCAAGCGCTTTAAAAATTTCATGGTCGTCTTTATGAAAGTCACGTTAGAATAAATTCGAGCACGGTAGGCAAGCGAGAATTTCAGAATTCTAAACGATCACAATTATTCAAACTTGCAGCTGTCATGAGAAAGCAGAAGACAGTAAACTCTCAGTTGGCATCAGTAACACTTAAACATTATAACCGGACAAACCGGCATTCTCGTTGAAATGTAAAATGTAATGCATGCAAACAGATAGAGAAAGAGAAAAGAGAAGGTGAATGCAACAGTCGAAACGTGAATGCTCTTTGCACAGATACGCCGCAAGTTTCGTCCTATTGTACAACTCCGCGGAAATAGTTTCCTGTGTACGCAAAGCGCAAGTTAAACTTAGGTACGACATGTGAAGCAAGAAACTTCATGAAATTTTTCTAAACACGATGTCAGGTATGTGCAACGTGGAAAATCGCAAACAACTGCGTTGGCAGGACGATTGTGCAGGTTGTATTCGACTGCATTCTTCGCGTCACTTTCCAATTGAGAGGAAAGCTGCAGTGAACGCTAGTGTTGTAAATACCTGTCACGGAACTACTTCAGGGGCGCTTCAGAAAAACGAGCGTAGCGAATTTTCCAAAAATTTCGGCAAAACTAGAATTTCGAGTTTTCAAAACGATCTTCATAAATCTCAAGAAAGAGACTCGACGTACAAAAATATAAATATAAATCCAAAAATATAAATTTCTATACTCGCAGATTTCGTGACAAAATATAATATTGTTTTATCTTATTTAAATTTCGTGACAAAATATAATATTGTTTTATCTTAAGATTAACGCATGCTGTGGATTGCTAAGTTCATTTTCTTGAAACTGATTTTACTCGTATTGATCGTGTATTACTTGCGCAAAACTCATTCGCCGTGACTTTTTAAGAACATCGACAAACCAGAGATATGCATGCCCTCGTGGCTGTTTATGACACATTACTGAGTATCTATACTACGAATAATTAATGAAACTGTTGTTTCCGAGCAAAGATTACAAGTAGAATAAAATCATCATAACACAACGATTACTGAATACATGATTATTGGCAATTTAAATCGTCAGTGCAAAGATCGCATTAACGCAAATATTAATCTGCTTTCTATATTGACGAACATAAATTCAAGATAAATATATTTATCATTTATATAGCAGCATTCGTGGATAAAGCTAAGAAAAGTTGGAATTATAATAGCGGGAATATGAATCATTATGATGATGAGAGGGTATCATATATAACGCGTCTATAAATGGAGTTAAGGAACAGAAAAAAGATTCCCACGAATAAAGAAAGATATAGTTATGATAATTTTGTAATGTTAATATAAAAATCGTTTTTCTCTGAACAGTTTTTTACCATACCAAGATCAACGATAATATAATAATAATAATAATAATACTGATACTGTTATTAAAAATCAGAGTATTAGAGATGCAGTTTTATTATAATCAAGCTATCATATCCATCTATACAAGAATGTATAGTTAAATGTATAGCTAGAGCTTGACTCACGATCTTTTCTCGACTATGAGGAAATAACACCTTGAAGGCGTTATTTCCTCATAGTCGAAATATATTGAATTTTTGCAGTCCCTTTGCAGTATATTAAAAAATTCCTGATTTTTCTGCATCCTCTTTCTGCATCCCTTCCTTTATTCGTTCCGAATCGAAACGACATTAAGAAATTCCTAATATTGAACATACCACGCACTTTCCGGTTCGTTTATTCGCAACAACGACTCGAATAGATTGATTGATAGCTATTAAAGATCCATCTGTTATGCGCGCTGGAATCGTGATACGAAAAAACATTATTCAATATCTGATAAATCGAAATTATTATATCACGTCATGCATTCCAAATAGAATCGATATTAACGAATTTGATCAAGCATGCAGTATCTTTCGATTTATTTATCCATGATAACAATTGAGAATTGTTACTATTAGACTGTTTGTTACTATTAACTGTTTGTTACTATTAGAATAGATATATTATAGAAATAGAAAATATTTAAATATTTAAAACGAAATTTAAAGTATATTGAAACGTACATGGAAGTTTATAAATAATGAATATTAATTTAAAATACGTCGTTATATTATTTCATTAAAAGAAGCAATTGTCCTATGTATTAATATCTAATTCAAATGAAAAGAGAGAGACTTTCTTTGGAAATACATAAATACAATGAAAAAAAAGATATATAGGTATAGGAACATAACTTAAGATTCACAGCGGCAATATTTACCGAGCCAATTATCGCTTTACAGTGGTATTATAACCGATCGAGATGAATGGCTTTGAGTTGATGAGATGGTAAAATATTGACTAATGGTGAAGACGTACCTGATTCAGAGATGTAGCGCGTTTCAAACAAAAAAGGGAAGAATTTGAAGCTGTAAGTATTTCGATGCGAAATTTCACTAGGGGGTTGCTAGGCAGTTGCGAACTTAATGTTTTAAGTATTCAACCGAAGGTTCGTAATAATTTCTCAAGGGAGAAAAAATTCAACATGTCCCTTTGAAGCAAAAACGTCTCGCGTATACCAAGTGTTTTGGTCTCATAGTGCTACGTTCCGTTTCGAGTACAATTTTGCAAAATTTAACATAAAAGCTAATTACGAAGATATTTAAAGAAGATATTATGATAAAGTATATACAGTCAAAAAATTAAATATAATTCTAAAAAAGATATATCTTTCAATATGGAAAATTAAACTTTTAATAATTAAGTTTAAACAGCGCAAACAGAGGATGAATATTTAATGCTGACAACAAAATTAAATAAAATTTTAAATGAAAATTTAATTCGTTCATTAATTGTGACGATAAAGAGAATAGAGTTTCATTTTCTTTAAACAATTTTCAACCGGTGATAATCTGCAACGAGTTGGATTTTAAATCAAGAGCAATAGGTTCAGAATTTCTATCGTTTCATTTTCTTCCATACTGGTACCAGCAGAAAACCGACGAACTCGACACAAATTTTGATAATTCGATAGAAATGAATAATGTGTAGTTTTAGAAAATAAACTAGCTGACGTCACAAAGACTTTTTAAAGAATTTCATTCTCAAACGCTTCATCACCCAAGCCCAAGTGCAATCAAATCAAAAGATACAAAAACAGCGTCACTAATTATCTGTAAATACATATAATTATATACAATAAAGTAAGTTAACAGTTTTCAATGAGTACAAATGCAACTTTATTATCAATTCTCTGAAGCTCAATTACAAATTTAATTCACTGCGATTAATTATGCGTTAATTTATTGAAATTATCCATTTGAAAATGAATGTCAAATATGGGTGCAATTTAATATCCAAACGCTAAAATTAATCTTCATTAAACTGGAAATTATAATGATTCACGACCGAATTCAACACCTATGAGTCACAATTGAATTCAACATCCACTCCTGATTATGTCACGGATATTCGATAATAACTCACGAAAGATAAAAGTATGGCGGCAACTGTGTATTCGCATATTTCGAAATTCGTTCTACTAATGGCGATTCAATTAGGATGGAACGCTTTGACCCACGCACATGCGCAATCATAAATTACCACTGATAATTCGCAACAAATAATACGAATGCGATTTAACAAGTTCAGTATTTTCTCGCTACAGATAATCGTTAGCATGAATATCATTGGAAGGAAATGTACGACTGGCGAGGCCAGCAACCTCGTTTTCTCCGATTAGCCTCGACCGTGTCGTCTCCCCAATCCTCAACCAGGCTCGCGTTTTCGTAAATTACACCACAGTAAACACGGCAAATGCCAACTTCCCGAAATCTTCGCCACGATGTGTCAAGACGATTTATCTTAGCCGCCCGAGTTCCGCCAAGTTTCCCAAGGGAAACCACAAGAAACACGATATTGAATATGCCATTGCACTAAAATGACAATAAAGGTACTGGTGCATCCTCTACCTTTGAGAATTACGAAAAGCGTGATGTAGAAAATTATGAGAAATGACTAACGCAAACACACATGATTTAACTTTTAGCAAATTTCTGAAATAAAACGTGCATTTGTAATGCCACATCGATAAGTTATACAAAAACGTGTTTCAAATGATTTTTCAGATGCATCCTGTGTAATTCAATTGTATAATTATTATTTATTTATTACAGAAAATAATTTTTAACTACCAATTTTCGATTAAATTTATTCTACTTTTATATTCTAATTAAATTTTTTTCTTAATTTATAATATTCAGTACTCATGAATTTTTAATTTAAAAGAAATTTTTTTACGTTAATACAAAACATTATTTATATCAAATAAAATCATTAAAAATTAATAATGCTGTCTAAATTATTTTCACGATAATTTAAATTTAATTTAGTAAATAAATCGATTTTTAATTTTTTACGCTAAAAAGATGTTTAGAAAAGTAATGATATTTATGTAATCTATAACTAAAATATTATGTAGTAAACGAAATATATAATCTAGTAACTATAATTGTCATACACTGATACAAATTTAATTTTAGATTTTAGATGTCAAATGTCAGGCTATTCAATTGCGAGGAGGATAATAGAATTTCTTCGACAAATCACTAATATGATTTTAGTTTCGTAATACACAGAATTAATTTCAAACATTTAATATTTGTCAGTTTATATTTTCCATCATACAACACATTGTTAATGATGCAATTCGCGCGTCACTATGAATTTTTAATTCCGCAAAAATAACAGAGAGAAAAAACTATCCGCTGAAAAGTTTGTCAAGGGAATTGAATAAAAATTCCATATTGCGCATATAAATGTTCTACTAATAAATAATACAACTAATTCTATTGAACGTTCTACCGAGCTTCTGCATGCGTTTTATTCATATTTGTAAATATTATTTTATTCGTGCAATAAAGTCCAGTTTATACAAAAAATACTTCACTGGCAATTATATGGCCGGAAAAAAAACCCTCTCTGTTTGTTATTGATTTACTGATACATTAAATTGAAAATAAATTTAATGATTTAATTTAATTTATGCAGGAAAAAGCGGAATATTTTGCTAATTGCACGCCTTGAATTTTCTCACGCTGTACCCAGTATTTGCAAGTGTTAATTCTCAATGCGCGCATTCGCGCATGAAAAACAATGGATAGACATGCAAAAAAGACCTTGACACGTATTTATCATAGGGTTAATAATGCTAAAACATAGCGCAGCGCAAACGTTTCCCCCAATGATAATATTACATCATCGACAACGAATAACAATAAATTTTTGGATTTATAGTCAAAATAATATTTAAAAGTTGCATGAGGAATATTGGCATGAGGAATTACAATAAAAAATGAATATTTCTTTTTTAGCGCGATTAAAAATGCTTCATCTCCGCTCGAAGCAAGAAATCTTGATTTAATGTAGCAGAAATGTTCATAGCATACAAAAAAAGGTAGGTAGATATTGATAGAATATTATTTATGCTGGACACGAACCAAAATTAATATGACGCATATTGAATATCAGAATATCACATCGCGCGCTCATAATAATTCATAAAACAAGTTAAAATATTTTTGGGCGTCATCCGTATCTTTGCAAAGAGTCGATATTTCAAAATTTCATTGCAATAAGGAACATTTGTAATTCATATCATCGACACTTCTTGTTTAAAAAAAATCATAGTATAAAACTCAAACAGACTCTTGTAATAAATCCTAATATTGCTTAATGAAAAATCATATGCGCTTATTAATTTGAAATAAAAAAATGTATTTTTTATTTGCAAAAAGATCGAAAGTTCTTCTCATCGATGTTATCTTGCAAGTAAAAATTAATCGCTATTAGCAAATACTGACGTTACGCATCACGAAATTTAATCATATTGAAAGATTTAAAGCAAATCAGGTAATATTAATAATTGAAAAGAATATTTCGGTATAAAAACATTTTCGATATAAAAGTATTAATAGCGTAGATTATAATTATGAGATTAATGATGTTTAGATACACTTTATTCTTGCAATAGCACCGTTTTATGATACATAATTCGATATTGTTGGAAAGAATATATAAAAATAGTTCACCACTTTCTAAACTTTCAAAAAGTTCCAAGAATTCTCGCACGCGACATTCAATGCATACAAGATGTTTTGTACTATCGTAAATTAAACACGCTTGATTTGGAGCCTACAGTGTGTTCGCAAATAAGTAAAGTAGCGAATAAGTAAAAGTAACGAATAAAAATTTAAAAAAAAAAAAAATAATAAAATTAAATATAAACAACAATACAAAAATAAAAAAAAAAAACATCAATAAAAAATTAAAATA
>Ga0157362_1001420_pt1 | contig 10170 bp, 4 predicted proteins | sample AttlaeALBM3_FD_111480 | JGI IMG/M metagenome (GOLD analysis project Ga0157362, IMG submission 111480) | Fungus gardens microbial communities from leaf cutter ant in Ribeirão Preto, State of São Paulo, Brazil - Atta laevigata ALBM3 | ecosystem: Host-associated > Fungi > Mycelium > Unclassified ... | reverse complement strand
CGTATTCTTGTTAACAAGAATACGCGCCGCAAGGCGGCTCAGGCTGCACAGAAGTCTGTCCTGGCTCACCATCTCTATGAGCATCGCCTGGAGCAGATGCGTGAGATCACCGGAGCAGATTTCGGACGACGTAAGTCATCGGATGTTTTGCCGGTAGAACGCCGCCGCCGTCTGCGTATTCTCATGTGCACGCATTCCACCATCCATGAACAGGCCTGGGGGGGTGTTGAAGTTTACCAGCAGGCTCTCTGCTCGTTGCTGGGACGCGAAATTGAATTCTTTTACTGGCTGCGTCGCGGAACATTCTGCCGCCTGACAACTGCAAGTGGTCAGGAACTGGAGCGTTTTGATGTTCCGGAAGTAGGCTGGCAGGACGCGATGTGTGATGCGCCAGAAGAGATGGCGTTCTCCAGCGTTATCAGCCAGTACAACATGGACATCGTGCATTTCCAGCATCTGGGTCACCATGCGCTGTCCCTCCCCATTATTGCGAAGGCCAATGGTGCGGGCGTTGTTTTCTCGGCGCATGACTTCTGGCTGGTATCTGCCCGTTACAACCTGCTCAATCATGAGCTGCGTTATGTGGAAGACGAGGTTCGTTCGGTTCTTTCAGCTGACATCACGCTGAAGGCTTCTGAAAATGTTGAATATGGCGGTGAGCAGACGCGTCGGGCCTTCGTGGCCAAGATGCTTCGTTCTGTAGATGCGATCATGTTCGGGACGCAGCATTCCCGTGATCTGACCCACGAGATCTATCCGGTCCTGAACGAGAAGATCAGCCTGATCACAGGTATACCAAGCCCGGAAAATACGGTGCCTGTGAAGCCGAAGGGCTACGAGCCGCTGGGTGAAAAGCCGCTCAATATCGCGATTGTCGGGAATTTCCTGCGCACAAAGGGTGCGGACACAATCCTGAGCCTTATTGAGATCGCTCACCCGGATCACTTTGTTTTCCACATTTTTGGCTATGTACATCCCGAATACGAAGCGGTTCTGAACGCTGGACGACGGTCCAACGTGAAGCTTTATGGCCGTTACGACATGGGTGACATTGAAGCCCTCAAGAAGGCTGATGTTGCTCTGAACCTGTCGATCTGGCCTGAAACCTACTGCATCTCGCTTTCAGAGGCCTGGCAGAATGGTCTGATCCCGATCGTGACGGATGTTGGTGCGCTGGGCGATCGCGTTGAAGACGGCGTCAACGGTTTCAAGGTACCCATCAACCGCCCCAGCATGGTTCTGGAACGTCTTGAACTGCTGCGTTCTTCCGAGCCGCTGCGTAAGGCGATTATGGCCAATATCGGGCCCCATTTGTGGACCCATGCCCGCGAATACGCAGACGGTCTTCTTGCACTTTATCGGGATGTTGCGCCGCGCCGTCCTATGGGTGTGTCCGATCTGCGTCTGGATGCAGGGCAGGTTCATCTGTTGCCGCACCCGTCATGGCGCCATCAGGCTCCGCCACGCCATATCTTCGATCCGCCGACGACGCGCGATCTGTCCGTTGAACTTCCCATTCCGGTGTCTGACTGGTTCTCCATCCAGGGTGCGGAGTGCTACATTGATGATGTCTGCCATCATATCTTCGCTACTAACGAAGATGAGGACTTCAAGGGAGCGAACGAATTCCACATCCGTGGCTGGTTCCTGATCCCGAATGTCACGACGGCGGGGCGCATGCTGACGGTTCTGATCGGCGAAGATGCAGATAGCCCGCTGATTTTCCTCGAGTGCGAGCGTGAAATTCGCGGTGATATTGTTGAGATGTTCAACGACGCTCCGCGCCGTTCGGGCTTCTCCGGGAAGGCAGCTCTCCGTGGTAAATGGTGTGAAGGCAGGTTCCGGGTCGGACTGGTCAATGTCATCAACGGCCAGGCTGCCTTCCAGTTGACGTCGATCCAGATTGAGGTCGAGGGCGGCAAAATCGGGACAATCCAGCGTTCCGCTCCGTCCAATGATACCATTCTGGCTGACTTCAATCGGATTTCTCATAGCGATGGCCTTATTCGCGGCATCAAGCTCGCTGGGTTCCAGAAGGACAAGCTGCATCCCTATGGCAGCGGACTGCTAGAGCACTTTATTGACGAATTCACCGGGGTTATCGGAGAATCGGTCAGCGAGATCGATCCATCTGGAACCATCGTGATCCGGGGTTGGGCATTCCTGAAGAGCCTGTCTCGTGCCGGGCAGATGTATGTGGGATTGGTCTCTCCCGAAAAGGATGAACTGACGCTGTTCGGAATGGAACGCGTCGCCCGCCAGGATGTAGCAACGGTGCATCGTGATGCGCCTCTATGTGCGGGGTTCTTTGGAATCCTGAACCCGCTCCACGGATATGCGCGCCCGCTGGATGGAGTTTACCGTGTGGCTCTGATCAATGTGGCAGGCGATGTGTTTGGAACGCATCTGACGGACCTGATCGTGACTTTCGATGCGGGACGTGTCGTTTCCACGGGCCGGGAGAGTCTGACGCCAGAGCAATCCGAACGGATAGAGTTCCTGCTGAATGAGAAAGCCATAGCCTGAGGCGGGAGCATTACCATTCATGTCTGATCCAGTCTCGGACCAGCCTTCTGCTGGCCATCAGCCTCGCTGGCGCCAGTTTGATGAGCAGTGGTATCTTTTGCGATATCCGGAAGTCAGGGACTGGATGCATGAAGAAGGACATCAGGACCTTCATGCGTTTTATCTGGAGACTGGCCAGCGCTATGGCCATTCTCCCAATCGTTATTTTGATGAAATCTGGTATCGGGAAGCCTATCCCGAGGTGCGCCGTGATCTAATTCAGGAGAAGTGGCGATCAGGTTTCGAGCACTACTGCGCCGAGGGCTATCACCAGCATTCCCCACACTGGCTGTTTGATGAGTCCAGTTATCTTCGGCGTTATCCTGAACTGACACGTCGTTTTCTGGACGAGCAGGGCTTCGTGAATGGCTATGATCATTATCTCGAAGTAGGTGAAGCGCGTTATTACAGGGGACATCAGTTCTTTGATGATGAATTGTGCCGCCGACTGGCGCTGCGTTTTCCAGATTATTTCGACAGTGGCATCGGACTGTTCGCGTCCTGGCTGAGTCTTCCGTCCAGTATCGCGGACGCGGGGCGGGTCTCGTGGTATTTCGATCCCGTCTGGTATCTGGATCGGTACCCGGAGGTCCGCCGCGAGATTGCTGAAGGCCGTTACAGCAGTGCACTGCACCATTATCTGACGAATGACACGGCGCGTCGTTTTGATCCGCAGGAGATGTTCTCCGAAGAGTATTACGCGACTGCTCATCCAGACGTGGTGGCCTGTATTGATCTTGGGTCGTTCCGAAATGGATATGAGCATTTCCTGCGCTTTGGTGCGCATGAAGGCCGGGTTCCCAAGGAAGGGATAGACCTCCTTGCGCATATGAACCGTCCGCAGGTGCGTAATGACGTTCGCAACCACGTTTATGACAGCGCTTTTGCTCATCTTGTCGCGGCGAGAATAGGGGAAGTCCAACGGGCGGCGCTGGTTGAAACACCAGAGATAGACGAAAATCAGTCCCGGCAGTTGTTTGAACGTGAAGCCGAGGCATTGTTGCCAGCTTTTGCGCGGCATCCACTTGATTTCACGGTTTCTGGTGTGCCGGAAGTCAGTGTCATTGTGGTCGTTTATAATCGGCTTGCTCTGACGATGCAGGCGTTGTCGTCCCTGCGAGCCAATTACGCGGGTGCAATACAGCTGATTGTGGTGGATTCAGGTTCGCATGACCAGACACAGCGCCTTGGCGAGTTGGTACATGGTGCCAAAATTCTGCGCTTCAGATACAATATAGGCTATCTGGAGGGATGTAATGCAGCACTGGCTGAGGTCCAGGCACCTTTTGTTCTTTACCTCAACAATGACCTGCGCCTGTATCCCTGCAGTATAGCGCACTCCCTCGAGCGTCTTCGGTTTGACGATGGAATTGCGGCGGTTGGTGCAAAACTGATCCGAACGAACATGCGGTTGCAGGAAGCGGGTTCCATTATCTGGCGTGATGGTTCCACTTACGGTTACCGGCGTGAAGATAGTCCAAATTTGCCGGAAGCCAATTTTGTCCGGGATGTGGATTATGTATCAGCCGCATTCCTGATGATCCGCTCTTCCGTTTTGAGGCGTCTGGGCGGATACGATCTGCGGTATCGTCCGGCCTATTATGAAGATACGGACCTTTGCGTCCGTATTCTCAAAATGGGTTTCCGGATTGTCTATGATCCAAATGTGGTCGTGGAACATCTGGAATATGGTAGTTCCGGCTCAACAGGTTCGCAGACCCTGATGCACGCCAATCTGCGCATTTTTGCGCGGGCGCATCAGGATTTTTTGCGCCATCAGCAACCTGCACATATCCGGAATGCGGTGCAGGCCCGTGAGCGCCGGTCTGACAGGAAGCACATTCTGTTCGTTGAAGACCGCCTGCCGCTTCGTCGTCTGGGATCAGGATATGTTCGTTCGAACGACGTTGTTCGGGAAATGGCGTCGCTTGGATATCAGGTGACAGTTTTCCCGATGCTGCCGAGGGACCAGAGTGAACTCGAACTTTTTGGGGATTTCCCTGAGACGGTCGAACTAATTGCAGATCAGCATCTTTCCACGTTTCCGGATTTCATTCAGGCGCGTGCGGGGTACTATGATCTCGTCTGGGTTGGACGGACGCATAACATGGAGCGCCTGCTCCCGATCATGAATGAAGCCAGTCGCTATCTGCCGACAGGGGGAGCCGTCCTGGATACGGAGGTCATCTCCACGCCGCGCACGCTGGAGCGTATCAAGGTTCTGGACCTGCCGAAGCCCGCGCTGGACTTTGACGAGATGCTGCGGCGTGAACTGGAATGTGCTCATTACTGCCAGCAGATCGTGGCTGTTACCGAGCATGATGCCTCGCTTGTGCGCCGGGCGGGTTATGAGAATGTTTCTGTTCTGGGGCATGAAATGCGTATTCGCCCTACAGGGGCGTCTTTCCAGAGCCGGCGGGACATCCTGTTTCTGGGTGCCTTGCATGACGAAGGGGCACCCAATCATGACAGTTTGGAATGGTTTGTAGGGGAGGTTCTGCCTTTCCTTGACGCACTGCTTCCGGAAGATGTCCGCTTCACGATCGCAGGCTTTATTCATCCCTCGGTCGATGTAAGTGTATTCGCGAGGCATCCCCGTGTGGATATTGTGGGGGCCGTGCATGATCTGGCCCCCCTGTTCAACCGGCACCGTGTTTTCGTGGCGCCGACGCGCTTCGCAGGGGGACTGCCTTTCAAGGTGCAGGAGGCAGCGGCCTTTGGTGTGCCCATGGTTGTGACATCCCTGCTGTCCAGCCAGGTTGGCTGGCAGGATGAAGTAGAACTCCTTTCCGCATCTGCCGAGGATGCCGAAGGATTTGCGTCCAGCGTTGCCCGTCTTTATCAGGACAGTGCACTTTGGACGCGTTTGAGAGACGGGGCGCTGAAGGCAGTAGAACGGGATTGCGCGCCAGCGCGATTTCGGCAGGATCTCTCAGCGATCCTGCAAACCTGCATTGCGTAGAGCGGGCCAGCTGATCAGGCCATGAGAGTGTAAGGAAACAGGTGAGGCTATGACCACAGAAGTGAAAGAACATGCCGCTGAAGCAGAGCGGAACGTGTCTGGCCTGACCGGACGTGTGCTGGTGTGTAGCGGCGGCCGCTATGAGAGCCAGGCCAACGCGCAGATTCGTGAATCCATCATGGATGGCTGGGCGGAGTGCTTTGGAGAAGAGAACGTAACGGCCGTTCATATCTCTGCGGCTGCAGCGTCCGTTAAAGTTCTGAAGCCTACAATCGTTTTTGCCATTGGCTCTTACCTGCCGGAAAGCACGTATTTCGGTGAAGTCTGCCGGGAAGCCAAGAAGATTGGTGCCGTAACGGTCTTCTGGGCAACAGAAGATCCCTATGAGCAGGATGCGAACTACCGCATCGCTGATGACTTTGACGTTGTATTCTCATGCGATCGCTGGGGCCATAATTTCTACCAGCGTGACCGGGTGTTCCATCTGCCGCTCGCAGCCAGCCCCAAGCTGCACTACATGCCGATTGAAGAGAACGTCGAAAAGACCATCGACGTCCTGTTCTGTGGCGTGGCATTCACGAGCCGTAAAGATATTGTCCGCAATCTTCTCCCGGTCCTGCGCAATCTGAACATCAAGATTGTTGGTCCGGGCTGGGGGGAACTCGGGATCGGTTTCTCGGATGCTCGCATCGAGAAATCCCAGCTTGTGGAACTGTATCGTCGCTCGAAGCTGGTTCTGAACCTGGGGCGTTCGCTGCATTTCGAGAACAAGCGTTTCGTGATTGCTCCCTCTACTCCGGGTCCGCGGACGTTCGAGGCGGCTCTCGCTGGCGCGTTTCAGGTGTTCCATGAAGACACGCATGAAATCCGTCGGTACTATGAAGCTGACGAAATTCCTGTGTTCTCCAACCGGATCGACTTTGAAAATCTGGTCGAGAAATATCTTGGCGATGATGAAGCCCGTCTGGCCATGACCCGTAAGGCTCAGGCGCGGACGGAAGCGGAACATCTTTACAGCCATCGCATCAAGCAGGCGCTGGCTGTGCTGCAGTCAGAAGGGTTTCTCAAATAAGAGACTCCTGATCGACTGGTGAATACGGAAAGCCGGGCTCGTGCCCGGCTTTTTCTTTGAAGGAGTGTTTCTAATGCAGACTGTCTGGCTTGCGGTCCTTTTGACACTGGCGGCTTTTCTGGAAGTTGGGGGGGATGCGCTAGTACGGTCCGGTCTGCATTCGACCGGGCTGGGTAGGGCTGGCTTCATCGCAGCTGGGGGTGCCGTACTTCTAATCTATGGAATTACGGTCAATCTGCCTGACTGGGATTTCGGACGGCTGATGGGCGTATATGTGGCTCTGTTTTTCGGCGCAGCACAGATTGTCGCTTATTTTGCTTTTGGCCAGACTTTAACGCTTCCGGTTTGTATTGGAGGAACGTTGATTGTTCTGGGTGGAGCAGTGATGACGGTTTGGCGTTAGGACGTTGGCTGCGTCTTAGGAAACCTAACCTTTAAGCATTGTCTTAGAAGAAGGACTGAAATGTATTGTCTCAAATCAGAAGCGTGAAGTAATATTTCATAAAGATCCTGACGGAACGGATCTTTCGTTGGGAGCTTTGCAGCAGCATGATGCGATATAAATTCAAGAAGGGCTTTTACAGCCTCACGTGCCTAGCCCTTGCAGGATGTGTGCAGACAACTGCCACTGTCATGAACACGCCCCAGAAGCAGGTCTCAAGACGGGTCGTGTCTGTTCCAGCGTCCAATTATTATCGTTTCGTCGACAAGATCATCAAAAAAGACAGCGATGTTATCATTTCGTCATGGCAGTCAGTAAATGTCGACTGTTCGACAAATACTTATCAGGTCTTGAAGATCAGGAAGGCCCCGGTCCATGGAACGGCGTATCTCGGGGACTATTCCACATTTCCGCAGTTTGTTGAGCTAAATCCACGTTTCCATTGTAATACAGTGAAACTTCCCGCGACAGCCCTGCATTATCGCCCAGCTGCTGGATATACAGGGTTTGACCTTGTTCTCGTGGATGTCGGGGATTCGACCGGCACTGTGAGCAATATCGCGTTTCGCATCAAAGTCGTTGATTAAGGGCTCTCAGTAAAAATGCCGGGGTTTTTCCCGGCATTTTTTTAGACTTCACTTAGGTTGAGGTCCCAGAACGATTTGGGCGAGGTCTTCAGGACGGACCCATTTGCTGAAAGCGGCCTGCACCTGAGCCGGTGTCATGTCATAGATTGCTTTGGCTGCCTCTGCGGGAGAATTCAGGGGAAGGCCGAGGTCGATCAGATCCAGATAACTGCCCGCCAATGCACCGAAGCTGGCGCGGGTCATGGGCTGACGACGGAGCAGGGACGCTTTGGCAAGGTCTAGGCTCTCCTGCGAGACCGGCTGGGTTCGCATATCCTGCACATCCTTGATAGCCAGCGTCCGGGCTTTGTTCACCTTATCCGGGTCTGCACCGAAGCTGATGCCGAAGGAACTGCGTGTCCGGGAATAGCTGAAGCCGCTGCCCGCCCCATAAACATATCCGGTTCGAACGCGTAGATCCTGCATCAGACGGGACGAGAAGCCATTGCCAAGGATTTCGTTGCCGACCGCCAGAGCATGACGGTCTGCGTCTGTGACCTTCATCCCGATGGTTTCCACCAGCTTCACATCGTCCTGCGAGCGTCCCGGATCGGCGACGACGGCCTGAGACGCTTTGCTGGGCGGAATGGACGCCAGGTCAACAACCGGTGCGGCCCCCGCAGCTTTCCAGCTGCCGAAAGCCTTCTCAACCTGATTTTTCGCATCTTCCGGGCTGATGTCGCCCACAACGACGATTGTTGTCAGGTCGGGACGATAGGTTGTCGCGTAGTAGGACTTCACGTCGTCCAGCGTGATCTTGCTCAGCGTGGCGGGGGTGGCTTCCCGGAGGGTCGGATCATTGGCTGGCACAAGCGCATGACGTGTGGCACGCCCGAAGCGGTAGGCCGGGGATTGAAGCTCGCCAGCCCGCGCCTGAATGGCTTCCATCTGCGTGACATGGAACGCTTTCTCCGGGAAAGCGGGGTGAAGTTCGTGTTCTGCCAGCAGGGAAAGACCGGCGCTGAAATTCTGCGTCAGGGTGCTGAGGCTAAAGCCGGGTCCCGCACTCTCATCGGCCGAAATGTCATCCAGAGCACTGGCGAGTGCCAGACGGTCATGGCTCGTGCTGCCGTACAGGAACATATCAGCCGTCAGGCTGGCGACGCCCTCTTTCCCGGCAGGCTGTTGCAGCGATGGGTTCTGCCGGATGGACCCTACCAGTTCCACGGTATGACTGACGTGCTCAGGTTGAACGAGAAGATGCAGACCGTTCGGAAGCGTATAGGCTGTCGGCAGTGGTGCGGCAGCCGGGATGCTCAGACGTGCGAGTGCTTCCTCGGCCCATGTCGGCAGGGCAACCTTGCCGGAGGGTGGCGTATTAAAGGATTCAGTTCCTCCAAAGCCCTTGCCGCCGATGGCCTTGCCTTTCTCGCTTGGTGTCAGAGTTGCACTGATTGCGTGCTGCGGGTCCAGAAGGGTTTTGGCCAGATCATCCACCTGCGCCTTGGTGACGTTGCGGAAAGCCGCAATCATGTCGTCCGGGCTGTTCAGATGCTGGATGGCCACGGCCTGGGACCAGTTCTCAGCCAGTTCGGAAATGCTGTTGGCGTTAAATTCCAGCGAGGCGATTTCCTTGCGCCGGGCGGCTTCGATCAGATCGGCTGGGATGCCGTTCTTGCGGAATCCGTCCATCAGAGATGCCAAAGTATGGCGCAGTTCGTCCGGGTTCGCGCCCTTTGGGAAACCGGCATAGGCCACGGCCAGACCGGCCTGAGCATCGGGATCGTACATGAAGCCCGCATCCAGTGCCTTGCCATCCGGAACCAGTCCGAAGAGGGCGCCACGCTGGCTTGCTATCGCATCTGCCAGAAGCGTAACGGCCGCATAATTCGGGTCACGCTGCCCCGGCATCCGCCATGCCATGGTCACGAGACCGATGGGTAGATCTGTATCCAGCGCAAGAGACTGAGCCTTTGCAGGCGTAGGGGTGACAGTCGGGCGTTCTGGGAGCTTGGCAGCCGGAATATCGCCAAACGCAGCCTCGACTTTCTTGAGCGTCTCCTGCGCATCCACATCTCCTGTAATGACGAGGATGGCATTGTTCGGGGCATACCAGGATTCGTAGAACTGCTTCAGCAATGGAGCTGTCGTTGCATCGAAGGACGGGCGCGTTCCAAGGGCATCGTGCTCGTATGGAGTGCCAGCGTACAGCGCACCGCGGACCTGCGAGAGGTAGCGATAGATCGGGCTGGAAAGGTCGCGGGACACTTCTTGCTCGATCGCGCCGCGTTCATGCGCCCATTCTTTCTCGGTGATGTTCAGGCCGCGCATCCGCCCGGCTTCGATCCGCAGAAGAACATCCAGATCGGCGGTAGGGGCTTTGAAATAATATTGTGTAACGTCAGACGTGGTGTCCGCATTGTCATTGTTGCCAAGCTGCGCGCTGATCGTTGAAAGCTGATCGCGTGACAGGCTTTGTGATCCGTTGAACATCATGTGCTCAAGAGCATGCGCGGTGCCCGGAAAGCCTTTCGGTGCGTTAACGGAGCCGACTTCATAATTG
>Ga0157362_1001419_pt1 | contig 10171 bp, 3 predicted proteins | sample AttlaeALBM3_FD_111480 | JGI IMG/M metagenome (GOLD analysis project Ga0157362, IMG submission 111480) | Fungus gardens microbial communities from leaf cutter ant in Ribeirão Preto, State of São Paulo, Brazil - Atta laevigata ALBM3 | ecosystem: Host-associated > Fungi > Mycelium > Unclassified ... | reverse complement strand
TATACAAAAAAAATTATATATAAGCTGAAGCATGAATAAGAAAATAAGACATAACGACTAGAAAGCCAGGTGCAAATAATTTCGACGAAACGATACGATGGACCAAATGCAAATGAAAACAGAGAGAATAAGAGGCAAGGAGGAAGGAAAGAAGCAAGGCTCATCCTGAATAATGAAGAGTAAAGAAGCAACATGAGAAGTTGAGAAAGAGGAACGGTAAAGCGTTACCTCGTGGATGAGGACCGGTGCTGGAAGACGCCTGCCTGCTGACTCTTTCGATTCTCAGAACGAATCAAAGATGGCCTCCGACAAAAGAATGCCTTCGTTGATACTTTGATACTTCGAACAGGGACAATGATCCCGGCGATTGCCGGCGAGATTCAAGTACGAACAACGAAGCATGACAAAGTACGAAATGATAGCCTATCTATCAGATGTTATATGATATTAAAATCATACTTTAGTATGCAGCGATAACACCTCTGCAAGAGCAAAGTACCGGTTTGATGGACTTATCTTTGCAATATGTCGCTTTAAAGTCTACAATTAGGTTATGAAAGCAATTAGGCTCTTATTTCAATATCAACGTACATGAAAAATAAGTCTCCAATTTTTTAAATATATTCTAATCACCTCTATTTATATTTTTCACGATAAAGAGAAAGAAGGCAACGACCTAAACGAAATTCTGTTCTATCGTAGGATCAACTGAACTTCTAATAATAGTTTCCTTCCTTCCAGCGCAAGTCGAGCGGGTAAAAGCTGTCGATTAACGCGTGAAACAGCACCCTTTCTTTCCAAGTTTTCAGGAACGTCGATTCTAGTTGGTAAGAATTAAACGGTCCAGCAAAGTTCCACAGCTCGCGCGAGCGGGGGACCGAACGGGAAAGAAACGGTGGGAGATGCAGATAAGAGGGAGAGGAGCAAAAGAAGCATCAAGGCAGGTCCGCGGCTCTCTATCTCGTGTATGGAGTTCTCGGAGGGAACGCGATGTTCCTGGAACTCTCGCCATCGTGGCCCTCCTCGACTTCACGGTTCAACTAACTTTCTGCCGACTCTTATTACTAGCAGCTCGACGCTTTACCAGACTCACGTGTATAGACGTACTGTACTTCGACCCCTTTCCGCTCTTCTTGCATCTTGTCTTCCCATTCTTCTACTTCGGTATCTTTGCCAAAGTTCCTCTTGTCTCTCCATTTTTCGCATCAAACTCGCTTAAAGCTTTCAAGATATTTCTCCCGGAATTTTGATCTGCGATTTCCAAACATATACAGGCGATATACAGACGATATACAGACAATGTAAATATTTCTATAAGCCGATAACATGTATATACATATAAAATTTAAACTTTGATAACAAATTAATCAGCAACTATCGTGTCAAATACGATACATAAACGTAATAAATATTTTTAGAAAGTATAATCTCTTAATCGCCGAGAATGTATTATCGATTTTATAAACGATTTTTATCTGGAGTTTCCAAGAACGAGGCAGGAATTTCCATTGCAGGTGCCACGAGTCCGACACGCGATAAATTTGATATCTGAATATAATAGTTTCGGTAACGTGATCGCTATCAGATCGCTATCAGATCGGTACCATTGACCAAATTACATGGCGCACTTGCCTCTGGTAAAATTCACTGCAGGCAGAGAAGCGCACATTGTTGTGCTTTAACTGCGGCATATGTGAGTCTTGCCTTAAAAGCTATTCCAAGAATATTTCAAGCTGTTACAAGAATTTTTCAATTTCATCGAAAAGAGAAACGGTCACTGTTTCTTTACGAAGGAAAGATAAAGGGACGTTCTGTATACGTTTTGTACATAATATCAAGAAGAATAAAGGAGGATTTTTACTAGAAAAATTTATCTATTAGGAAAAAATTAAATAAAAGAGAGATAAATGAAGAGTTTGCTGCAAATGGATTAATTCCTAATATAACTGAATATGTGAGATTGGTACAAATGGATAAGTAAAATTTTTTAGTTTTCTAAAGATTAGAGTTAACCCATTGTTATTGCTGTTATATTTAGGTAGTGATTCATATTTTTTTCTATCATTTGGCAATGTAATCATCTGATGCAGAAAAGATTTATTCTTATTCACAATTAATATTCCTCATTTGGAATTAATATTATAATAAACTTTTTGAACGTGTGCCAAAATATGAGAGAGATTTGTAATAGTGTGTAAATAAATGTATTTTTTCTATCATTTTAATTTTAGAATTAATTTTTTCTTACAAAAATTTTTAGATCTATAGCTAAATTTTTAGATACTTTAGCAAAATCGTTCTTTTCGTATTAACTGAAAACTATAACATACATGCTTTGGAAAAAAAAGATCCGATGATAAAGTCATAAATATTTTTCGTCTGACGTAATTGTCTTTAATTAAAAATTACACGCGTCATCGCTTTTGTTTGTCACATTTTCCACTGAATGCCACTGTCGCGGATGAGGGGGAGGTGGAAGGAAATGTCGCGGTGATTATTATTCCAGTCACTTCCGCTATCTATCGCTTTGCGATCCGGCTAACATTAATCGCCACGCAAACTTGTATAAATACGTGGCTAAACGTGATTAATTAACAACCGCGTCGCATGTAGTAACGTTGCGCAGCCGCGAATTTTTCATGGCGATTATATCTGCGATCGTATTTGTGAGAAGGAATGGAATTCTTTTCCGATGATGGTGCGCAGATACGCACAATGGAGTCGCTTTTCCATTGCAATTAGACGAGCGCGGGTTATCGACCGCCTCAGATCGGTAACGTTCGAAAGGAAACAGGTCTTCCAAGCGGTGTCTGCTGCACATACGGCGCATCCACGATCTACATCTATATTCGCAACATCGTCTACACGAATCGTATAAATCTCTCTCGTGACAGCTTATATGCAGCAGAATAGACGCGGCGCCATAATCTTGCTTAGATCTATTAAGGCTGCGCGGCGTCTCTTGTCACGAACTGACAAGACCGATGTTTTATATTAATCCGCTTGCCAGGCATAGTTGCGCGAATACAATGTGTGAAAATCTTGCAATATTCACCTCGTAGGAAGTCTTAATTGTATAAATTTATCGGATGAATCAGTAGAAGATACACTGACAAAGACGTTTGAACTAGACATTGAAGCGAATGATAGTTTCCTTTCTTTGACCTTTAGACTATTGTACATATTAATAGAGAAGACTCGATCTCAAATTTATCAAAGAATCTGTCGATGAAATTAAGATAAACGGATTCTCTGGAAACTATATTCTCATTACTTCGGTTTGAAGCAACGTCTATATTATGTGACGACTAAATTTGCCAGTCTAACAAGTTTGTTACAGTTCTCCTGTCAAGATCATTATTCATGCGGTAAAGCGGTTGCTCGTTTGCATCATGGCATCGGTAAAAACATCGAACTTGATATAATCAGTTTCTGGGATATTTATTAAATTCTTCGCAATACATTTTTGCTTATCGGTCGATTATATAAAGATTTTATTCTCTTCTTTACTTTACCAACTTACTTCGCGAGCATCTGCCGACGCTATCGTGCTGATCCTTCTGCAATCACCATGGAGTTTACCTTGAAACGGTGGCTTTTTAATTAAAAGATGAGGCGAGATTTCCGCAAATCGACGATTCGACTTGGTCATTTCGATTAATAGACCCGTGAAGTCATATTAAATAGCGCTTGGATAACGCGTGAATCTTCCAAGAACAATCCTCTCAGAGCCGCGCTTCGGATCGAAGATGGGGATTCCTCGAACTATCTAAAGCTAAATTAATCTCGAGATGCAAGTGCGATGATCCTCGTGGAAATTTTCTCGCGCAATTGAATTTTGTTACGTCATATTATTTTCATGTGCCTTAATAATTTTTGATTCACTCTACCTGATCGTTCTGAGAAGAATAATCTACGGGCTTTTGATGCGAAATAGTGGGAATTATATTTCAATTACTACTCATTTAAAATCAATCGATTTTAAATTTGATCATTTATGATTTAAACGACAAGCAATATGAGCGTCATAAAAAAGAATTAATATAATCAAACTCTTGGCATTTATAAGGATAAGACTTATACGAATTACATACTTTCTCGAATTACACACTTTTTATACACTGAGAAAAAATAATTGCAATTATTAATTTAACTACATTTTAATTCCATTTGCGGCGTTAACTATATATTTTTCAGTAAAATAATAAATATAATAATAGTTATTATTATAGCAATATATAACAACTACAAAAATAAAATAGTAAACCATAATTATTTATATCATGCAATTATAATCACAAATAAATTCATAATGTCAAATTATCTAATTTGAAATATTTTAATCATATTATAAATCATCATTGCTGCATAACGTCGCTAACTTAAAACAACAAAATTAAACAATTGAATTCAACAAGAAATAAATTAAATTTAACTCAAATCTAGTTTATCATTTAAGTGCATTAATATTAATTTACTTTTTACATTTTGCATAGAAAGTTTAAAAGACGAAATATTATTTAATTCAAAAGATTCGATTATTATTACTTCTTTGATATCTAACAGGATACGTTTAATAGATGTAAATTTTTACATTTTAAATGATATTAACATCAATATACTCTGATCTCAAATTCTATCCAATCCAAAATTACTACAGTCCCTTGCTATATCACGGTGAGCATATACAATGTACATGCTCTAGTGATACACTGCGATATTTGCGCGAGGAAATAGCAGAACCATGACTAGCTCTCTGGCGCAGTCAAGATTATAATACGCAGGAAAAAACATCACTTTCACAAGAAACCCGCGATTAGTCAGCTTTAAATCCGTTCAGTCCGATCTGATCGGCCTACAAAGGAATTACGTAAGCTTCGAATCATTCGAAAACGCTTTCCAGGAGAGAGTAATATACACACAGGGTAGTTTGCGTTATTTGCCAACACAGATTTTCTGCCGCAGATATTCCTGTGATTCGACCTTTTACAAGATATTACCTAATAGTCGGTTTAACAGATCCTAGAATGTAATGAGCGCCCAGGTTCAATTTCTGATCGAGATAATTCTTAACGCGATATTAAGAAAAATAAAAAGAAAACTACTTAACTATTTGTAGCTTGCCGCTGGATTGTACAAGGAAATCTATAATTAGAGATCATTACGCTTGACGGTACATCAGAAATTTCTTTGTTATGATAATGCAAGTCATAACGTTAATAATCTTATCGATAAAACGAAAAATAATAATATTGCAAAGGCGTATGTACATTTGCAGATACACATGCGATAATGATATCATTATAAGTGACTGGTGGTGCAATGAGAACATCTATTTGATACGGTCTATCAGCAATGGCGTCACTAAGAATTTTCTCACCTTTCAATTGTAACTTTTTCAATGATCAACTGATTTCAAAAGTACGTAGACAAGCGATGTAAATTAGAATTATTATCTCTGTTAATTAATAAAAGATACTACGAATATTTACAAATGCATCCTAATTATTACTATGACTATATAATTACAAACTGTGACGTATAATTATCTAAATTAACATACGAGCAGAATTATATATATTAATTAATCAACTCAATAAATTGGATCGAGTATTAATTAAACATTTAACTAATCTAGATTAACCTCAGTTGACTGAAGTTTACTTGCTTCAATAATTGTTTGAATTACGATTAATTTCAAATCTTCATGTACAAAAAATTTCTAAAGTTTAAATCCTTTCTGATAATGATGTCTGTTAATGTGTGCTAAAAATGTTAATTACTGAAGTATTAATTGTACTCGTTGAACAATGTATGCGGTTGATATCATATAACGTAATACAGCATATAAAGTAATAACGGCAAGTGCACACAAACCAGATTGAATCGAATGACTCAATATCATTCCATCGACATAGAGAAGGTTTTACATCGCTTGCGGCCAACACACGGATATGTCGTTTCTCTCTTCGCGGAACATGCGCGCGTTAATGAGGGAAACAACAGTATACCATGAGTGATTTCCATGAAAGTTGAGTAAAGATGTTATTTTGCCACGCAGATAGCCTGACTTCCTGATCAAGAGCCACCGCCGGAGTCAAGGCAATCGTAATTGTTCCCTCGTGCACCTTCCAATTGCGAGAATCATTCGCTCGGATACTGGTAGCGCTCGAAAATTACGCATCTTAACTTATGACACTATAAAGGCCACGTTGAAGAAAAACGGTCATTTCACAGTACTTGTAATCGGTACCAGGAACCAAAGTGTAATTGTATTGAAAAGAATTCTAATAAAAATACATGATCAACTGTGACTACTTGCAATCGAAGATTACTAAGCGGAATCCCGGGACATTTATCATATATCACTCGTATTACCTATGTATACGATAGTGAATGTCGCAAAATCGAGGTAACAGTACAAAGTAAATTTGCGTAATTGTAGCCGCGACATATAACAGTCACATATATGTAAAATGCATATTTTATTCTCACCTTTATAAAAAATCTTATTGTTTGGAAATTAAATTCAATAAAAGTACGAACAATATAAAAAAAATCTTAAAAATATAATGTGTATTTAAAAAAAAACCAAGACAATGCATCCGTAAAAAAATATTTATTAATTAGTATAATTTCGAGCCATTATTTTATTGAAATATTTGAAAATTCTTAAATGATAGAACATCAAAATCAGAAAAAAGAAAAGTGCAATATATTTATTGTTTATTATATCTTTTTGCATACTCATATATTTTTGATAAAATAATGAATTATATAATTAAGGAGTTCGTTTAATCTTCAGTTATTTTCAATTATTTGCTTAATTAATTAATAGGAAGTTAATTATTCAATGCATACAGCGTATAATTTATTTCACACGAAGCGATCACGAGATTAGAGACGATCATCTTCGCGATATTACTATTAAGTAGCGATTTATGCGAATATCGCACAGTAGTCTGTTCTCTAGGCTTCATAAAGTGTGTCCACTTACGCGTTATCCGGCCATGAAGATTAATTGCGATTATCTCAGACGGCAATCGATCCGAAATAATGATGTACACAAGAATAAAAAAGATGGAAGATGATAATCGCGGAGAGAAAAAAGACATATAAGCTCATCGAAGAAACTATTGAATGTAAATGTTGCGTAGTAGAGCTGTTACGACACGCAATTCATAAGTGCAATCGTAATGCGCACCTAGACTGCGTTTGACGAATGCCATTATGAGTGATGTTGTGGCATACGGAATTAACTGCGGTTACCATAAGTGCAAGTGTCATAGGCGAACGTGAAGTAACGGTACAAAGCCGATTGCTTCATTTTATGCCCGATAATTGAGCGCAACTGATTCACATGCGAATTAAATAGAATTAATAGCGACTAATAAAAAGTAATGCAAGGTTTATACATTGTACATCAATTAATGTACCTTTTTTATACCTATAATAAAGTTTAAAGCAAAAGCTTGATGACCTGGCTGATTATAGTCTAGACTTAGTCTTAAGTATGAATTAAAGTACGAGTTTCACATTGCCGCCAATCAAATAATTAGTTGTAATTATCGTAAACGGAAATGTGTAAATACGCAATGATCCGCGTCGTGAATAATATCACAAACTTAAAGTTATGATTTTTAAATTTGGAATGGCGCCAAATTCCGGTTTTATTGTACCAAAATGTCAAAACTACGTTTCTATCTCGCGTAATTATGCAGTTCCTATTACTTTGACGTTACTTTCTTCCATATTTCGAAAGAATATAACATTATATGGGACAATTCTAAAATTCAGTATATTAATTTTGTATGTTCCATCGTATTCCATCCTCTAATTGTTCTTGTCAATAGCATAAATCATTTTTGTTTCTTTTCTTAATATTTCAAAAACTTGAAGATTTCAACTTCTGATAATTGAGCTTCTCACAAACCAAACTACATCAAATGTATGTCCATAAAAAGTACAGAAAATTAATAATTGTAAATTAATCGTATGCTTTATTATTAAATTATATGCTCTACATGAATTAAGAGATTTATACAAAGTACATTGAATCAGTTCGATTTTCAAAATATATAATAGTGATTTTCCCTTATTTTCAAAATAATATGCAGATGTGCATTCATTTTAGCTGTATAACGCTTGCATATTCTGACTGCGCGCGAAAGACGCGGAAAATGCATAACTGTATATGTATACAAAATTCTAACTGTAAATCCCCAACGTCCATAAACGCATAACAATTAATAGCCGACAGAATGTCAATATCTCGTGCATTTCTGGCCAATTGCAATTTTATGAACCGCAAGAGATCTCGTAAGAAATCATCTCAACGCAACTGTTTACTTTGCCATTAGCGTATTACGGCAACAGAATGACGTTGTTAACGGAGGCAGCATAAAAATGTTGTTTTGAAACAATCTTTACATACTCATTCGAATAATTTTACAATTTTTTAAAATATTCTCGAAAATTTCTTCAATTTCAGAAAGTTGATAGAGCGATGTGTTTATCAAATAATATTTTAATTATTTTTTAATGGATATGTATGAAAGAAAAGGTAAAAAAGAAGAAAAAAGAATACAGAAAACAAATGAGAGAATAAAATTTTTCTCAGCAGAAATTTCCAGCAAAATCTAATTATGGAAATATTTATAATACTTATAAAATTAGATCTTTGCGAGCAAAGCGTATTTAGGTATATACAACACAGAAAACTGTCTCTTAATTAACGTTAAATAAAATTTATGATTAAGAGAGAATTATTTATAAGAGAGAATTATATATAACAAGCACACATCAAATTTTCAAAAGCTTTTCTGAAATTCAGCTTCTTTGACATTATGCAATTCCCTTACAATAAATTTCAGGCATCACATTCAATGTATAAAAGACGTCATCGTCAGAATTGATGAATTAAATAGCATTTAATTAATGGCTCGCCATCTTCTAGCGCAGCTTTAGAAAAATCAGTTTCAAGATCGAGCTAGCTAGTATTGAATAGATATCGTGAAATCGTCGTCGTCCTTTATTAATCCCAAAGTATTAGATAATTCACGACAAAAGGAACCAGTAAAGCAAAAAAGCACATGCCACAAATGACACCGCTTCGAGAATTCTGTTCTCTTCTCTCTTTCTTCTTCTCTTTTCTTTTTTCTTGAAGGAAACAGAGAAAAGGATGACATTACCGTAGACTCAGCGCGACAGTGAGCTAATGATTAATCGACGACTCGACATTAAAATAGATCGAGTATAGGATCGAAAGTGTGCGGTAGCTGCGTTTTGGAGGTTCGCCAAAATTCGTTCGAGCTGTGCAGTGCGGACGACCGAAAGCATCGACTAGTCACTAAGAAGGATGGAAATAGACGATTAGGCAGATGCGATCAATTTTGGAAAATCTCCCATCGCAAGTGCAATTCTCTTCATTATGCATTGAACTATTCTACTCGCACGCAACCAAAAAAAATATTCAATTTCACGATAGCGTGCCGTTGTCATCAAACGCAAAGTTCGCTATTTACATATGCATATTTCGAGTTTAAGTTCTACTTTATTCATTTTTTTTTCAAAGATAGACTTTTTGCTCGTGAAATTGTGACTATTTAATTTTACTCAAAATTATATCTAAAAATAAAATTAGATTTGAATAAATACAATATAAATATATGAACATATAAAAAGTTATTTAAACTTATCTGATGATCGATTAAATACGCTGAGTATTAATTATTAATCCAATATATAATTCACAAATATTAAAAATTAAATATTAAACAATGTTTACATGATTTTACGAAAATTATATTACAATTGGAGGCTGTCTTGTCTAATATATTTCACAATTAATAATAAAAATTAGTGCATGTTACAATACGACGCTCTTAATTTTTCATTTGTCTCATAGTTCTAAATACCTTGCGCATAAATAATTCAACTCTGGTACATAAATTGAAGAAAAATCCACTGTACTTCTTTCTACGAAGTTCTTAAGCACGAAATGTCAAGACGATATTTTAGAATGTCTACGTAAAGCACAAGATGTGCTCACTATTCCTGGCAAGTAGTTATCATCTGTCATCGCAGCCCAATTCTAAACATTGTACGAACGATGAATTTAATTTATCGCTCGCGTTTAACAAGAACAACATCAATCTAACGGTCGCTTACT
>Ga0157362_1001418_pt1 | contig 10173 bp, 7 predicted proteins | sample AttlaeALBM3_FD_111480 | JGI IMG/M metagenome (GOLD analysis project Ga0157362, IMG submission 111480) | Fungus gardens microbial communities from leaf cutter ant in Ribeirão Preto, State of São Paulo, Brazil - Atta laevigata ALBM3 | ecosystem: Host-associated > Fungi > Mycelium > Unclassified ... | reverse complement strand
GTGGAAAAATGATATCGCTTCTTCAGTTCAAAAGTGACTCAAGAAATGTTATTTTTAAGTTATTATCATAAATGAATTAAATATATATGTATAAACATTATCCTATAAATAGTATAAATCATCAAAAGTGAACGAGCTTCGTAAAAAAGCATCAAAAGTTTTTAAAAAATCGTTAAAATCATCACAATTCAAATGAATTTTTTTTAAAGATGGTTTCGTTAAAATTGTGAAATAAAAATGATGTTTAATTATATTAAAAATATATTTTTTAGCGATATTATTTAATTAGTCAATAATTTTTTATTAAGTTAAAAAATAATTTCTCTCCTTTTCTAAAAAACTTAATATTTTTAGTTGTCAATTTGAAATAAAAAAGCGATATAGTAATTTAATTAAAGCTAAGTATATGAATTTTGCCATGTATTTCAGGAAAGATTGATATTGTCATACTTTGCATACCGAGAATATTTGTTGAGAAAAGCGCTTTCTTTTTTTCTTCATTTCCATGAACTTATTGCGAACTAGGAACCGAAACTCTCATTCGTAGGAAGGGCAAGGACTGTAACTTTTAATTCGTCTGTCAAGTTTTCTCGACCGCAAGCTCGATGGCCGTGGCTTGTTTAGCTTTCCTGGAGACCAGAGCGAGATAAATAAGAAAACGAAATGTCGGCAAGAAAGGAAAAAGAAAAGAAGACTAAGGATGGTAGAGGAGGTGAACTGGCTAGAGGAGGAAGGAGACAGCGAATGGCGAGCAAGTGCCCCCTTTGTAGTCGGTGGGTGATAATTTTTAATCAGTGCGTCGTAGCTCTGCCATGAAGGAACCCGCTCCTTTGTGCTCCTTTCGCGAGGAACCAAGCATGAAAGGGAAGATATTGACCGAGGAACGCAAGGCGGAAGGACAATAGTTTCGGGATAATTGGAAGAGGTTGGGGGTTCTGGATCGGCGAGCACATAATCGCGTAACCCTGATTTTCAATAGGATCTTTTTGCGCGGGTTCGGGGTCCATGCTTCTTTTGCCGCATTATCGGCAGCGGGAGATTGTATCATAATGAAGAAGTATTTCTTAAATGCATTCATGTTCGTTCCGACGTACCATCATTACAAGAATAATTTTTATAAATTTTCTTTAGAGGTCTGTTTGAATTAAAATTAATCTCTTTTTATTTTTTGAAGAAATCTCATTATACATTTCATGGCGAAAAAAATAGATTTATAAGACTGTTGTAGGTTGCAGTATTGTGCCCCGCGTGATCGAAGAATTAAATAAAACTTTTTAAAGGGCTCTAAAAATGTGACTTGGTCTTTCGATAGAGATTACTAGATTATTAATGTCTCAAAGTTGTTAGAATTATTGAACTGTGGTATTTGAGAGAAATATTTCTCTACTTTTAATTAATTTATATTTGCTTGTGAAATAATAAGATTCCAAACTTGGTAAGATATTTTTGTGATACATATTTCACTTTCAAGGAAGGACAAATTACATGTACTAAACGATCACCCTAATAACGTCTTAATAGAGATACAGAATGAATGACATCGTTCGTATATCGCCTGAACACGCTTTTTATTCTCTGGCGTAGACCGACGGTTAATGAAGTTAACAGAACGAGCGACTCGCGTGCAGGAAATGGTTCTTCATTGAATTAATAAATCATGCCGGCGTATTCGCGGGTATAATCGGCGGTTCATCATTTTCGAAACTATCCGCGGTCGACGCTCTGATTAATCCACAGAATAATTTTCTCGAATTAGTGAAACTATTTCTTTGTACAGGGCGGTATATTCAAACATTAAAGATTCGACAAGCCGTGCAAACCGTGGTGACGACGAATATCGATGTTTTTCGAAAACGATGTGTTCATGCCTTGTTCGTATCCATCACTGGATGGGGAATCCTATATATGGCGTGGGTGAGGGACCAGGTATACGTGTTTGCGTATAAAGGGAATACATTGGCGGTATGTTTAGGGTGAGAAGAGAGGCTGGAGAAGTAAAGGGGGGAGAGAGAGCAGCGGCGCATTCCAAGCCCATTCAGACGGCCTATGCTCGACGTTGTCAGACATGCTCACAGACAGACGGTCCGACGCCCGGACGAACCTTTTCTCAATCAGGCCAATGCATTTTAAGTTAATTGTCCCGCGCTCTCGGTATCCCATCGTTATTCTTTGTCTCGTCTTGTTAAAACACGAGGTTGGAACAGTAGTCGTGGAAGAGGCAAGAAAGTTTACGGTTGATTTTATTTTCGTTGGACATCTCTAAAGAAAAAAATTTTCTTCCCCGAAGAAGAAATCCGCGCTTTTTACATTTATAAAAAACAGCTTTTTAAAACTTCAAACTTGATATAAAAAAAGAGAAAAGGAATAAAAGAACGTTAATGCTCGCTGCTTTGATAATATGAGTACATTGTTGTCAATTAGTTCTTAAGTTTCTCTTAACGGTTCTACTATTTCTATTAAGGCAAAATTAGATTCCAATACGTTAGTCACGCTGTAATCTCGGAAACTCGCGGATGTAATTCGTTCTCATCATGTACACTGTGCAATAACTCATGGCAATCTAATTGCGATAACGGCAATTATTGTGAATGAAAAGTATGGTTCATGATAGCTTCATGATTGGCAAGTACACATTAAACGTACATTTCGAAATTTTTCCGAAGAGCTTTGAGAGTTTAAGCTGTATGCAAAAGTCAATCTATTGCAAAACAATAATTGGAATTGAAAATTAACGGGTTTTTATGAAAATCAAACAATTCCGAAAAATTGCTCTTAACAAAAACATTCTCTGCAAATGCTAAACTTTCCATTTTCTATTTAATTCTTGCCAGAACAAAATTGTTCACAATGCTACTGATAGAGAATAATTTGGCGCCATAATTCAGATTTAAAAAAATGAACTTTGAAAACTTTTCAATTATAACTTTTTATCTTTTATGAACTGATTCACGCAAAGGGATTTTACGTTAATGAACAATACGAATATAAATAATTTAACTCGATATCTAACTGATTAACCCTTGTTGTTACATCGTAAAATCTTCACGATATTTAGTTCCGAAGAAGAAAAGATTTAACAAGAAAAGTGGGTGGGGGGGAACGGATCAAAGGTGGAGATGGATCAGACGTCTTTCTCGCATACCACCAATATCTCCGCACCAAGTCTTTAGTGGCTCTGTTGGACAGCCACGGCGATGACGCGACACTACCGGAGTTAAGTGGCGAAACGCGCGGGCAAAAAGCCATATGAAAAACCGAGGGCGAAGCGGCTGAAACAAAGAAGGTGCGGAGGTGTGACGAAACGATGAGGGAGAAAGCCAGAGAAGGAGATGAGGTAGAGAAAGAGAGGAGGAGGTGAGATAGCGAGATCTCAGGTTGCCGCGATCAAGAGTCTCTCTCATTCTCATCCTTTCTATCCATCGTTCGTGAAAACGACGATCCTTCAAAAAATTCATTCCCGCCGCGCGATCGTCTCATCGAGCCCCTTCTTTCTCCATCCAATGCGATTTCCTACCTAATGATCTCAAGGCACCCTCGAGACGACGACCACGACGACGACGACGACGACGGTAACGATGCGGGAAAAAACAGGTTCGCTGCGAATGGAAAAGAGTGCTCGCCCGGTCTTTTCCTTTAAATTCGATTGCGACGAGAAGCATCGATGACGATCGGATGCAACTCTTGATCTCCATCTTTCCGACAGAGCTATAAAGTATCTCTTGTGCTGAGGCACGCGTTCAAGATTATCCGACGTCGTGTTACCGAATTGAAATCAATGTTAATTCAAATAAGAAAGTTTCCAGTTATCTTCTTTATACGACGATTGATTTCAATGCAGTACGAAATATATGGTAGAAAACATTTTGTATTTATGTTAAAATCGATTCTTGAACTATAAAACATTTTTTCACGAAAAATAACACAATTTATGAAACACAATTAAATGAACAATTAATATGTTTATAAAATAATATATTTAAAAATGTAAGTATTCTAAGATTTATTTGATTGTTACATTTACTTGTTACTTGATTTACAAATTGAGTGTTACATTTTTTGTGTTAATTTTTTGCGTCATATTTGCATTACTTCCTAACGTATATATTCATCTCATTCTTAAATTAATACAAAAATTTGAATGGACTGTTTGACATGTGAAATGTGTGTTGAACTTGACACAAATTTTCAAATTGCAGATACAGATATGAAAGATATATGAAAGAAATATGGCTTTGTGTAAATGTTCATTGATCGCGCGCGAGAAAGCTTGATCAGAGTCGGCGAAAATTATTGAAGTGGGCTGACGTGAGTTAGGATAAAAATTATTTTTCGCCTTGATTGAGATCTCCTGGGAGCAGGTCCGTGAGGTCGTGATGCGTACGTGTGCGCAATGGTACAGCATCCCTGCTCTATAAAATATCAATGGCTTTATTACTAATGTAATCTTTCGCTCAATACTCGATGATTGCTGGACACACAGATCCTGTTATATCCTATCCGTTAGACTCGCTACAACATCGCTCAAAGATCTATGAACGTTTCGTCTGCCTAACTATATAGTCTAGTTAATCAAAGCTGAAGAGAGATTCTATCACATTAGATCAAAGAAGAGCAATGAGGCTGTCAAAGTAACTTAATTGAAGAATAATATAAAGACTGTTAGAATATAAAAATCTTAAATAAGAAATCACTTTCAATTAATAAATATTTGTTGAAAGTGAAAAAGAGTAGAGTAAGAACTAATTTATTTTATATACGTTAAATATTAATTTAAATATATATTGAAAGCAAAGTATATAACAATATAAATTCGTATGAAAGTTTCGAGGAAAATGCACAAGAATCTCGAGTGCCACAAAGATGCCCAAGGAGTCTAAAATTCTCAGATATTGACGAGCAAATGTGTGCGAACGTGATACGAACAGGGACGAGGAGAATGACACGGATGGCTTCGTGTACTACGAGGGTGAAAAAAAGTAATCGAAATAAATCCAAGAGACCAAGTCGCGGGCAGACTTGCATGCCAAGCGGCCATTTTTAAAACTCCGCCGGGAAAATAAGAAAAACTCATCAAGTAGGGATGATTGCCGTTCCATCCACCCCCGACAGCGAGCCACTGGCAACCCTCTTCACCCTCGGGAACCACCTCCAGCCCTATAATACTACTACTACTATTCCCTGGCTTATAATCTCTAGATTCCCTTATAGATCTCGAGGAATTCGCCTACGGGTTATTGTCCAAGTATCTGCGTACTACTACGTTCAATAATTGAAGAATATTGAGGATATTAAAGATGTTTTCGGCATTATTCTTCCACAATCTATTTTAAAGAAATTTGATGGATTGTTGCTAGAAGTTTGTAACAAGCATTTTTCTTTGTTACTTATTGGAACAATAATGATTTTATGTTATTGCACTACGACAGTTTATACGATTAAGGTATAATACATAAGTTATTATACACAGTAAAAAACATTTTGTACTTGTGTTGAACACGGTGATTATCAAAATATACGAGTATATGTAGTTTTTCAACGTAAATTCTAAGATAAATGTTAATTTTATTTATGAAATATGTTTTCCAAATTGTGTCAAGTCTTACATTTTTTTATGTTTATTTTAAATGTTTGTATTATTTTCTGACATCTTCATCTTGAAATTAACAAAAAATTTGAACGATGCATTTGGAACACACGTAAAATATGTTAAATTTAACATAAATTTTTCAATTATCTATGCTAATATCTCAATTCAATTTGTCTTTAAATTCTCTACGTCTATTTTTTATTAAATTATGTGATATATTTAATGCGATTTTGAACACTAATGACATCTTGATATTTAAGTAGTTTTGTTTTATTATTATAAAGATTTCAATCTTAAAAAGATAACATATTATTAACGTTTATAATGAACAACGAGATTTCTGCACTCATTTCTACAAAATACATTGTCCTTATCCCTAGTAGTTCCGCATACATTCAGGGCGATGGTTCATTTCTACGTGACTTTCCGTAGAATCCGGAATTTTCTACGACGATCAAGGAATATTTTTATGAGCACGACGTCAATACATGTACACGAATGTGTCTGCGTGTGTACATATCTACGTAATATACATATATACATACATACATACATATATATTTTTCATGTAATACGACACGGCGGTGGTGCACGACCTCGATACGAGCTAATTTCAAATTCGAGCTCCTTCCCTCTTTCGTCGTCCTACCTGAGTGGAGCGCGCCATAGCTCGGTCTCGGAGAAAAATCTCATTTTCTTCGCCCTAAGGGCTCCCCCAAGAGTCACCATCTCGCACGACCCTGCGCGAGCGCCCGCGAGCCCGGCCAATATTTGCCTAAGGAAATTCAGAAAAGTTTACACACGAGCCCCGGAGCCGGCTGCCTTCCGAGCCGGGGTTTTTCTTCAAGTCAATTTTCTTTCTCCCCCTCATCCCCGACCCTATCCTCCCTCGTGAACCTCCGAGAACCGCCCTCCTTAATAATATCCTCGCGCGAGAAGATAGCGATGAAGCTGCGCGAAACGCAAATGCGCGTAAGAAATTGATCGCGAGATACATTACCTTCCATTACGGCGAGTACACAGTATCTCGCGGGCGATACGGAATATCGCGTGGATCTGTTGGGGAATATTTTCTGGGCAGGTTCCTCGATGATTTGAAGATGACTTGCGTTTAACGGGAATCTTCATGCACACAAGCGTGGAAACTTCGTAAATTAAAGTTTCGAGATGCAGCTAAGGAATACGAAAGATTATGTTCTTTATCAATACTTGCTTGAGTTTAATTTCATTCTCTTACAGTATTGCAGATTGAATAGATTAGAAATTGAATATCGCTCTCTTACTACACAATATAGAAAAGATTATTCGTGTTGGAAACTCACATTTTTGTTAACAGTTTGTGTCGAATTTTTTATGGTTGAGTGTTAACGTAGTCGAGTAATCAATATGTAACTGCTAAACCCAATACGGCCATTCGCAATAAAACAGAATCGTTAAAGGCATATAGTTTAGGAAACGGGGTACGTGTTGTCGTGTCAGGAGTCTTATCGCGTGAAGCGTTTTCGTGTCCACGCGGGGTCGGAGTGAGACGTCCCTTTTTCGGAAGAGCATCCTAGAGGATGCTCGTAAAAGCGGCACGTAAAAGCACTACCGATCCCCGCCACGGCTCTCTGACATTTACGGGATAATCGCACGCGACGAAAGTCACCAGTCTGCGTCCCGCCGCGAGTGCTTAACGCGGTGTTCACGAGCATGGCGAAAATTCTTTTTCTCGGTCGTCGTCGTCATCGTCGTCGTCGTCGTCGTCGTCGTCGTCGTCGTCGTCGACGTCGACCTCGATGGCAAAAAGCACAATTATAGCCACATTACTCGGGACCGTCGTCTCTCTCCTTTCTCTTTTTTGCGCGAGGTGACGCACCATTCGCGCGAGTAAAAGCCACTTCGAAGCGTCTTCGCGTCGCGGAACGAACTCGAGAGTGACGATTGTACGAGATAAACTCGCCTGTTTATGGCGTTTTACGGGTGTCCGTCTTACTTTGTGTATCTTACGCTTGAGATAGTAACATTGAATCCTGTTTTATGCCATTGGTATATCTGCGTCGTAATTGAAAAACAAGATCGAACGATGCATCCTATCGCAGTACTTATCCGTCCGAATTACCGTTGTAATTATCGGGAAGTTCATCGGGGGAAATTTTACGCTTTCATTCTTTCTGTGGTAAAAGATTCATCTAGAAGAGATTCGGCAGTAAGATTATTTTTTTATAGCAAATTTCTTACATAATCCACACAGAATTTTATCTGAGAGACATTCTGGGAATGTTTTTAATTAGGACATGAGGATTGTTCTCTGTCCTTAGGAAATGCGTTGAAAGTGCGTTTGTTCTGTTCAGGAATTTTTGTATTACTTTCTAACATATTCATTTTGTATTACATTAACAAAAATTTGAATGGATTGTTTAAGACATGTAAAATGTATTAAATTTATATGTATTATTTTTATAATTAACGAAGTATTTTTACAATTCTTGAATTCTCTGTCGCGATCACCTAGTTTTCCGATTAAAGAGACTTCTTTGGTTTGTCGGAGCACGACAATGTCGCGAACGATAGCATCGAACCAGATAAATCCCTTTTCTGGTCCACGATTCTCTATAGACTGGAAAAAGAAGTTTGCGTCAGTCCTCGTCCGAGGCAGGAACCTGGGGGGGATTTGAATACGATCGATTCCCAATAAATAAGGATTCTCGTGATAATGGTGCCCGTTCCTCCACGTGGAAAGCCGAACGACGAGGGCGACGCGGCGGCGGGGGTACGAAGGGGGTAGGCTTCCTATCTGTAAAAGATAACGAGACAGCCCTTGGCGGCGGTAGTTGGGTTGGGCTTCGTTAGACTCGTTCGGAGCTCCTCTCGGGGTTCTTCAACCTTGTTCCGTCGAGTTGCATAAAGGCGACGATAGAAAGGGGGACCTCTATGTGCTTACTAAAAGTTCTCAAATAATCTTCTCTCTTCAAACGACATAGAAGTAATAGCATTACGTAGCACATCAATGTTAAACTCTGCGAGCTTTAGAAAAAAGAGAGAGAGAGAGAGAGAGAGAGAGAGAGAGAGAGAGAGAAAAGTGAAGAATTTTAATTTAATATCATGGCAATAGGATTAATAATACCTTCGCATATTTTAATTTAACTCTCTTTATATTAATTTCAATTTAAAAAGAGATTTTAATTTCTCTCATCTTCCTCTCTGTTGCGAGAATTTTAAATCGAACAATAAATTCTTCTAGAATTTATTTCGTTCTGCATTCAGTACAAATATGCAAGCTCACACTTTAATGATTCACATTAAAAATTCTTCTATAATATTTTTTGTTAATTCTGGAAATTGCGGAATGATTGTTCCTTTGAATTACAAGAGAATGTTATAGAAATGAAATCGTAATCGCGATGACGATGCCGAGCGTCGCGCCCGGACGTAAACGCGACGGCCCGAAATCAGGAATTCTCAGATGGTCGTACGATCTGGCGCTGATTTATGACGAATAAGAGGACTCGGCCCAGGTACGCACGTATCGAGCGGCATAACCAGGCGCGTACCAATAATGAATACGTATAAGGACGGGGAGATAGGGTCCCCCTCTAGAGGAAGGGAAAAGAAACCTGGGTACGAGTCGACTTATTTGAAATGTAAAGACGCGTCTCCTCTCTTCTCTCCCTCTCTCTCCTTACGCAATATCCCTCTTTCCTCCTTCTCTACGCTTCATCTCAGATATTCCATCGGCGACGATGTGTGCGCGTAGAGAATCGCGTGTTGCGAGCGTGCACACGACGCTACGTAAAATTATTTATACGTGCACCCGCCGCACGTCTGCCTGAGACGAATGTGTACATGTAAATATGTATATATCGTATATGTCATGTAGATGCGACGGGAGTTATTTGGCTCGTTCGCTTCTGCACGCTCACGATTCTCGTTACGCTCCAAGATGATGCACTTCGCTTTTCACGTACACGTCATTTTTGTCCTTGTATAGCGTCGTCGTTTCATTCGTTATCAAAGGATTCTGAATATATCGCATCCTCACAAAGTAAAAAATATATAATTGTATCCCCAGAGAGGAGGGGAAAGAAAATTGCGCATTTTTAAATTAATTATTTACGACGGTATTAAAACATATTCGCTATTTGCTACAATAACGCCATAATTCACTTGTCATTTTGGAATTGATTACAGAAAAAGAAAGATAAAGAAAAAAGAAAGAACATACTTCAAAAGAACACACTTTTATTCCCGTATAATCAGTTCATCGAAATTACATTTCAAAATTAACATTGCAAAATTATAATGATTTAAAATAATTTTTTAGAAAACTTTGTTTTGTCAGTTGTGTCGTGGTAGCAAACGAATGATAAATTAACTAGTTAGATGTTCACAAATTGCTTGTTTCAAGTTTCAAGTTTAGAAACGTATATTCAAAGAAGAACATAATGTAATGGCAACTTTAAAAGTGACAACTATACAAGTTTCACCTATATGTATAAAGTTACATAGTTTAGTAAACTATTTTATATAGTAATAACTATAAAATAGCTTATTCAACTATATATGTACTTTTACATATAAAACTTGTATAGTTGTTCTTTACAATT
>Ga0157362_1001417_pt1 | contig 10174 bp, 8 predicted proteins | sample AttlaeALBM3_FD_111480 | JGI IMG/M metagenome (GOLD analysis project Ga0157362, IMG submission 111480) | Fungus gardens microbial communities from leaf cutter ant in Ribeirão Preto, State of São Paulo, Brazil - Atta laevigata ALBM3 | ecosystem: Host-associated > Fungi > Mycelium > Unclassified ... | reverse complement strand
TTCTTTCATGTTTCTTCGGATATTATTTTACTTATTATATGCTTCTGACTTCTTAAATTGAGTCTACTTTTTTTTTCTGTGAAAAATGAGAGCGGCAGATTTATATTCTTGATATAAGTCAAGCTTTTTCAACATGTATCAATTTTTGTGAATATTTGAGCAATAATATTTATTATCATTTCCATTCGCAGTTGTCACCAAAATAATGTATTAATTAATTTAAAAATTTATAAACATTGTTTTACTTGAATTAACTTTTTTTCTTATCTTATTAGGTATCTTTCGTACGATTCTTTTCAATTCTTTCTCCTTTTTACGATCGCAAATCCTTATCAGTCACAACTGATAAAACACGACTGATATGAGACTGTTAAGACTCGGTGCTTTGGTTACTACGATATTATCTTTCTTTGGTAATAGCGGAGAATTTATTTTTAGTACCAGAGTCTTTGTGGCAAGAAAACGTAATATTTTAGCCATATCGTTACCGAGATTTCTCATTATAAATAAATATTTTTTTTATTTAACAAGAAATTTTGTATTTTTATGTCTCTCGAAAGTTTTTTATTCTTCGATTATTTGTTCGTATTTTGTATGTAAGTTCTATAATATACAATATTAACAGATTGCACTTTTTATATTTGTCGTTACTATCAGAAATCGGAAAGGCGAGACATTTAAATCAAGTCGGAAACGAAGTTTGAGAAGCTAATAACTGCGTTGAGTTATCCGAGTTGACAACCCATGATAAATTGCCTCTGATAAAAGCGTACCGCTATTTCGTATTTTCATGTCCATTTCCTCTTGTATTTCGTAAATCTTTAATAATGTTTAAAGATTCATTGGACCCAAAAGCAATGCGATTAGCGGATGAATTTTTAACAATGTTGTAGATTTGAAATTCTGATTCTATTGTTAATTAACCTATAAATTACGATCGTTTCTGTATTATTTCGTATATCGAGAAAACGATTGCAGATTGTCATACAGATTGGGGTACAAAGCTTGCAATGGAAATAATAACGAGATTGTGAAACGTTTCTTTCCTCTTATTTCGAAAATTGATTTCGCCATTTACTTTTCTGACAAGATGTCACAGGTGACATCGCGACATTCTAAAATCCGTACGACGGCCTTCAACGGATGTTACTACTCCCGTTGCATCGCGATATTTTGACAACCATGGATTTTCGGGACATTGGATTTCCGTCCTATACATTGATCCGCTTCGAAAATCTCGTGGGATTTACGGAAGAAAATACAGACAGAGAGCATACGACGCACCATTCATTTCCGTAATTGTACAACGTTTCGTAACTCTGTAACGATGCTTTTTTACGATCGATTTTTATGTCGCGAGAATATTGTTCGGAGTGCGACCGTTTTATTCTGTAGCGCAAAAATATTTCATGATAAATGCGGTTACTGTCGTGCATGTTTATTTTAATATTTAGATTTACCTTTTTCCTATTTTTCTCCGTCGTATTATGTTCCTCGCACACCATTAAACACACCATTAAACATCGTGCACATTGATAAACGATAAGCGATGAGCTTCGAATTTTAAAGCGAATGTGGAAATTTATTTACAAAATATAATTCGGATGCGAGTATCTCAACTAGCGCGATGACAAAAATGATAACGTTTGTAATTTAAAGGTTTTTTTTTTTTTGGAATATAATTGAGAAAAATATTAACACAATTTCTAAAAATATAGATTTTGTTTCGAGATTACATGTCTGCCGGAGTAACCGTAGAAATTCTATAATTAACAATTATCACTATCCAATAATATGGATGATCGATCCTGCTATGAACTTTGGTTTCACGCAACACTACCGTTATCGGCGATATATACAATTTCATTGAATAACATGCATTTGTGAATTTTATTTAATAGCTAGCGTGCTTACTCATTGTGCCTCCCCATTCATCGCTCGCAAGTCATCGCTTATCGCTCCCCGATGTGCACGCAGTCTTACATTACACTTGTACCCAGTTTCGTCTCCGTGTCGCGGAGCATGTCGCGACATAATGTTGCGTTAAAACCTCGGCTCGAAATCTCACGCAAAGCATCGTGCGGGTCAACTTTTCATCTTCAAGTTCGCGGAGACCCTGGCGAGGGCCCGATAAGGATACGTATTTCGATGATCGATCTGTCGCAGTGTCGTACGTCCTTCGTCTCCGCCGACGTTGCTCTCAGTGCAGCCAAACGTCATTTCGCACGAATAAAATATCGAGAAGTTCGCGATCTGACTGCCGTTGAAGATTAATCGCAATCGTGGCTACTCCCGATAGATTTTCCAATTTCGATATGACGTTGAAAAAGTAGCGCGACCCTGCGTAAGAGCGATCAGCTAGACGGAAATACACGCTCGAACGGGAGGCACTAAGTATTCTAAATTGATCACTCATCGTAATCTCGATTGATTATCAGTCTGTCGTTTTGTATGACATATTGCTGCTACGCGATTACATTACCAATTTTTTATTCGATCTAAATTGATGATTAATTGCTGGCCATATACAGACGTCATCTACTTGGAACGGTAAATTTGATAAGTCTATATACTATTATACTGATGCCTGTAATTATTTCTACGTAAAGTGTAATTCTATAACGCAAACTTTTTTTATGGCGTATTTATTATTTATTTTTCTAATTTCTTAGCAACTTAGTAAACGTTTCTTTTTCTTTTGAACTTTCGAAAATCAATGTTTACGAATTTATTATTTCCAGTATAAAGTTCGTGATAATTGAGAACTGATTATTCAAAGTTTTAAAACTGATTATACTTATACAATTAATACTGAAACGACAATGTTTCAGTGGTACGTGTTTTACTATGATATATAATTAAAAATTCATTTGTATACGGCGTTTGTATTTCTAGAGAATCATTTTTGCCAAAAGCCGATATAATTTTTCATACTAACGGCATCATCCTGCTGTGTTTAAAATATTCATTGTTTGGTACGAACTCTTCTTGGAAAAAAGTGAGCCTACTGTGTAACATTGTCATGAATTCGGCTAAGAGAATTCGGCTTTTTGAGGGTGGATCTTGTGAGAAGGGCAGAAGAAAACGTGGCGACGAAATGCACCTCATCAAATGAAACTCGTACACGAGAACGTTCGCTCAGTGCTCCGAAATGCACCTGAAAATTTGTTTTACCGTGCGATGAAAACAAAAGTGTACGTACCTCGCCAAATGGGAAAAACTTTGTGGTCCGACGACGAAAAGGATTACAGAAGAGCGAATTGCATCCACTATACACATGCACGTTGCATCCGCTACACACAATGTCGAATATAAAAATGAGATATACAGATGAAAACTCGCTGGAAATTTTCGAATTCTATCTGGAATAATAAATACTCAACTAACAAAATGAAAGAAATATTTATTCGTATGTTGATGTTTATTCGTTTCAAATAATTTTTTAATTGAATTCCTATCTCTCCGAATAACTGTAAATAGATTTATTCATTAAAACTTTCTTCATTATTATTATTTCGATCGGGAATAAATCCCAGATGAAAGACTCGAGAGTGAATGTCTGTCTCGTCGAAACTAAAAAGTTATTCAGTCAATCATTCGACGTTATTATTTTAGTTCAGTCACCGAAGTGAAGTGTGGAAGCATTAATTACTTATGTGTCAGTAGTTTACTTATGAAAACAGCTTCGAGTCAGCTGACGTGAAACAAGAAATTCCACTAGGAGTACGAAAGGTTAACGGAAATGATATTTCCATGCGCGTCAGCAGAGATATGAAGCTACCTCCTCCCATCAGTAGAAGAGCAAGATGTGGAGGAATCCAGTCTGTCTGAGCGAACATGCCGGGGGATGAATCGAATCTCGCGCAGCTCTAAGAAAGGTAATCGTTGCCGAGGGTGGCGGCCGACCGCAGCCGGCCGCGGTGGAACTGGAAATTCCGAAACCAGAAATTCAGAGCTCGATAACACCAACGGGACCATAAATGCAGCGTTTCGCAACGACGTGCGCCGTGCAACGATATACACCGTTGTTTCCCACCGGAAGTTATAATTGTTTGCCGAGTTTCTCTGGTGCTCGATGCCCTGGGGAGAGTAACGTTGTATCTGACTCCACTCTTCCTGATGTTTTCAACGGAGATAGAGAAATAGAGATGAGGGAGAATAAGAGAGAAACAGCGATAGAGAGAGAAGAGTACTCTCGTTACTCACGCGCGGCTGTATGATTTTTGTTACGAGCATTATGACGCTTTCGTCCGTATCGTCCGTAAGCGCAATTTCATTGCTAAACTTTCGTTACATGCACGAAATATAGATTAAAAGATTTGTAATTCGCTTCTCACCTATTCGAACGTGAACATGTGTGTGCATCTGTCCAAAATGAAATTTTATTGTGTGAGGGGAACACAAAATGCATAATCATGGTTTAGTGTAGCACGAAGCACTCTGGACCAATGAGCACCCAGCATAAAGTCGCCATATTGATTTACATAATATCCTCATTGGCCCAGATGGTCTTGTGCTAGCTTATGCATTTTGCGTGCTACAGCTCGGACACTGTGAAATTTCAACAGTCAGGTTCCAAATTTTGAAATAACGAGATACCAAGGCGTGTAATAATACTGAGTAACTCATAAAGACGGAGGTCGACCTCCGAAAGCGAAATGACACTTTGTCGGCATCGGTGCTTTTGTTCGCGCGTGTCACGTGCATGAGCGTAAATTTCAACCTCTTGTTCGTCTATATCTTCTGACTCTTGGTACCGCCACGTTTCGAGACATGCTTCGAGAAAGAAAAAATATTGAAACAACGATATCTCTTTCTCTCTTTCTTTCGTAAAAGATCCTGCGCGTGTGAAAAATATTAACGATAAATTTGCTGTTCCTTCTCGCTTTTGCGTTCACGCTATTCCTCTTCCCCGCGCTATTTTGAGCTATATCTCGGTACACGCGGGGAGGCTAATATCTTTCATCATTTTTTATCCGTTTTGTGATCCGGGTGGTAATCGAAAGAGTAGTATAAGAGCGATATCGTATATAACCATAAACTTGCACGATGATCGTAATACCTGAATGCGCACTTATCTTCAAGCAATTTTATATTTGAGACGACATTGTTACGTTATTATATATACATTCAGTTTCTAACGGAATAAGTAATCTATATGAATAACTTAGAAAGTTATTTCGGTCTTCCTACAATATTACCCGCGCAAAGTTATAAGAACAAAGTTATGTTTAATAGCTTACAAAAAATATAGCTAAATTTATCGTGTCTTTCTTTTTTCTCTCTTGTTATCTTTATTTTTTCACAGGAGAGCTATTTTGCACATAATTTGTATACAAATGTATAACATATTTGCAATCGATCATATATCCCATATGACGTTGTTACATATTTATGATGAATTCTAACGAATGAACGTTATAAAACTTTCTTTTTACAGCAAATTTGTACTTTGTTGGACTCATTAGTGCGCACTGCTGTACATTAAAGTCGTTTTACACACATTGAAGTAAAAACGCTTAATATAAATATAAATTAAACCACAAAATCTTTAATACATTTTATTATGCTGCTTTGCAAAATGCATATTCTATTCTTCGAGATATTTGCATTTCATTTTTACACTCAGATTAGATCAATACAACGACATTAACATTTTTGTATTAGTGCGTCCAGTTCGCTGTTAGTAAATTATTTTTTTACAACTTAAAGTAACTTGGAGAGACATACTTGATTTTTTAACAATAGGTACATTGCAAAGTTCTAAATGAAGATTTTTAAGCGAAACCTTCATTTAGAACTTTGTATCTCATCCTATCCGTTTGATTATATCTATGTTACAAATAAGGGATCTCTTTTTAAAAAAATGATATCTCAGACGCGTCAAAGCAAACGCGTGAAATCTCGCCACGCTTCTCACGCGAAAAGTGAATCCCTTTTTTTTCACATCAACGAAAGAAACACGCACGCGTACACGCAACACTCCGGATGCGTGCGATGTCGACGCGTGAGTGCACATATAAATATTTATCCACGAGTACCACGTTCCGCGTGTAGCCGCTCCTCTTGACTCTGATACACGCGCGCGTGATATATTTTTTTTTTCTCCCTCTTGTCTGGAATCAACTTTGCAACGGGTTTACAACGAAGGAAAAAAAGTTTTTTCGTCGTGCTACGGCCGGTGCCGCATAAATTTGTATTCACGCCGTAACCTCGTCGTAACTTTGTGCTCCGTAAATTCGCGGCGTATTTATGGAAAATAATCAGCGTTCTCCGTCTGAAACTGTTAACGTTACTTGCTTCAAGAATCTCACGTTGCATAGCGATGCTTCTTCTTTTTTGCATTAATGCATCTCCAGTAGTCTTTTTGCCGTAGATCAGTGGCATCTGTCACTGTCGCCCCCGATCGTCCCTATCATGACTTAGTGTGTTCTGATAAGAAATTGTCGCATCGTAGAAATTGCACTGAATTACGATCGCGCTCGTTAATGGCTGTTACCAGGGAAGAAACTTTTTCGATAATTTGAGTAATTAATAATTTTATCTAAAATAACGATCGTAAGATTTATGAATTCGTCGCACCATTAAGATTTTTTTGTTGATAGCACATCTTCGATAGAATTCATTTCCTCGATTGTTAATTATTCTTTTGTAGAGTATTTATTTACTTTGTTATTTATTTTGTAGAGTATTATTACGTAAAGTATTTTATAGAATTTTACTTTTTTGTATATTGCCTGAATAAGAAACATAAGCTATTTTATTATTGTTTGAAATAAATACGCAAATCGTGTGCATTTGCATTTATTTATATTTTTGACTTTGACGTTTAATTTCTTATTTTTTATTCTTATCAACATACTCGTAATACACAAAACATATGTATCTAATTGTAAGCAACGCAAATCTTAAGTGGCTACGCGTGCTCGTAAACGTTCTTAACGATTTTCCTGTAAAAAATGTTGCAAAGGAAGCGGAAGTAAAAGCTACGACTTGTAAGAAATTTATACTTCGCATTACTGTTTTAATGCTTTTAATAAGCAAAACGCAAGTGTAAAGTCGGTCACTCAATGAAAGAAAAACGGGAAATAAAGTTTGCACTTGATATTACATCTTTAAAAACAAGTCCCATTTGTTCTACAATGTTAATTTATTACGGATTAATTAGGACAAAGATTAGAAAATATTAGAGAAAGATAGGGAAAAGTGGTGTGCACAATTGGATGTTTTAAAGTTCCAAATCAAGTTTTTTAATACAATAAGCATAAATAGAAGAAAATAGCAGACTTTTAGATCGCGCAAATTATCAAAAAAATCCGAATATATAATTATTGTTAAATAAAAAGTTTCTACATATTTTGGGGGAAAATTTTTAAATCCTTGATTAATTTTAATCAAGTTTTAGAACGCGTCGATAGAATGTAACATCGCCCTTTCATGTCAAAGCTGGAAATCTTTTGTAAAATTGAAATAGCGCCTCGACGTGATAGCAGAAACGTAAACGAGGGCAATGAACAAGAGAAAGAGAGGCAGAGAGTGAAAATGTCTCTCGCACGGAGTAATTAAAACTCTGAAAGTCTCCAAGTCGTCTTAGACTCTACGTAATTTGCAAAAGCCTTCCTTCCTTCCTTTCTTCTTTCCCTCGATACACAAGAAAGACGAACTACCGACTTTCTGACCGAATACTTTCTCAGTATCTCTTGTGCTATCAAAATCCTACTATTTGTTTATATCATTTTTTCGCGATGATTATAATCTCGGTTGCTTCTACTATAATAATAGCGATCCTTCCTTTTGCGCGCTGGCTTATTTGCTTCTTCTGATTTTTACGATGCGGTGTTGTCAAGTTCTGTGTGAAAACGGGCTACCATCCGTTAGCCGGTAAACCATGCATGCGTTTTGGTTGGTTCGTAAAATAAAAAAAGAAATAAATTGCAGCCGCGCATAGAAAGAGAGCGACGGAGGAGGAATGAGTGTATCATCGCAGGAACGTTTTGAGGGATGGAAGCCGATGAGGTGACAAGTTGTGTCGTTGCGGTGTGGATGGTGATGGGCCAGGGTGAGCTTTTAAAAAATCGGATACAGCCGGAGTGTTGGCCATTGAAAGGCTGACGTGTGGATGCGACCCTTTGAAGCTCGATATCCCATATACCGATATATACTGTAGATATATTTACCTGTACCTTATTGTATACTACCTTGCGAAGATTCGATCTGCTAAGCAACGAGCGCTGCACCAGGATGGTAGTTGGCAGCGTGGAATCACCGGCGTTTCGCGCAACTTTATCACGGCTTTGAAGCGACGGGTTTAAGAGGGATAGAGTCTCTCGCAAGTAGAATAAATAAACCCGAAAGCTTAGACCTTCTACAAGAGACGTGTAGAAGATTACGCTTTGTCTCGTGAGCCATGGTTATCTTGATTCTTTACAACACGGAATTAAATTATCTTTTGTAGGATCAAGAAGCTTTTAATCTAAACAAATTGAAATACAGATAACAAATTTCTGTAATTGTTTTTCTGAAAACACGAAATCTAAAAATGGATTTTCATATCCGTATGGAACTTTAGCGTTCCGGATTTATCTCGAGATAAGATAGCTCTGACATTGTGATAGCAAATCGATGGAAAAAACAGAAGGTACACGCATGTCAAAAAGAGAATCACATTGGAAACTGCGTCATAGCTGCATTACGTCAGCTGCAGCTGATGTATATGTTGTCCATAAGTCTCGTCTAATTAAAATTATATGGCGGCTAACGAATAGCAAAGAGTTACAAGCTGCACAGGTTGTCGGATGCACATCTCACGCGCGCGCGTGCCGATATATAAATGAAAGAGACAAAAAAGGGAAGCAAAAAAATCTCGCTGCCGTCAAAGCTAAATCTCTCGAAGCGCGGATTATCGATACGCGGAGCTAGAAGGTGCGCTTTACAGGCACATCGTGGACGCTTTTTTTGTATCTCTCCTCTGTTACGCAGCGTGACGATGAGATTCACATGCGTGCCAGTTTATATATACATGTATATATATATATATATGTATACGTATATCGTTTTTTTTTAGTACCGCCGGTACCGCTGGCAGAGTTGGAAATTTAACCACCATCCGCGTGCACGAATACGAAGAATGTATTACCGGGACAGGTGCGAGTAAAGCGGCATTTCCGGGTTACGACGCCCGATGCGTCCGCCGAGAACAATGGGAAACGAATTTGTCTCTCATTTCGCGTATGGAAATTTTGAGCTGCGATGCAGCAATGCGGCAGACTGCTACAAAATGCCAAAGGAATGAATAAATAAATAACTATTCTTCTGCGAAAATATATTTGTTCATATATTACAAAAGCGGTGGCAATTAATTGAATTTGCAAAATATTAATCATTGTAACTGCCCTGATTTATTGATGTGTTATGCTATATTAACGTGTTTTATTTCGATGATATATATTTCATTGCTATCATGTTTTATCCTGCCATTATTGTTTGTGATTATTACATTAAATAAATAAATAAATATCTCGTCCTAAAATATTAACTTTAAGATATTAAATAATGTTATCTCATCTTTGTTTATTTTGCAGTACCTCTGTTTCTGTTGAATTTCTATTGCATATTAAATGTCGGATTTTAAATAAGTTTTAGCTTTATACTTTTATAAATTAATACTTTTTAATGACCAAGTACATTAAAGTAAGATTATTTCTTTTAAAAAAATATTTAAATTTTTCAAATGCTTGCGATTTTTTTTTAATTAACGTTAAATTTGTAAAAGCATAGAAATTCATCGTAATATTTTATCATTCTATGATATAATCAAACTTATTATAAAAGCAATGTTCTATATATTTAATAATCGATACACAAATTAAACGAATAATTTTATATATAATATAGTATATGCGCTTTTCTTATCCTTATTTTATTGGTATATGTGTTTCACAAAAACGTTTTTATTGCGCAATTTTTTGAATCTTTACTTACAAAGGAGATTCTCACGAAATCAATTCACATGCGCAATATAAGATATATAACAGTACAGAAAAATTTTTAGCCTTATAATTGTAAATCGCCCAAATTCCGTAATGAATCGAAACAGAATCGAGACAGATTTACTTGCTGAAATTCGATAATCCTTTTCAGGATCGGAAATCTCTGTATAAAATGAGCTTTATTT
>Ga0157362_1001416_pt1 | contig 10177 bp, 5 predicted proteins | sample AttlaeALBM3_FD_111480 | JGI IMG/M metagenome (GOLD analysis project Ga0157362, IMG submission 111480) | Fungus gardens microbial communities from leaf cutter ant in Ribeirão Preto, State of São Paulo, Brazil - Atta laevigata ALBM3 | ecosystem: Host-associated > Fungi > Mycelium > Unclassified ... | reverse complement strand
GTATATGCTATTCTAGCATATGGTAGCTGGGTCACTACTTAAGAGAAGTACCCAATCTTGGGTCTAGATTATGTCTGGGGCTTGTAGGAAGTCTCTAGAGTGAATTCCAATAATGAAATCCAGAGGTATAAAGCATATCCTATGCTACATTTCCACAGAAAATTCTCTAGTGGTGTAACAGCAGTGTCATGCCATACAACAATTTAGGCAACATAAGTAACATTTTTCATGGTAATAACCAGAATCACTGGCTCGAGAGAAGAGTTCGGCCTCCCAGAAGTGTTCCCTAGATGCCTAATCGTGGACTCAAGCCTTTCACTTGAGTAGCAGAGTAGTGGCTGTGACCACCACTACACATACCTCATAAATGCTTGCCCAGGCACCCTGTATCAGATTATCAACGGTTCCTCCTTCTAGAAGTGCTCTCGAGGACAGAAGTGAACTTAGTAGAATTACCGTTACCCAAGTGATGTCATACCTTAGCTGCGGGTGGTCCTATTTAAAGAAGAGTTACGATTAGATCTGGGCCATCATCACTGATGGCTAATTATAGCAAGATCAAGAGAGTCAAACTGTTGTGAAGTCGCCTCACAATGACAGTAGAAGGAAACTGGAAGTCAGCGAAGTGAGAATACATAGAAGAGGTAAAGAGAAGAACAGAGAAGCTGAGGAGAGAAGTAGTAGAAAGGCTAGATGAAGAAAACACGCTCGAGAGCAAGACGGCTCAAGATCGCTGTCTCTGCCTACAGCCCGTCAAGAGGCTCGAGGTCCAACTATCGTGCGAGGGAGGGTTCCCAGAGTAGGACTAGAAGAGCAGGGAGCAGTTAGCCAGTGTTTGGGAGGGGCACCATCTCATTATTGTAGCCTTGCTATGTTTGGGAATTCAGAGGTTTTTGTTAGGGAACTACTCAGAGACGATCACTCCTTAAGCTAGGTAAGAGTCCCAGAAGCTAAGTTGAGATTCAAGTGAAGTATATCTATGACAGCCTGCTAGTATATATACTTCTACACTAGACGATCACACGTACTATCACATGGGTACATGGATCAGTAATCACAATGTCCTAATTATAGAATAGAAGTCGTCGCACTGCATGACACAGACAGAGAGAAGACAGGAACTATGAGAATGCATACATGTACTGTCAGTGGGCTACTAACAGAACAGACCCTTAGTGGTGACTAAGCACTACCCTAGATGTCCCCTTACAGTTTCTTTGTCTCACTTTCTTTGTTGTTTCTTTGCTTTGTAATCATAATGAAATACTCTAGGGCACAGAAGGGAACTCAATCATCACACCCCCATTATCATCCCTTTCTGTTGCTCTAGGGCTTAACGGCTATTTTAAGTGACTAAGTTTCTAGTTTTTCTAAGTGTTCTACTTTACTTTCTAAAAACCCACCAAAACTCTCCCTGGACGGGAATTCAAGCCCCAACGGACTTGGGCATTTGCTTATGCTAGGAGTTAATAGCTCGCTACGTGTTATTGGAGTTGGCTTCCAGTTGTATGGTCAGCTGAAGAAGAGCCCACACGACGGCACGGGAGTTCTAGGTAGTTCTGCTGTATCGACAATGAGCCAGACTACTAGGCTAGGTAAGGGCAGTAGTATCATGACGCGAGACAAACGCACATCTTGGAGAGCCTATTATGGGAAGATCTATCTTGAGTGGATTTTTAAATACGTTATTATCATTTCTTTCAGTCTTTTGAATTGTACCCCATTATTTCCCCTATTCCCAAGCTCTCTTTTATATTTGATCATCTCCCCAGTGCCTACTTGTTAGCGCACAACTGTGAAATATCTAGGGGATCTTTTACATTCCCATTTGTTATCACTTTTGTTCTGTGATCATTTCCCTCTGATCCCCATCAGTGGCATGTAGGTCCTCTATAGCAGACTCCAGGAGGATTCTCGTCACAAAGAGTCTGTTCCCTTGCTCGTATTCAACTTCACATGTCCAGAGGGAGGTTTCGTTCTCTTCTGAGTCCTCCACATACTCTGAAGAGAGTCTAGATCAACAGATGTTGATGGCTCTGGCCTCCATTTTCTTCCACAATGCTTGTTCTTTTCATATTATGTGGTATCCCTCATATTGAGAGAGACATTGCATCATCTGTACTTCTCTGGTTTGCCAATTAACCTCCAGATTATGGTCCTTGAGCCAGGTATAGCTGAGGATCATGCTCTGCTTTCTAAGGCTTGAGACAGCAAGGAGCATTCTTTCAGAGTAGGTCTTGTAACAGAGGACTACATCTACCACTTCAGAGATCTGTTCTACTTCATTGGGAGAGCCATCTATGTTGTACACCAGTATGGGGCAGGAGATGTTCCAGGTGCTAATACCCTTCATATAAACAAAGTCTTTATCTATGAAGCTGCCTGTAGCTCTAGAGTCCAAAAGCACCTTGATAGAATACACCTCACTGGTATCAGTGGTACTGATCTCTATAGGAAGGATAATAGATGTTCTGCAGGCATTGAGGGTGTTGGTAGAGAGTTGTCTAGGTAGTCTCTTTTCCTATTTCGGTCTCTGAGATAGGGCCTTTCTGTTAGAGCATGCTTCACACACAAGGCGAAGGCACTAAGAAGCTAATGGATAGATCCTGAAGCTAAGGTGATATTCAACTGAAGTATATCTACGACAGAAGACTAGTACTTATACTACTAGATCATCAAGGCACTGTTCTCATGGTACCTGACAGATATTCACACATTGTCTTAATAATAGATTTACAGGTTCACACAAGATGTCGATGGAGAGAAGAGAAGGAGAGAAGTGGGAACATGGCCAGAAGGATGTTGGCCTTTAGGTGAGAGCCTACCCACGTCACTAAGCGGAACCCTAGGAGTATCCTCTTACACTTTCCGTCTAGAGCAGAGGAGAGGGGTGCATCTATAGGTTCACAGACATCTGTATTGACTTCTTCTACATTCAATATAGTAAACCTATTTACTAATAGCAACCAGGGCGCACTTTTCGCCAGCTGTACTAAACAAAATCCTCCTCTGGGGCAGAGCAAGCTTCCTCTTTCTCTACTGCATCCTTCAGAGCCATCAAGTCTTCAATTAATTCCTTCTGCTGCTCCATGATTAACCTTCAGATGTCCAAGTGGTAGGAACAGTCCCTTACAAGATAGTTGGCCTTTCCACATTAATAGCACCCTTATGGAGATAGAGAGCACATTTTCCGAACTGTGTCTATGTTCATGGATATTCCTCTGGATAGTATAGGCGAAGCGGGTTGAGAAGGGCAAAATATCAAGAGAGAGGTCGATCGAGGAAAAGCAGAGCATGAGGAGGCTGAGGTTGTTGACCAGAGTGTGGATTGAAAGGCTTTGTTTGCCAACCACTGTCACGCCATACAAAAGTTTAGGCAAAATAAGTGACAATTTTTACTGTAATAACCAGAATAACCAGCTCGAGAGACGAGTTTGGCCCCCCAGAGATATTTTCTAGATGCCCAGTCGTGGATTCGAGCATCTAGTTTAAGTAGCAGAGTAGTGGCTGTGACCACTGCTACATACACCTCATAGATGCTTGCCTAGGTGCCCTGTATCAGATTTCCAATAGATTTCCCTTCTAGAAGTACTCTTGAGGACAGAAGTGAACTTAGACAACTAAGTACTACCTAAGCAACGTCATACCTCAGCAGCCAGTAGTGCTATTCATAAAAGAGTACAATCAGATCCAGGCCATCGTCACTGATGGCTAATTATAGCAAGATCAAGAGAGTCAAGCCACTGTGGAGTCGCATCACAATGGCAGTGGAAGGAATTTGGAATCTGGAGAAATGAGGAGATATGGAGGAGATAGAAAGAGAGATAGAGAAAATGAAGAGAGATACAGAAGAAAGATTAGATGAAGATAACACACTTGAGAGCAAGACGACTTGAGATTGCTATCTCTGTCTACAGCCTGGCAAGAGGCTCGAGACCTGTCTATCATACGAGGGAGGATTCCAGGAGTAGGATTAGAAGAGCAGGGAGCAGTTACTGAGTGTTTGGGAAGGGTAGCACCTCATCATTTTAGCCTTGCTATATTTGGAAATTTAGAGGTTTTCTTTGTCTCACTTTCTTTGTTGTCTCTTTGCTTTGTAATCCTAATAAAATACTCTAGGGCACAGAAGGGAACTCAAGCATCACACCCCCATCATCATCCCTCTCTGTTGCTCTAGAACTTAACAGCTATTTTGAGTGACTGAGTCTCTAACTTTCTGAAGTGTTCTCTTCTAATTTCTAAAACCTATTAAACCTCTCCCTTGACAGGAATTTAAGCCCCAACAGACTTGGGCATTCGCTTATGCTAGGAGTTAATAGCTTGCTACATGTCATTGAAGTTAGCTTCTAGTTGTATGGTCAGCTGAAGAAGAGCCCACATAATGGCATGGGAGTTCTAGGTAGTTCTGCTGTATTGACGGCGAGCCAGACTACTAGACTAGGTAAGGGCAGTAGTGTTACAATGCAAGATGAACATATGTCTTAGAGAGCCTATTACAGTGAGATCTATCTCAAGTGGCTTCATAAACACTTTATTATTATTTCTTTCAGTCTTTTGAATTGCACCCCTCTATTTCCCCTATTCTTAAGCTCTCTTTTATATTTGATTATCTCCCCAGTACCTACTTGTTAGCACACAATTGTGAGATATCTCAGGGATCTTTTATATTCTCATTTGTTATCACTTTTGTTTTGTGATCAATTCCCTTTGATCCCCATCACCACACCTGGTCAATCCTCTGGGCAGCTGCATACCAGGCTTCTGGATCAGTGTTTATGGGTCATCTGAAGGGTATAGTGGTAATTTGGCTCTGGATATTCAACTTGAGGCCTTAGCAGAACTTTACCACCAGGGTCTAAGGGTCTGTGTATCCAGCATCTGAGACTAAGGTCAGGAAACTGTCCAGGTAATCATCCACCATCCAGTTTCCTTGATAATACAAAGAGCCTTCCAAAGTGTTAACAGCATTTGCTTCTGCATTGACCAGAAAGAATTGACTCTGGAACTGTTGTTTGAAGTTGGCCCAGGATTGGATCAGAAAGATACCAGTGTCCACCTCCTGGTGAAAGAGGTTCTCAGACTACCTCATAGCCTGTCCATTTTTGAAAAAGGCAAGGGTCCAAAAGATTTTCTCCTTGTCACAGCTGAACTGCTCCAGGGCCAGATGCAAATATAACATACAGAAGTTAAAGAAGGCTCAACTGGAGTTTTGTTTACCATAGAAGTCTAGGGGAGAAGAGAGTTTTGGCCTCATTTGCTGTTTAGATGGGGTGGCTGGAACTGGGGAAGGAGGGCTAACAGAAGGGGGAGATGTAAGTGTCAGAGGTGAAGTGACTGTTGGAGCAGGGGCAGAGCCGGTCATAAGTTGGGTAAGTTGTTGTAACTGGGCAGTTAGGCCTGTGAGGGTGGTGTTGATAGCATGTTCCAAAGCATTCTGGCATTCGGTCAACTCTTGGAGATGGTGCTGTAGATAGCCCAGGGCATTGGCTATACCTGGAGGGGTGTCTATAGGGAGTGACATCTCTCTTAGAGTAGAGTGATCAGAGAGCCAGAGTTCGTCAGTGGAGGGTGACCAGAGAGTGGCTGTCCACTGAGAATTTTCAGGGCTCTGGTAATAAGATCTAATTTTGCTGTTAGGATGACCAGAGCAGAGCACTCCAGGAGATTTCTCAGAGAATTAGATGAGGCTCCTGGAGGGAATAATCTACAATATATATATTACAGTGTCCTTGCGTCCCTGCTTTTGGTAACCAGGGTCTGAACAATGAAAGTGCATTAGAAGGCAATGGAGTGCACTTAGAATAATGGAGGTAAGACCAAATATTACTATGTAATATTTGATCAGCTACAGGGTCACTTCAGAGGACTAATATGGGCTCCAGAGTTGTGTGTGAGGGGTCCCCTTACACTTAATGTTGTATATAAAGAAGTATTTAATTACAGATGACAATGGACTTGAGATTGATTTTTCTTATGATTTGAGAGATAAAGAAATAAGTTAGAAAGAAAATCCTCACAGACTGTTGGAGGAAAGGAGCATAGTGATCTTTTAGACAACACTATCTGCTATTCCATAGACTGTCATAGAAAGAGAGCATAGCTGACTGACTTTAACACAAACTTAACAAACCAAGTCAGAGGCTTAGATGAAAATCTTGTATAAAGCACTCAGGCTGTTAGAGTTCCCTTAGCTTCATTATCAACTAGGTGTCAGGAGTAACTTCTAGAAAGTTTCTCTTGGAGGTCTGGCCTCACAGTTAGTGATACCAATCTCTATACTTGCCCTTTAAGTGCTTCAGAGGATGGATTCAGAAAAGAACAAGAGTATAATTTGAGGAATTTGGAGTTTATCTAAGGAAGAATGAAACTCAGGTATTTAGAACTAGTAATACTAACTAAGTACTCCAGAAAAATTCAGAAAGAAAGAATGATAACATAATCATAGTAAGCTAAGTTATGCTAAGTAATTGTGTGTATACATGCATGGTATGTTGTGATGTTACAGGGCATGACACTAGGTTCAACTCCTAGTCTTAGTCCTTTCTCTAGATTTCTGTTCTGCCTCTCAAATTCAAGTCTCTCTTAACTTGAGTGCCAGTGAGTTTTTAAGTAATCAAGTCCCTGCCCTAAAATGGCTCTCTGGAATCAATATCTAACAGAGTGTAATTAAGTCATCTCAGGCTAATTTGCTACATCATTTTTCCTAGTAAATAGATTATTATATTCATATATATAAGAACTCTCAGTCTAAGGATAAGACCTTAGACTTAACAACATCTTTTGCTACTGTCTAAAGTTTGCTTATAAGCTCCTTTTGAACCCAAGTTCAACCAATCACAAATCAATAAGTGACCATTTGTGATATAACCATCTAGAATTAGTAGAGGAATTTGAGCTAGGCCAAAGGCCCAGATGAAAATCTCATAGCAAGAGTCACCTAGCCTAAGGTAATGCTTAGCTAAGTGCCATTAGTCTTATTATTTTAGTTTTAGATTCTGCTAAATATACTCCTAATTACTTTTACCTCTCTTATCTAGATTATAGCCTTGCTTGATTCTTTTACCATATTAGAGTATGTGGTATTGTTTGTACTCTACTCATGTGATTGTGCACAGACCACCTCTTATAGTATGTATAGGAGCCTATATTAGTCAATAGATCTTTGCTTGAATATCATCTTGGCTTTCAAGACTCTTTAGGCATAATTTTAAGTGTGTATCCTTAGGCTTTCCCTTACAGTTTAAGCCTCAAAAGTATTAATATTTAATTACAGATATTAATAATTTGTGTGTCCTTTCTTTGCTGGTCTGTCACTCATATAATCACCACCGTTCTATACTCTCTCCAGTATATAAGTATATCTCCCTTATCAATATGGATAATTGCTCTTTATCTCTTACCCCCATAAGCTGGATCTATCATTCACTAGGTGAGTAAGTAGGGACATACTACTGCACTATAGTTGCTGACCCTATTTAGAACAAAAAGATCTGGGAATTCCACCAAATGGATGAAATTTGAGGCTAGGGAAGATAATGATTATATATATTATGTAATAAAGTGATATTTTTAGGTTTGAACTCTGACAACATATCATTGTTAGAGCTTCTTTTCTGTTTTATTTCCTTTCCTTTTCCTTTTGACTTACAATCAGTTACAAGTGATTTTTTTCTGGTTGTAGTTCATAGTACACTACTCCGGACTGTGTTCAAGTACCACGTGATAAATTTGTGATTTTTCTAAAACGGTGTGATTATATCTATTCCTTTCCCCTCAATGGTAATTCGTGGACTCGTATTGAAAATTAGACCATTTGTGACATTCAAGGCCTGGAACTTTGATGAACTTTCTTGAATGAGTCACTTACAGCTGGGAAGAAGGATATGCTCTTACCGAGGACGCAAAAGGACTCTCAGTAACGGTTTGGACATACTGAAATGATCATTAGATACTGAATAAGTGATAATAGATGGCGCACATCTCTTTTTATACACATGTCTCCTCCATTTGGACCAATATGAGGACAATGAACGCTTGGACGTCGCGGAACCTGGAAAATCTTAAATTAATGTGGTACAATATGAATTCCTCATACCATCGCGTGATGCAGATAACGACACATTCCTGAAAACCCCATTTCACACAGAGTCCATCATAGAAAATGGTATACTTACCTGTGTTCTGGCCAGCCTGCCAAATGTCTCCGAATGGAACCTTGTTCGTGATGAAATCTATGCATTCTTCAGTGGAATTATATTGTACATTAGTGCCGACACAATATTTGTTGTGGGTTGCACAGATATCTCTCGCCGCCTTCGTCGCAAGGATTACTGTCGGATCAGTGGAGTTTGGAAGACCCAGCTCAGACGCAACACGAGGAATCAATGTAGGAAGTACAGTCTGGAATGCCCAGCTAGAACGAACTAGCTGAGCGTCGTATTGTGTGACTTTTCCTTCATCATTAAATGCTTTAATATATCAGCAGGAATAGATAGTGAACGCAATTAGAGTATACGAACAGAAAAAGACGTTGAACTGGATAGGGATGAAGAATCCCGTCCAGTTGAACTGAACGATGAGCGAAGTAGAGAGTGTATTTCCTTGGATAACAAGCTCTCTAGGTTATCAAGTCAGGATAGGAGATATGATAAAGAATAGAACTTGCGTAATAGTTTGATTAAGAGGCACACCTATAAGACTTGTCGTATCTGAGCTTCCAAAAGAAGCAAACATCCCAAAAAGATACTACAATATCTTCAGCAATGGTGGAGCGTAAGGGGATATTGATACTTTCCTCTGTATTGAGTTCATTTCCTGAAGCAATGAGAAAGAGTTACACTAATTGATAGAGCTGCTTACCAATAAAAGTATTTGTAACTGTGATGAAATTGTGAGATAGGAATTTATCATTGAGCATTACTTACTATCGACTCTGCCAATCACATTCGGGTCCAGAGCTGAATAGTTGACCTGATTGGCAATATCCACAAGCCTAGGATAGGACCAGTCCTAACCGCCATTGAATGAAAGCTCCTCAACTTATGGATGAGACTTACTACGTTATAATTGTTGAGAAAACCCAACATTTTGTCAACAGTGACTTCCGCTGAGGCACTTAGGCTCCCTGCACCAAGAAAAACCCCAAGTGTTATGAACGGTGTAAAGAACATCCTCGGCAAAGGTGATCACTGGAAGGTTGACTAAAGCGAGCAAGGATTTGCCAGTCATTTTCCAGGTTCAAATACGTTGAGTGCTGATTGAGCATCCAACTCAGCTAAGCTGAAACGATTGATGACAAAGAGCAATGTTATGATTTGTTTCAAGATACTCCACAGCACGGAGAAGATTGGCTGGATGTAAATAGATAAATGATTCACCCTCGTCCAGTATCCATAATCATGATGATCAGTCATAGTCAAGAACATGACTATGTTCTATTTTCACTCTGATTGACCAGGAAGTGAGATCTCGGTCCACATTCAAAAAGAACATCTTCTGTGAATGCTTTGTAGCTTTATTCAGAAGAAACGATCTAGTGTTTATCAACACTACAGCTCATTTCCAGTCCTCGAGTGATTCAGCAAATCACAGGAAATCACACTCATATAGCAAGGGCATTGAGGATAATTTACCCCCTGTTATCAGTTAGTAGCTGCCAGATGAGATGCTTGAGGATGTTGGACAGATGTAGTCCTCTTGCTGATCTGCTACATCAGTTCTTATTGCTATTCAATGCAATTTAAATAAGTGCATAGAAACACCCTTTGATACATTGGTCAAGTTTGGAGATATTAAATGCATTTGAGATTGGGAGCATAGTTTTATTTCAATGAGATGAGTAAGCAACCTATTAGAACACTAAGTCTCAGTCTGTAGTGTGCAGAACTGAGGTGTAAGAAAAGTTTGTGCTGGCAGACATACTCATTGCTTACTAATCAATCAGAAGATAATGATGAGAGAAAAAGAGACGAAATCATAGTCCACAGAAGACATATTCAACACATAGACCTCTAATACATCTCCATATAAAGCCCTTGCAGTATATTGGATCAGGCAGATTGCGGTAGTTTTGAGCTTTGAGCAGTTATCTCGTTCTGATTGAAACCGCAATCTCCGCTGTCTCAGTTCACGCTCTACAAGTGCCAGGATGAATATTAGTTGTACACTAGGGCACTGT
>Ga0157362_1001415_pt1 | contig 10177 bp, 8 predicted proteins | sample AttlaeALBM3_FD_111480 | JGI IMG/M metagenome (GOLD analysis project Ga0157362, IMG submission 111480) | Fungus gardens microbial communities from leaf cutter ant in Ribeirão Preto, State of São Paulo, Brazil - Atta laevigata ALBM3 | ecosystem: Host-associated > Fungi > Mycelium > Unclassified ... | reverse complement strand
GGCGAGACCGACATCGTGGCGGCGGTGGTCCCCCGCGACCCGGCGGATTTCGATGTCAACGCGCTGTTCGCGCGCTGCGCCTCGCGGCTGGAACAGTCGCACGTCCCGGACTTCATCCAGGTCGTCGATGACCTCCCGCCCACCCGGGTCGCAGACAGTCCGGGCGCGCGCTTTCTGGCCGCCAAGCTGCAGAGGTCCTCCAGGAACGCCTTCGCGCGCCCGGCCGTACACGCCTGACGACCCGTCAGGCTCGGCCGAGTCGGGTCCGGTGTACGTGGTCAGTAGGACCGCGGGAGGCCGAGGTCGTGCTGGGCCACGAAGTTGAGGATCATCTCCCGGCTGACCGGGGCGATGCGCAGCAGCCGCGCCAGCCCCCAGTACGGCATCAGGCCGTACTCGGTGGACATGCCGTTGCCGCCGTGGGTCTGGATCGCCGCGTCCACCGCGGCGATCGCCGCCTCGGCAGCGGCGTACTTGGCCATGTTCGACTCCGAGCCGGCAGGCAGGCCGGCATCGTGCGACCACGCGGCCCGGTAGGTCATCAGGGCCGCGAGTTCGGTCTCGATGAACGCCCTGGCCAACGGGTGGGCGACCGCCTGGTGAGCCGCGATCGGCACTTCCCACACCACCCGGGTCCGCGCGTAGTCGGCCGCCTGCCGCAACGCGTGCCGCGCGATGCCGACGCATAGCGCCGCCCCCGTGATCCGCTCCGGGTTCAGGCCGTGGAACACCTGCTGGAACCCGCGGCCGACGTCCCCGATGACAGCCGAGGCGGGTACTCGCACATCGTCGAAGAACAGGGTGAACTGACGCTCCGGGAGCTTGGCCGCCACCGATAACGGCGTCGCGACCAGACCCGGGGCGTCGGCGGGGACCAGGAACAGGGTCAGCTCGCCGCGTCCGGTAGCGCTGTCCCGGCCGGTCGCAGTCACCACGAGGATCGCGTCCGCGCTGTCGACCCCGGAGATGTAGTACTTGGTCCCGTTGATCAGGTAGTCGTCGCCCTCGCGCCGGGCCGTGGTGGCCAGCCGATGGGTGTTCGAACCCGCGTCGGGTTCGGTGATGGCGAAGACGACCTTGCTGCTCCCATCGGCAATGCCGGGCAGCCAGCGACCGCGCTGGGCCTCCGAACCGAACCTCGCGATCATCTCCCCGGAGATGGCCACGGCAACCAGCAGCAGCAACAACGGACAGCCGCCCGCCGCGGACTCCTCGATCACCATCGCGAGTTCCACCAGACCCGCCCCGCCGCCGCCGTACTGCTCCGGCAGGTTCACCCCGAGGTAGCCGGCCTGGCCCATCGCTGTCCAGAGTTCGTCGCACGTCTCGCCCGCCTCGACCTGGGAGACGTAGTACCGCGGCCCGAACTTGGCCGTGATACTGCGCACCGCCTCACGCAACGCACGGTGGTCGTCGGTTTCCTGGAACGGCATCGTGCAGCCCTCCGGCGCTCGGCTCCCCAGTTAGTACATGGTAGTTCACTAGCGACGTCGATTGCAGTGCCAGTTCGCAAGAAGTTGCCGAACTGCTGGGTGAGTCTGCACTCACTTCCATCTTCGAACCGGGCCGTTTCCTCCCGCATCGAGGGGGCGCCGGTCCGCCATTCGGCGCTCAGGACCCCCGCACGTGCGCAAGCACCTCTTCGGGGCGCATGCCGGAAAGCCCCATGCGCTCAAGGGTCAGGCCCCTCCGCCGGTAGTCGACGCCGTTGATCGTCGACGCCAGCTGGGTCAGCGACGTAATGGTGGGAACGTCGATCCTGGCGCAGGCCGCCAGTTCCTGCCAGGGCACCAGGCCCCAGGCAACGTCTTCGTGCAGGTAGCGGTGATCGAGCCCGGGTGGGGCCTGAACGCGGTGGATCGATTCGGCAGCGCGCAACGCCTGGTACGCCCCGCCGTCGCCCGCCGGGGTGAACCCGGCCTCCCGCATGAGTGCCGCAAACGAGCGCGGCGGGACCTCGTAGCGCTCGGCTATCGCGAGCCGTTCGATGTCGACGGCGTCGACTACCCGCCCCAGGGCCGGCCCGCTGCCCTCCAAATAGACCGCGAATCCCCCGCCGGTGGCCTCGATCCAGCTCGCATTGCAGACCATCTGCGCCGGATGCATGATCGCGTTGACGTTCATCAGGTCCAACTCGAGAACCGTCCCCGCGCGGGAGAACTGCCCCGGCAGAACCTGCTCGACTCGCTGGAAACACTCATCGAGGCGGACGGCCGGGAAGGCGGCCAGCGCGGCCACCGCGAGTTTGAGCACCGAGACCGTGGCCGGACCACTCATCCGCGAGATGTGCGAGGCGGTCAGAAGTTGGCACAGCGCGGGCGCCGAGCGCGCCCGGCGCGCGAATTCCGCCGCGAGGAACAGAGCGCCCCCGCTGTGGCCCGGATTCAGCCAGAGCAGTTGCGCGGGCCGAACGGCCTCAACCAGCGCATCGGCATAGTGCGGCAGTGCCGGGGTCGGCACCGTCACCGCCACAATCTCCGCGCCGGTGACGGCCTCATGCACCGAGGTGGTCAGCACCGCGATCGGCGTGCTGCCGGTAACGGCTCCGGTGGCAGTGAGGCCGGTCTCCCGGATCGGCGCCAACCGCTGTGCCGAACGGGTGCACAGGCGCACCTCGGTGCCGCGCAGCGCCAGGTCCGCGGCCAGCGCGCAGCCGACATTCCCCGCCCCGATCACCGCCACGACCGGCGCCATGACCCTCCTTCGGCCGGATGCGTCGGCGCAGTATGGCGCGGATCGGGCACGGCCGGTCAGCGGCCCCGACGCGGACCCCGGGGATCCGGTGACGGCGGTCAGCGCATCTCGTCGTCGAAGGGGTCGTGCCGCTCGGCGTCCATCAACGCGGCAGGGCTGCCGGGTGGGTCGGCGTACGACGATTCGTCGACGAAGCGGTCGGTGTCCGGGCGGGCGCCCTCATCGACGATCGCCCGGCCCGCGGGTCGGGCGGGGCGTCCGTCGCGTTGCTCAGCTTCCCCGGTCGAGACGGGTTCGGTCGGCTGGGACACGTGGCACCTCCTGGCGTCCTGGCTGACAATCGTGCTGCCGTGGTCGCTGGGTCCATGCCGGGTGGCGGTGTGCTGCGGGTCGTCCTCGTGCCGTGCGTGCTCGGTGTGGTGGGCCGGCCCGTCGGGGGCGCCGCCCATCATGCCGAGCATGGCACGTCCGCCGGTGCTGACGAACCGCCAGATCAGCGCGGCGGCCAGAGCGAGGAACGCGATGTTCAGCACCGTGGTGTAATTCCACCGCACGGCGGCGTCGCCGACGCTGGCTCGGCGCGGGCCGGTCGGAACCAGTTGGGTCGCGCGGAACAGCAACTCGACCAGATACCCGGCGACGGCCATGGCCACGTAGAAGGTGCCCAGCAGGAACAGGGCGACGCGTCGGCCGTAGTACCTCGCGTAGATCACCAGCAACGGCACGATGATCAAATCCGCAAACACGAACGAGGTGACGCCCCCGAAGCTGATCCCGCCGTTCCACAGCACCGCCGCCAGGGGTGCGTTGCCGATCGAGCACACGAAAGTCAGCACGGCGACCAACGGCCCGATGATCGGCCCCCAGACCGCGGCGGCGGTGGGGTGGTCGGCCAGGAACAGGTGGCGCCAGAAGTCGTCGGGTATCCAGGCGCCGGCGGCGCCCGCGAGCAGCAGCCCGCCGACGATGTCGCGCAGCACCGCCGCCCATTCCATGACGAAGTTCTGGCTGATCGCGGTGAACCCCTCCGGGCTGGCCAACCGACGCCAGAAGCGACCGCCGCCCGACACGCTCATGTCCATGGCGGCGTGCCCCTCCATCGACCCGGCCAGGCCGCGGTCGGCGTTCGCCCGGGCGCCGCGCAGCAATCCCGGCGTGAGCAGGCGACGGAACAGCAGCGCGATCGTCACGATCATCACCGGCCCGCCGACGAACTCGGCAGCGGTGAACTGCCAGCCGATCAGCAACGCGAGGATGATCCCGAGCTCGATCACCAGATTCGTGGAGGCGAACAGGAACGCGGTGGCCGCGGTGAAATCCGCCCCCTTGCGCACCAGAGAACGGGACAACGCCGCGGCGGCGTAGGAGCAGGAACTCGACGCGGCGCCCAGGGCGGTCGCGGTGGCGAGGCTGCGCGGCCGATCGTCGGGCAGCAGCCGCGCGACCGAGGCCTTGGATACCAGCGATTGCACGACCGCCGCGAGCGCGAAGCCCAGAATCAGCGACCAGGTCACCTGCCAGGTCATCTGGCCGCTGACGGTGAGGCCATGCTGGAGGGCGCTCAGGAACCGCACGGCGGCTGAGAACCTCCCCGCCCCCCGGGGTATTCCGTCATCCGAACTGAGTTACCGTCAGATCAGCGGATCCGGGGACGTGACTGGCGAATCCCGGTGTCCCGGGGGCGGGCAGTCGGGCGCCGGGTTGGACCTACTTCGGCTTGCACCCGAGCAGCGGTGAGAGCACCGGGCAGCTGTGCGGGCCAGTGCCACCCGTGCCCTTGCCGGTACCGGTGCCACTGCCGCCGCCGTCGGTGCCGGTCGACCCCAGCCCGCCGCCGGTGGTTCCGCTCACAGGGGCGGTTGCGGGCGCGGTGGTCGGGGCGGCCCCCGGCGTGGCGGCCTTCGGGGGCTTGGGCTTCGGGGGCGCCGCAGGCACCCCGGCCAGCTGATCGGAGGCCACGACGTGCTCGGGCTTGATGGTGCGGGGTTGGATCTCCCCGGGCTGAATGCCACCCTTGCCCAGCGTGTGAACCTGGACCGTGGGATGCCCAAAGGTGGTCTCGGTCCGGTGGCGAACCGGCTGCATCACGTTGAACACCGATGACGCCGCCGCGATTACCGCGATCAGCCCGAACACCAGCGTCGACTCGGCCGACAGCGGCCCGCGCCTGCCGGCCCGAGCCCGCCCGGCGGCCGGTGCGGCCTTAGCCGGTTTGGCCGCCGTGGCGGCGCGTCGTCCGTGTTGCGACAAATCTGCCCTCTCCTGGTCCGGCCCGGTCCCGACCAGATCTTCGAGTGTGCCCCACGATCTGCGAGCCCGTTCGGGTCCAATGGCGCAGGTCACACCGTCGGAGCAACGATCGCACCGCTCCGGGGCGTTACCCGCCCACGGGAACAGAATTTGACCCGAATGCGCGATGCGCAAGATCCGTGGGGCGGAAAACCGGACAAATCTACCCGACGCGCGGCGGCTTACCCGCCATCGTGCGCACCTACCATGACCCGGTGCGCACCTCGATCGACCCGGCCGACCCGGCCGTCGCCTTCTATCCCTTCCTGACTGCCGTCGTGCTGCCCAGACCGATCGCGTGGGTGTCCACCCGGTCCGCGGATGGCGTGGACAACCTCGCCCCGCATTCGTTCTTCACGGTCAGTTGCGTGCACCCGCCGATCGTGCAGTTCACCTCGGTGGGCCGGAAGGACAGCCTGCGCAATGTGGAGGCCACCGGCGAGTTCGTGGTCAATCTGTGCCCGGAACCGCTGTTCGAGAAGATCAACGCCACCGCGACGGACTTTCCGCCGGGGGTCAGCGAGTTCGACGCAGTGGGTCTGGAACGCGAGCCCAGCGAGCGCGTCAAGCCGCCGCGGGTGGCCGCCTCACCGGTGGCCCTGGAGTGCCGGCTGCATTCGCTGCTGAACCTGGGCGATTCGACACTGGTGTTCGGCAATGTCCTGCTCGCGGTCGTGGACAGCGACGCCCTGGTGGACGGGCGCCCCGTGGTGGACCGGCTGCGACCGCTCTCCAGGCTCGGCGGCAATGAATGGGGCGACCCACCGACCGTCCGCCAGATCGCGCGCATTCCCTACGCGGAGTGGGTTGCCGCGCAGGGCGGGGACTGACTGGCCGGCCGGCCTGCCTGGGTGGATTTGACCCAATTCGGTACGTCTCCGTACTCCACTTCTACTCGGTCCGCCCTAGCGTTACGGGTGTTACTTCACGTGTCAGAAGTGACAGCTGTCGCTTTCAGTGATCGAGAGCGCCAGGCGGGATTTGTCGCACGGGGTGGGGGCGATGAACAGAAGGAAAGTGGCGATCAACACCGGGCTCTCGGTGATCCTGGTCGCCGCTACGGTCGAGGGCATCCGGGCGATCGGCAACCCGGAACAGCCCAAGCAGGTCGAACAGACGGCCACCGCGTCCGTCACCACGGTCAGCTCGACCATCTCGGCCACCGGCAACCTTGACGCACCCAAGACCGTCGGCGTCCCCTTCTCCGGGCAACCGGGTCTGGTCACCGCGATCGACGTCAAGATCGGGCAGTCCGTGGAGGCCGGGCAGGAGTTGGCCAAGGTCGATGACCGGGCCGCCCAGCACGCGTTGGAAAACGCCAATGCCGGGGTGGCCTCCGCCGAGGGTCAGCTGATGACCGCGGAGAACACACCCACTCCCGAGCAGATCAAGCTGGACCGCGCGACGGTCGCCGCCTCCGCGCAGACGCTCAAGAACGACAAGCTCGCGGTGCGCCAGGCCAAGGACAAGTTCGACCTGGACGAGGCGATCCAGGACGGGTTGGTGGAGGCGGCCGAGCGGAAGCTCGCTGCGGCTCGACGTGACATCAGCCTGAGCCGCTCCCGAACCCTCACCAACAGCACCACCAGCTCCGTGACCACCCCGCCCCCACCTCCGCCCACCAGCACGACCACGACGACCAACACGCGCCAGGCGCAGGTCACCGCCAGCACCTCGCGCAGCTCGGTGGTCGCCGCGCAGGCCGGGGTCGTGCAGGCCGAGACCGCCCGGGCCAGCACGCTGCTGGCCGACAAACAGCAGGTGGAGACCCTGGTCGGGAAAGCCCGGCTCTCGGCGCACAACCTGTCGATCGCGGTGGCCACCGCGAAGGTGAACGAGCTGGGCGGCAAGCTCGGGCCCATCGCCCAGGCCGAGGCGGCGATCGATCAGGCCAAGGTTCAGGTGAAAAATGCCCAGGCCGCGGTCGATGACACGGTCCTGCGCGCCCCGTTCAAGGGCACCGTGGTCGACATCGCAGGCGACGTCGGGGAGACCCCGGTCTCGGCCGCCCGCGGGTCCACGGCGGTCTCCGCGGTGCCGACCGGCCCCGGCGGGGCCGAGGCCCGCAAGGGTGCCACCGCCTCCGGCTTCGTGATCCTGGCCGACGAGACCCACAAGGCGGTCACCGCCCAGATCGACGAATCGGACATCGGAAAGGTCAAGTCTGGTCAGCAGGCCCGGGTGACCTTCCCCGCAACAGGTACCGTCGTGACCGGGACCGTGACCGATATCGACGAGCAGGAAACCGTGATCAACAACGTGGTCGAGTACAACGTCAAGATCGCGCTGGACGGGAACGCGGCCACGCAGAAGCTCGGTCAGAGCGCGTCGGTCACGATCATCACCGCGCTGAAGCAGAACGTGTTGGCGGTGCCCAACAACGCGATCACCCAGGCCGGAAACCAGGCCATCGTGACCGTCCGCCGCGGCAAGGACCACGTGAAGGTGCCGGTCACCGTAGGCCTCACCGGCGACACGCTGACCGAGGTGAGCAGCCCGCTGCTCAAGCCCGGGGACACGGTGGTGCTGCCGTCGGCCGGCGGCCGTGCCGGACGGCTCAACCTCAACCGCGGCGGCGGCGGCACCCGGGGCGCCCTGTGACCCGCCCCCCGGCCATCAAGCTGGAGAAGGTCCGGAAGACATACGGGGCCGGGGACACCGCCGTTCACGCCGTGGCCGAGGTCGATCTGACGATCGATCACGGGGAGTACGTGGCGCTGATGGGCCACTCCGGATCCGGCAAGTCCACGCTGATGAACATCATCGGTTGCCTGGACGCCCCCACCTCCGGTCGATACCTGCTGGACGGAATGGACGTACGGCGACTGGACGAGCACCAGCTGTCGGTGGTTCGCAACCGGAAGATCGGCTTCATCTTCCAGAGTTTCAATCTGATTCCCCGTACCACCGCGATGAGCAACGTCGAACTACCGCTGGTGTACGCGGGCCTCGGCCGCAGGGAACGACGCGAGCGGGCGATGGAGGCGTTGGACAAGGTGGGCCTGGCCGACCGGCGGGGGCACCTGCCCTCGCAGTTGTCCGGCGGCCAGCAGCAGCGGGTCGCGGTCGCCCGGGCCATCGTCACCGATCCGGTCCTGCTGCTCGCCGATGAACCCACCGGGGCATTGGACTCCCACAGCACCGCCGATGTCCTCGACCTGTTTGACGAACTGTCCCTGTCCGGACGCACAATCATGGTGATTACCCATGAACAGGATGTCGGCGACCGGGCCCAACGGCTGACCAGAATGCTCGACGGGCGCATCGTCTCCGACAGCGGAAAGCTGGCGCCGGTGGCCTTCCACGGGATCGCGCCGTGACCCAGCGCGACGAGGGATGCCGATGAGGATTCGGGACACCCTCCGAAACGGCACGTCCGCCGCGGGGACAAGCACTCGGCCGGCGCGGCCGGCGGACGCCGATGGCCGCGCCACCGCCCGGGTCCGCCTTCGGGCCGGCCTGCCGCGCGCGATCCCCGGCACTGGCTCGATGCGGATCCGCGAGAGCATCCGCTTCGCGACGCACGGCGTGGTCTCGAACAAGATGCGTTCGCTCCTGACCATGCTCGGCATCCTGATCGGCGTCGCCTCGGTGATCACGTTGGTCGCGGTCGGCACCGGCTCGAACCGGGCCGTGGAGGCCTCCATCAACCGACTGGGCAGCAACACCCTGTTCGTCCTGCCCAACCAGCCGGGCGGTGGCGGCCGGGGTGGTCAGCTGGTGCGGGCCCTGCAACGTGCGCTGGGCATCAAGCCCCCGCCGGTCAACTCCACCAACACCCACAAGGCGGCGTTGACCTTCGAGGACGCGCAAGCGCTCAGCGACAAGTCGGTCGCGCCCGATGTGAACGCGGTCTCCCCCGGGGTGCTCATGCAACGGGTCAACTCGGCCGCGGGCACCTCCTCGCACGAGATCCAAATCATGATCGGGACCTCGGCGAACTTCACCAGCATCGACAACGACACGATGTCCGCCGGTCGCATGTTCACCGACGCGGAGTACGCGGCTCACAAGCGCGTCGTGGTGCTGGGCACGACGGTTGCCAGCGACCTGGCGGAGGGCGACCCGTCCACCCTGGTCGGCCGAGCGGTGAAGCTGAACAATCAGGCCTTCACGGTGGTGGGCCTCCTCGGCTCCAAGGGCTACAGCGGGCAGCAGGATCTCGACGACCGTGCCATCGCCCCGGTCACCGCGGTGCAGGATGCGCTGTTCGGGTACGCACCGCCCGGTTCGGGGCCGTTGAACGCCATCGCGGTCGAGGCCACCTCGCCACAGACCACCGCGGCAGCCCAGAACGAGGTCCAAACGATTCTGACGGAGCGTCACCACACCACGCTTCTTACCGGCGACTTCATCGTGTTCAACGCCTCGTCGGTCCTGGCGGCTTCGGCCTCCTCCTCCCACACCCTGACGATCCTGCTTGCCGCGGTGGCCGGTATCTCCCTGCTGGTGGGTGGTATCGGGGTCATGAACATCATGCTGGTGTCGGTGACCGAACGCACCCGCGAGATCGGCATCCGCAAGGCGATCGGCGCGGACCGGCGCGACATCATCGGGCAGTTCCTCGGCGAGGCCGTGATCCTGAGCATGATCGGCGGCACGCTGGGCGTGCTGGCCGGCTTTGTGGCGTCCCGATTCGACATTGCCGGCGTCAAACCGGCGATCGCCCCGTATTCGGTGTGGCTGGCGTTCAGCGTTTCGCTGTTCACCGGTTTGTTCTTCGGTCTCTACCCCGCCAGCAGGGCCGCTGCGCTGCGGCCGATCGACGCCCTGCGCTACGAGTGAGGTCCACCCATGGACGATCCCGACTTCACCTGGCGGCCGCTGGACGATCGCGGCGAACCGGCCGCGGAGCCCGGCCCGGCCCAGCACGTCCCGCCCCAGCACGTCCCGCCCGCGCCAGCCCCCGCGGCGGAGTCCGTACCACCCACCCCCGGCCCGGACGCTGAGCTGAGTACCGCACAGACGCGAGGTGTGGTGGCGATCGGCGAGCCCGTCCTCGTCCCCGCCGGCGATCCCTACGACGTCCCACCGCCGCGGACCCACGGACCGTCGTCCACCAAATACCTGTCGATTGCGGTCCTGGTGGCGCTGGCCTTCGCCACGGGCGTGGCCCTCCAAAAACACCACGACAGCGGGTTCACACCGCCCAACAACTCACCGCTTGCTGCGCTGCGCGCGGCGGGCGCCGGCG
>Ga0157362_1001414_pt1 | contig 10179 bp, 6 predicted proteins | sample AttlaeALBM3_FD_111480 | JGI IMG/M metagenome (GOLD analysis project Ga0157362, IMG submission 111480) | Fungus gardens microbial communities from leaf cutter ant in Ribeirão Preto, State of São Paulo, Brazil - Atta laevigata ALBM3 | ecosystem: Host-associated > Fungi > Mycelium > Unclassified ... | reverse complement strand
CTATAGACTTATAAATAATCATAATACGTTAATATCAAATTAATTTATTAATCAAGTTAATTTATTGCAGATACCGGGACTATGTCCATCTCCAGGGAAATGTCAGAATTTAATGGGATCTTATATATGTACTTGTCCACTAGGATACGAACTAGACCATTCTAGAAGAAAATGCGTTGGTACGTAAAAATTTACATTAAATAAATTATATTGATCATTGTCGTTTTCTAAAATGATTTATATTTATATAGACGTAGACGAGTGTATAGAGACGAGAGGCATTTGCGAGAATGGACAATGCATCAATACAGAAGGAGGAGTAATTTGCGAGTGTCCAGTCGGATATCGATTAAGTGAAAGACCAAATTCGCTGAAATGTATCGATGTAAGAGAAGAACAATGCTACGATAATTATAGACGGGGCCAGTGTACCTTCCCACGGGAGGGTGGGATGACCAAGAAGCACTGTTGCTGCACAATGGGCAAAGCTTGGGGTCGTTACTGCGAGCAGTGTCCGCCCGAAAATAGCGGTAAAAGATATTTTTTTAAATTAAGAAATTGCAGTGGTTTTTAGTTCTCTTCATTTCATGAACTATTAAAATTATTAAAATTATTAAATACATTATGAGTAATGAAGTATAAATTTACGTTTAGGAAATTTTTAAAAAGTAATGTATTAATAATTTCTTTTAGCGTCTCTTTAAAAATAATTTATTGCGAAGAATGTTATCTCAATCGAGCTTCGAACTTGGATCTCCCGTATTCCATGCAAGCATCCTTCGAATTTCGATGACTCAGTGCCAATATCTCGATTTAAGAGGATACTCGCATGGAATGCAAGAATCTGGATTCAAATTCCGACTGAGATATTATTTTTCACAATAAATTATTTATAGTTTTTAAGTGCTCATCAAATTCATTATAATTATCTGAAAAATAAAAAAAATCATGCACAAGTAATTATATTCATTCAATAGAAGAAGAGTTCTTATCAAATTTTTGAGGACGCATCTTTAAGGCATCATTTCATTAGAACATGTGTGAGAAATTTCATAATGCTGCCGCTTTTATTCCCTTCTGTGATTTTTCACTTACGAAAAATAGAATCTTACTGTATGCATCTAACAACACTGCCACGTATTGCTCGCTAAATAATTAGAGTAAAACCTCGATTATCCGACCTCATAAATTGGATCATTGAAGACGTCGGATAATCGAGGTTTTTTAATTCATTTTTAAATTATCATTTTTAAATCATCATTTTTAAATCATTCATTTTTAATTCATTTTAAAACATGATTTTTATTTAAAAAAGACATGTTTTATAGAAACATGTTTCATAAAAGAGTTTCCCGCGAGACTTCTCCCATCACTCACAAGAAGATAGATGGAATCGAGATGAATACAAAAAAAAATCCATAACGTGCGACATTTGCAATAATAATCGAGATATTAATTTTTGTAATCGTATTAATGAGAGCACGCCGAGAGAAACGTTCCGGCCGTTCAAGATATAGCCCGACCTAGTTTATCAAATATTAGCTGCTAGCAGCGCGTTGGAGAGGCAAGAGGGGAAGCGCGCCGTTTCTTGGCACGGTGCGGCGAGACGTGTGAGCGGCGATGCCGGGTTGTAATTAGAGTAATTAATTAAACGGATTTTAATATGTTTATTAGATAATATGATTTTCGATATCTGAAACATTCTAAAAGAATAAAAGAAAAAGATACGTTATTATTATTAATAATTTAAGTTTGTGTTAATTACGTAATCACGTAAGTTGAATGATAAAAGAATTATATACATAATTATGTTCATTTAGAGGAATTCAAGAAAATGTGTCCGGAAGGACCAGGGCGGGATGATACCGGGATCGATCTGAATGAATGCCTGTTTATGACAAATGCCTGTCCCGGTGGCGAATGCATCAACACGGATGGCTCATTTCGATGCGAGTGCCCGACCGGATATATATTGGACGAAACTGGGAGACGATGTGTAGACAACAACGAGTGTCTGACCGTGCAGAATATCTGCGGCAATGGCACTTGTCGTAATATCGATGGCGGTTTTGAGTGCTCTTGTAATGACGGATACGCGCCTGGGGCTCATCAAGTATGCGAAGATGTGAACGAGTGCCTGGAGCTGGGTAATCAGTGCGCTTTCCGATGCCACAATGCATTAGGCTCCTTCCGATGCATCTGTCCATATGGATATACTTTGGCACCCGACGGCCGTCATTGCGTAGGTAATTAGAAAACATTATTCTTGTCGTTTGATTAAATTCTTTACATCTCAAAACTGATTTTAAGTTTTAAATTAATTTAAATTCTTATTAATCCTCCATAGAAAAAAAAAGTATTGTAACATTCACATCGTAAAGGACTCATAATATAGACTATTATAGACATATAAATTGATGTCTCTATGAGATTTATCAAAACATCATCATCTTATTTTCTATTATCTCATCATCATTATTATCTTGATCTGTATATATCTGTATATATAGCAGTGAAATAATTTTTATCATAGTTGTATAATGAAATCATAGCGATACTTACATGTATCGTGATTTTACTATGATATCACACCTAAAATGATACATACATTCGTATGCCTTTGTGATATTATTGTATGTTTTGCTACGAAGGATATTAATTGAGCCAAGAAGCACAAAAACAAAATTTTGGAAATATAATTTCATTTAATTCTACGTATAAATTAATTCAAGGACCTAATATTTCTGGAAGTCATGTGTTAAAATGTATTACTATAATTATTATATATATAATATTCAGATTACTATTTAACAATCATATAACATTTAACGTTACACGTTACATTTATGTTATACAATTGTTATATAATTGTTATTCATATTAGTAGAAAATTACTGACGTATATATATATATATATATATATATATATATATAATTTATTACGTGTAAAATTTATTATTTATTGCGTGTTACATTTCCTTGCTGAAAAAAGAGAATATTTATATTTGTGCCTAATACGAATAAATCTAAATTAGATAATACATGTTCGCTCTTATATTGCAAAGAAAAAGATTAATATAAATTCTTGTTTATAGATGTCGACGAATGTGCAACGCCAGCGAACGACTGTAGATTCCAGTGCAAGAATCTGATCGGCACCTTCATGTGCATCTGTCCGCCTGGCTATCAGAAGATAGGAATGGCGGACGAATGTAAGGACATCAATGAATGCGCCACTAACTCCGGCCTTTGTCAGCACGGTCGTTGCGTTAACTTGGAAGGAAGTTACCAATGCCTTTGCTACGATGGTTTTGAACAAAGCACGGACAGAAAGTCATGTATCGGTATGAAGCGCAAAAAAGATACCATATTTAGATAATAAATAAAAATATTAAATATCGCGGTCAAAATGCTGAAGATAGAAATATGCTCGTACTTCCATATGATCAGACCGAAGAGTCGGCTATTGCTTCCTGCAAATCGGCGGCAGGTGCACCGCCAGAACCTCGGAACTGCGCACGGTTACAAAGGCGGATTGTTGCTGCACCATGGGAGCAGCCTGGGGGCCGCTTTGTGAGATTTGTCCATCTAGAGACTCCGATAATTATAACGAGCTCTGTCTGGACAAAGGATTCTCCGTGGACGGACAAGGTACGTAATAATATCATATCGCTATCTCCTCTTTTCTCACTAACTTTTTCACTGATTGAGATAGTGTGAGCACCAGGAAAATGAGTAGGAATCTCAATATTTCCTCAGTTGTCCGTATACTCATCATTTTCTTTTTGTAAATGATCTAATTGGTTGGAGTGGTCCCTTGTGATCGCTTTTTGTAAGCGAACCGCAGCAAGAAGGTTAATGATCTTTACTCTGGTATTGAATAGTATATAATTGCCACATTTTTTTAAAAACATTATACAAATGAAACTGCGATACGAATTTTTATTCCAACTCAATATTATTCGTAAATGTTAATTTTATTGAAGATAATGATTATGAAGAAATATGTCTCCATAATTTATTTTTCAAATTGTATCAAAATATGACATTATTTAATTTTTACATAACGTTTGTTATTTTTTTACCATATTCATCTTATATTATATTAATACAAAATTTAAATAAAAAATTTGAAGTACGTAAAATTGTGTTAAATTTAATATAAATTTTCTAATTATGTATCTACAATTCAATATTTAATCAACAGTGTTTAAAAGAGTCTAAGTCTAAGAAAACTCTGTTTTCCGCTCTGAGAATCAATGTATATTTTCAGATATCGATGAATGTAAAACTATACCCGATCTCTGTAGGAATGGCCTTTGCATCAACACACTCGGCTCCTACAGATGCATCTGCAATAAAGGGTACAAGGCCGATAAGTCTGGCATTCAATGTATTGGTAAGTTTCTCCAGTCGTTTAAATTTAACAAGTAATTACGCTTGTAATGATGAACATATTGAAATCGTAGACATTAACGAGTGCGAATTAATGCCAAAACCATGCAAGTACAATTGTCAAAATACCGAGGGCAGCTTCATCTGTTCATGCCCGTCGGGTTTCATCCTGAATCCCGACGGTATCAGCTGCAGAGATTTGGATGAATGCACAACCGGAAATCACCTGTGTCAGCAAAATTGTATAAACACACCGGGAAGCTATACTTGCGACTGTCAGGAGGGTTACATTCAACAAGGAGATGCGTGTCATGGTTAATTTTTTACTTTATTGTATACAAACATTAATATAAAAAAATATATATAACATATATATACTATCATTTATATTTCTTGGAAAAATTTGCAATTTTCTCATATTTCACATTTCAAATTAAGTTAAACAAAGTCTTTAAAAATTTTTTTGAAATTTTGAAAAATTTTTATAAACCATGTGAAAACATTACAATAACAATTTTTCCTCTTTTTTTATAAACTCTTATTTAAAATTTTAAAAACCATTTCGTAAAAACGAATTTTTACACAAGAAATTCGATATCATTGCAAAAAATCATTGTAGCAATTTTTTAAATCTATTTTAAAGCTTAGAAAGTCTAATTAAAATATTTTTCATTAATTTTTGTTTGATAATATTTTATCAAGCTTCAATGTTTCGGAATAAAATAAAAATATCGTAAAGAAATCAATTTTAATTTTAGATAATTTACGAATAAAATATCATAGAAATTAAAAACAAATTTACAATTCTATCCTTTCACTTTAAAATATATTTTCGAAAATAATTCTTTATAATTTCTTCTTTATAATTTTTTTTACCGGATTGCTTAACTTTTCAGAAAGTACAATAGAAAATCACAAATCTTCTCGAATTTACGAACTGTGCAGAACACATATATATAAACTCTTAATGTGCATAATTAATACTTTTTACTATAAGAGTCCCGTCTAAGTAACATTTTATAATTTTACGCGCTGTATTTCTTATAATATAATTTTCTTCTAGATATAAACGAATGCGATCAACCAGGCATTTGCCCGAAACCCGGAAAATGTATTAATACCTTGGGAAGTTTTCAGTGTATTTGCCCAAGAGGTTTTAAATTGGATCATACCGGACGATTTTGCACAGATTACAATGAATGTGCTGATGATGCTAATTGTGAACACGGTTGTCAGGTATATATTTGAGTTTCTCTAATCTAAGGTTTCCGATAACTGTTATTTTTTCCTTTCTTAGTTTTATAAAACTTTTATGTATCTTCTTCACAGTACGCAATTTTTCTTTTTAGAATCTTATGGGGACTTATCGCTGTGGCTGTCCGGATGGCTTTGTCCAACATATTTATCATAATCAGTGTATAGATGAGAATGAATGCAATGCTTCGCCATGCGGAGACAATACCTGTATTAACACCATTGGCAGTTACAAATGCGGCTGCCCGGATGGATATCAGTTTGACAACAATTTGGCAATTTGTGTGCAAGTAAAGTAAAACTTGTACTTTTGTTAGAAATTTCATATGTCTTCGAAACTATTTTTCAATTTTCTTTGTTAACCCTTATCCTTTGACTTAAACCAGTCAAAATGTAAAAAAAAAATATTTTATACATTAATAAATATTTTATATATTTTTTACATTTGTTTCCAAAGGTAAGCGCTGGATGTCTTGGAAGTCCATGTGCTTTCGGCTGTACCCCCAACGGAGTTCATGGATTTATTTGTGGCTGTCCGACTGGATATCAGCGAATAGGACAGGTTCGTTCTTTACTCATTCACACATGATCATCACACGTGATAACGAAAAGCTCCAAAATTATAATATTTTAAAAATATTTAACAAAATGTGGGATTATTTATTTTTTGAAAAATTTACTACTAGGGTCACTGCCTGTCTACGATTAATCCATCGCATCAAGGACGCTACGATGAAGATATCGGTAACGTGCCGACTTTCCAAATCAATCCTGATCCTTATCATATACCGCCGGCTGATGATAAAACGATTTCTACGGAAGGCTGTTTCTCATGCAAGGTATGCATTTATTGCTTCTTTTCTGTCATAGTAATGCGATAACACGGATTTTCAAATTAGGTAAATGGAAAAGAACGGCATAGAAGAGGCGCTAGGAACAAATTGATAGACGGAAGAATCAGGACGAGTAGAGGCAAGATAAAGAAGAAACATCGCAACGCCAGGCCGAAGAGGCATCATCACGGAACGGAGCATGTACTCAAGATAAATCTGCGTCAGACAAGACATCGTATGCGGATTATCAAACTGCAATCTGCCATAGAGGTAATTTTTGCGTGATTTCGATCAATTTTAAGATGAATTTCAACTTAGATGAGATGCTCGATAAAAAGAAGTTTTTAATATATTTTAAAAAATTTTCATATTTTTATAAAAATTACAAAAAATATCTTCAAATTTTATAAGTTTTTTTTTTAGAAATTATACGAGAAATCTTAGAATATATATCAGAACATATATAAAAATTCTTTTAAAAAATGTAGATTTTCTCGACATTCCTCAAAAGTATTTTAATTTATAAAAAAATCGAGAAATTTTCTAAAAAATTATATGAAGGTTCTGAAAAATTCAGAAATTTATGTAGAAATTTCGAAAAATTATATAAAAGAACTCTAAGAAAAAGATTCGTCGGGGATCTAACTTGAGATTTCGTTACAAAGCTATTTGAAACCATTGTAGCTGTAATTGTTTTTTGATCGAAAATGATCGACGATTATTACTCTACAGGACGAAGACGTAGATTATACTATTGTTCGAGGCAACAACGGGCACTTCGAGATCATCAAGGAACACGGTGTTTCCGCTCTACACTTCCGGCACCGGCTAAAAAATCCTGGCGACTTTCGTTTAGTTATCCATGGTCGTCCTGAAAACACGACAGCAACGAGAACAGAATGGGAGAAACCGCTGACTTTCATGATTCATCTCATAGTCACGGAATAAAATCGTCGGAAAAAGGATCCAAAATAATCGGATTGTGTGAGAAAATCACTGCCCGACACTGCGTAACGCTTTCTCTTAGTCAATTTTGCGTAATTATCTCAAGCTACGGCAAAGTATTAAAAGCACCAACGTACGTAAGAGAGGGACGCGAATATAGGATGACACATACAGTCAGTAATACAAGAGCGTAGTTATCAGAGAGAGTTCTTTGAAAGAAATATATTAAAAATTAAATTGTTGAATTCGTGTGATCATTCACAACAGCCGCACCTCCGGACCACAGAAATAAAGAAATATTCGTTATAAAAGAACAGGACACTCTTTATTCAAAAACAGAACATAGCGAAAGTAAAGAGCAAAAACGGGCAAAGCACGTCCGAACACGACGACGGCTCAGCCTCAAATCTTGTTGAAATGAACTCCTCTCCTCGGCAACGCGCTCTTCAATGTCACGATACAGGCATTACACTGCCCTCTTGTTGTCGTCCCGACAATGATGTCATCCCTTCTACAAGGACAATGTTGGTTCTCCTAAAGGAATCCGGATTCCCGATCAGCTTCTTGCTCCCTACTGCCACAGTTTGCCGAAGTACTGGTCTTTCTGGTACTTTTCCATTGCTTTCTGACTAAGGCTTCTCTTTCTTTCTGAGCAGAACTTCTCTTCATTTCCTTCTTAAAAGATAGTTAATCAGGCATCCCCTCATCTTCTCGAAGGAAATTCTAATTTTCTTGCCTCTTCTCTTGAGGCCTTGCATTCTCGTCTCTTTCTTTTTTCAGACAGCCTCTCATGAGATGCTTCTCATGAGATTTTCTGCTAAAATTTTAGGTAGAAACCTCCAAACTTTTGAATGTGCCAAAGATGCTTTAAAATAAAAAATATTCGTATTTCTCAAAGCTTCATCTTCGTAATAACATACTTTTAATCGGATTTGCATCCGGAGGTTAGGCCATCCATCGAACGACATATTATTTTATTATTTTTACATTTGTAAACATTTCGTAAAAAGCATGTCTCAGAAAGCATGATGAAAAGTTATAATTAATGATATATTGGTTAATGATGCCGTAACTAAGTAAATCCATTTTAGTGAATGTACTTTTAATATAGCTTTAATTTTTTTAATATACTTAATATAACTTTAATTTTTAATTATACGATTCCTTTCGGAAAACTGTATCGTTGACTACGCCCTTGTGTTACTAGTTGTAAAAATCAAAAATCAGCAAAAGAGAATGCCCTCTTCTCAAACAAGTTTAAAATTTTTAATAAAACAACGATCGAAGTAGAGCGCCTTGACCTTTTGTGTTCAATTGCGTGCGGAATGCATTATTTAACTGCCAGATAAATATATTATGTTACAAACGATTCTTTACGACTGCTATCTTATGATGTTTTCATTATTTTCACACTGCCAATATACCCAATCATACTTAGGGACGATATTCATAGTATTCAACCTAATATTCAAAATCATCTCAAGTCTGATCATGGATAATCTTAAGTGATAGCCAAACTTTTTTGTATTTCATTGAAGCGTATGAAAGTATTATGTATTTAAAATCGAAGAAATTTCTTTTGTAATTCAAATAATAAAATTGATTGTCAATCTTAATATTTGAATTACAAAATACAAAATACTTTTATATGTTCCTATGGAATACAAAATATTTTCATGTGTTCGCTGGAATACAAATTAAAAAATATAATTGTCTAAAGGTGCTTCCAGACGATATGGTCAACATATGCCAATATTAGCAAATATCATACATATACATGACATACATAATTATTATTGAATGTAGTCAATGTTTAGCGAATGTGTGCAAAGTTGACCTATACATTGGCCACATCATTTGGAGGCAGCTTTACACAAATAGAACATTTACACAAAGATATAAAAGATGATCACGTTAAATGAGTTACCTTGTACAAGATCAGATTATGAATACCGACCTAAGATTTGATGTTTTATCTTTCCCGATAATCAAGAATTTATATATTGAAATAATCTCAATAAAAATATTCTATCGATGATAATTAATCGCCAACGTTTATTAAAAATTAATAGGTAGAAATTTATAATAATTCTCTGTGCGTCGTTAAGAAACAAGTGTTCTATCAATTTACTGCCTATAATTATTACGTAAATATAATACGATTAGATTAGAAGTAACATGCTAGAGATGTACAAACGCTAGATTACTATAGCTTTAAGCGAGCGAACGCACGTGTACACATATACAAAAAAAGATATAGCTTTATATATTTATAAATTTTAGCTTGGAACGCGGCACGAATGTAGTACACCATGTACAAAATTAGTACACTTTGTGCTTAAACCTCAAAGAGAATTTCTTATAATACAATCACCAACATATGGTCGCTTATATAATGTATCTACGTTATTACTTCGTGGCCCACACTCACAGTAAGAATTTTAATTATGTACAATATACTAAAAAACATGTCAGTATAATAAAGATGTGAATAGAGATTATTTAAAGCGGCTTTCTTTTCTCTTTCTTTCTTGCATAAAAGTTACGACATTAATTTTTTTATTTTTTATTTTTTGCCAAGCTAAAAAAGACCATATGTTGAGATATTATGAATTAATTAACTCAACACTTCTTTTAGCTTGGCAAAAAATAAAAAATTAAGGGACAACATCACACGGTGTTCCCAAGCGGTCACCCATCCAAGTACTAACCGTGCTCAACGTTGCTTGACTTCAGTGATCGGACGAGAACT
>Ga0157362_1001413_pt1 | contig 10182 bp, 6 predicted proteins | sample AttlaeALBM3_FD_111480 | JGI IMG/M metagenome (GOLD analysis project Ga0157362, IMG submission 111480) | Fungus gardens microbial communities from leaf cutter ant in Ribeirão Preto, State of São Paulo, Brazil - Atta laevigata ALBM3 | ecosystem: Host-associated > Fungi > Mycelium > Unclassified ... | reverse complement strand
TTAGCGGCCAGTAAGATCGTTGCTGCTTTCGTTACGTTGTTCACAGGGTCATGGGAAAACCGGGCTAACCGGACATTGGTCACGAACGGAACTGGAAACTTCCTTTAAGTCGCGGCGCGTGGAGAGCGTCACGACGCGCTTCGTGCGGGGGGGATATACACGTCTCTCCCCGAGCCGATTTCAGCGAGTTAACGTCCGACTCGAGTGAAAGGGATGAAAAAGAAAAATTGCGTGGCAGTTACATCCGAGATTTTGTTCGAGCCGTCTGTTCGACGACGGTTACCACCTTCATTTCTAACCGCCGTCTTCTAACGTCTCGCGTGACCGAGATTTGTTAGCCTAACTTTTGACATCGTATTAACGGCTAGGGTTTCAACGAACGCGCGAGACGGTTGGTATATTAAATTGAAACTTAACGAATTTTGTAGTCCTATCTAGGATCTTTAGTCCAGATATGTCCTGTTACGTTATTAGATTTCTTTACAGCGCTGCGGAGTGACTCAGGAAATAATTGAGGAAATTGGAATCTGTTCAAATACTGTTGCGGAATCATTGCAACACGCGGTTACGCAAACCTAATATGAAAACGCATTCGTGTGTTATCGATTTGCTGGAATATGTCAAACTGCCATTTTTTTCATGTTCCGCATAGAGGCCGTACAATATGAAGTGTATTAATGGACGAAGCATGTAAGTGCAAAATGCTTCGGGAATTGTTCGAGAGATTGATCCTTGAACGGCTGCCAGGCACGGCAAAGAAATCGATCGAGGAAATTGACTTCTTTTTCTACGCTCCGATAGATAACCGCAATAAGCGCACCGCCACGGTAGCCAAATGGAATCTAACGTATTGCATAAGAGCGATATTGCCGTCTGCCGTTTCGCAAAAAGGAACAACTCGCCCGCCAGATATATCGCGCAATAATGAATGCTAACGCGCGAGATAACACGCCGGCCTGCTGCTGACGTCTACATTATTAATCATTAATATCCGTAACGTCCCTTTCTCGAAGACATCAGTAGCGGTAGCCGACACGTGGCTGATATTCCAAATGAAACGAAACAATATACATTTGGATGAAATAACTCGTGTCCTATATGACGTGTTTCGTTGAGATATTGACACAAGCCAAGTGTTTCCTGGTAGAGCTATCGTAATTTATGCGATGTCGGCTTAACGTGCTAATTAACTCATGCGGTATTGAAAGCCGTCAGTCAATCCGAGGACCGTTCGTGCCATTGACGGGCGTTAAGAACGTCATTGTAGGAAATTATACTTCGCTCAGAGTACCCTCGCGGATAACCGCAATAAACTCGTCGCGCGACGGTAGGTAGGTAAAACGTTCGCTCGCGTTGCAATAGATTTCCTAGCCTACGAGAAAGGATAATTCCTGGCGCACGCGAGAGCGCAAATCGCAGGGCGATTATTGTTGTAGACAACAGATTGGACAAAAAATAGTTTTTTTTCTTAAGCGACGTGATGTCGATGCACGCACGTCGCACGAGAGTTTCGCGATTTTTTGAACCAAGTTGCATGATCCATCGGAGGAAGCTTGCTCTACGTTAAGCCAATCTGAAGATAGTCAGCTGTCGCTTGGTACAGCTGGCGTTGACTTATTCGATAAAACGATCGATGTTCATCATTCCTCATCCCCCAAGTAGCCTCGCCTTTCCTTTAAGCGTTTTGTGCCTTTTGTAACATATCGCAATTAATTTAAATGTCGTATGACTGGCGCAAAGTAGTTGCAGGTGCACGGAGAACAGGAAGAGACTAAATATAAATAATTTAATCGATACTAAAATACGCATACTGGATAAGTATATAATAAGAATAATTTATCTTCTAGTATCTACACGGGAAGGACGATTTTGTTAAAGGATCTAAAAATTTTGCTGGATCTAAAAATAATTTTGTTGAACCATTAAAGTAATTATGCAGATGCTCAAACTGGTTGTTAGAATGTCAAAGCTTTTTGCAGCATTAGAAAAAGAGTCCGATTGCATTAATTCTGATTGAAAATGCAAATTTTCTAGTTAAATTTATTATAGTTTTAATTGAGATTTAATTGAGAACCAGAATTGCGATTGATATTATTAGAATTTTCTGACTCCTCCATTTTTAATCAGAAATTTTTCTCAGTATGCTCATCATGCTTAAATTTCTTAATTATTTTAATAGTTTAACAAAATAATTTTCAGATTTATATCTAATTAAATTTTTATATTAGATTTCAAAATTGTTCTTTTTGTATAGAAAAAAAGAATCTGATAATATAGCCAAAAGAATGAATAATTTCAATTAAAGATTTGATTGATATAATAAAAAATAATTTTACTTTTCTATAAAAATATTTAAATATTTATAATATTACTAAACATAATAATATAACCAACTGTTTGATAATAATTAATAAATATTTAGAAAAATAAAATTATTTTTGGTTATATTAAGTAAACATTTGAAATTATTTAACGTTTAATATAACTATTACCAGACTCTTTTTCAATGTATGAGTGTATAAATATTTTTTTGTCATGAGAGAAAAAGACGTAGCTCTAATGTATTATATATCAGAAATTGAACGATATTTACATTCTGTTCCACCGTGTCGCATGCAATTGGATTATTAATTAGCGGCTAGTTGAAAGCAGGTTTGATACGTTGTGCATCATGATAAATCACTATTTTTCTTCACGATGCACTCGAGGTCGCCGACCAACGAGACCATTGACCATTGACCGTCAGGCCTGCGAGGCATTAATGACCGCCGTGTCCAGCCGAGATGCGAACGCTTAGAAACATTATTTTATCGTGAGATAACGTCTAGAATCGCCTAGAGTTATTAAGCGCATCATTGAGCTCTATGTAAGAAATTCCCCAAGTGTCAACGGGTAATTATAAATTCTATGGAATTGTCGAACTATCGGCAGTTCCAATATACCGTAACAATCGATTATCGGACATTTATGCATTCGTAATCCTTTCTCCGCATCCGTTGCACACAATCGTCCTCGAGCATTAATCGACATGCGGACAGCGATTTTTACCGAATGCCAAATTCGGATTTGCGCCGCTTTGTTCGCGTCGCCAATAAGTAATCGTTCCCCTTAATACCTCAATTTACCGCCGATTTTCTGCTCCTAACTGCCCGCACAGGCGTTTATCACCGTTGCTCTACGTATCATTGGCTTCCCGCCGTCTTCCAATCGTTTTCTTTCAACGGTCGATTAATAAATAGGCAACACGTGGCGTTCCAGTTTCGTGCTTGGTAGTTACGGTAAAGCGTTCTCTTCCTCATGCCCGACATCGCCCTAATTAACGTATCGCGGAAGTTATCGGAAATGAATATGAACGTTACAGATAATGTTCATTACTACAATCTCGGTCTATTTACGAAATTTAATAGAGACCACGCCCAATATCGCGAATTAACTTTAGATTGTACGAGAATGAATGAAGACAGTCCGATGACTTTCGTATATTGGGCATTGGCTACGAATTTATTGATGTGATAAATAATAATATCTCTGAACATATTGCGGTAGCTGAATTTCACTCTAGTTTTATCACTATTTTTAATCAATCTCTGTAAGCATTTATGATAATTTATGATCCAAATTTCTAATAATTTAACGTATGCTTCATTACATCCGATGTATAAATGCGTGTACTGGGAATTACGTGTATTCCCGGAATTTACCGTGAAATTATATAAATCTTTAGCTTTATACATCTAACACGTGTAACAGGCATGTATAATTCCTTCAAATTACAGTCGCGATTTTTTTTTTGTTAACGACATGATATTATATCAGGTTGAAGACTTTAGGGCTTCATTGCATCAATTCATTTGTAATTTGATAGCAGTAGTAGTAGTTGCAGTACTAATCGAAGACTCTTCAATCATTTTCTTCTACAACACCCGAAGCACCGAGATTATAGGTAATGCCGGCGCGGCGCGCAGCATCCAAGCTGGATACCGCGAGAAGATGTCAGTAAATCCAAGCGGAGGAGCAACGCTTCGATCGAGAGCCCAATTTCAGTCGCGTCACGCGCGCTTACCTTACCTCTTTTAGCCGTAGGCTGTAAGCCGATTTTCTATTGCGGTCCCGTTTTGCGCGGCGCGCACCGTAAGAAGGGGCCATTAGAGAGACGCGTCCATTCATAATCCATTCATAAATTAGCTCAGGCGAGAGAGGAGAGGATAATGGCACGGATCAGCCTCATAAGGATTCCTTCTTAACCCGCGGATCGACGGAGTTGCTCACAGTGTAGATTGGTGCAGATGAGGATAGTCGTGAAACGAGGAAGAGAAGAAGAAGAAACCGTGAAGTTAAAGGAGGACAAAGAGGATACTGACGCGATCGGTTACGATCCGCCGTGATTCCGCTCACCCGCTTTCAGGCGGATTGTCGCGCCGCGATGGAATTTATGCGTTTAGGCGTTGGCTGAATGCTGATGCATACGGCCTCATATAATGTTGCTATCGCACGGCATAATGGTTCTCATCCGAGAATGACGGCGTATACGACGCGCGTCGTTCGCGACGGAGCGAGCTATCAGTAATTATTTATCTGCCGATCCCTGAATGACCGTAGCACGTAGGAACGTGCTCATCGACGTTCTATGAGATCCGCGCGATCTCATCTCTCCTCTTTCCCATGATCTTACGTCTGTTTCTTAATCCGCTCTGACGTCGCTGACGAGAGAACCCTATATGGCGTTATCTATCGCGCGACATTTTACGATGTCATATAGAGGCGTAATGCGTGAATGACGCGTGGATATATTTATACGCATACATATATATATGCGCAATATTAAGAATGCGCTTTACGTACAAAGATATACGTCCAAACTTTTAAAGCTTTAATCTTTAGTATAAAATGCTTAGTCTGTTATCAAATATTCCGTATTATAATGATAATGGCATGTGCAATGATAATTATTTTAAATATATACAGATACATTACGTATCTTTATTCATACATAATTAGGATAGGTTATTTAATTAGAGTTTTATGATGTTATTAAAAACATGTAGATATGAATATTTACAAGCATCTAAGCTATTCTTTGCCAAGCAGACATTATAATCTCTAAATTCTTTGGAGTGGAATCTCGCTTTAAAGATTGTGCCAGTCTTGAAAAAGAATGATTCAATTTTCAATCTTTAAGAATAAGATTTCGTTCTTCAGAGATTCGCTACGTCTGAATGTTAAGATGTTGAACTATTATATATATTAATTCATTTAAATGAATTAATTTCAGAAATTTTAAAATTTATAATTGCATGCCGATATGGTTGTCGGACTTTCAAGCAATCTGAAATATTAATAATCCTCCCAAATTAAATTTAATCTTAAATTATAATTTAGTGGCGCTTCGTATTTAAAGTACAATATTTTTAATTAATTATGTTTTAAAAACACTAGAGATATATCTGCCTCTCTGCATAAAAGATGCGTTACAATATTAAGTAATTACAACTGATAGCGCGATAGTCAACGCTGCAATTCGTCCCGATAATATCACGGCCGTGATCGCGTGTACGGGCAAGCTGATAAGCAATTAGTCAGCTACCATGGCCGATCTAAATTATTGTTCTTCGAGACGCTCAAGATATCTCGATTTTCTCTTCTCGGCCTCTTATTTCTGCGCGTCCCTTTAATCGGCGTTGCAGCTTTATGCGTCGTGCAGAAGATCGGAGGATTTTACGACAATCGCAAACGCGCAACGAGCACTACATAAATAAATACATACATTCATGTGCAACGCCACAACGCCGGCGTTAAAATCCTTGCGACATCGTGGTGAGAGAAGATCACGTGGCGTGCCACGTAAATTAACCGTAAATAGATTTCATATACGCGATCTATCGTAAGATCAATCTTGTTACCGATCGCCCTTTCGTTCCTTCGCGATTTGTTCATTTTTATCATCAATATTTATCGCATACCTACTTCCCCTCCGCTTCGCATTCGCGCTTTCGTCAGATTAACGCGATGACGTTCAGCGATACTGTTGCGAGTTACACTCTGTTGCGTGACCTAACGGAGGTCCGCCCTGTAATTTCATTTGTCGAGATTCTATCGCGGAATTTATATGGTCGACTGGTGGAAATATGTCGTGGAAACCGATAAAGCAGCCGCGCATAATGCAAATGTTATTATGCGTCTCTTGAACTTCCACGTTCGGCGAGCCGTTAAATCGGCTCACACGCGAAGAAATGATAATTCCTTTATTCATTGTATAGCACTAACTGCTTGATTTCTCGACAGTTATGAAGAATTTAATTATTAGAACCAATAAATCTCTCTCTACCTTTTTCACACGGATGTGACAGGTTGATGCATTATTAAATGATAAATAATTAATGCAGTAAAACAAATGGACATGTCCAGTTCTAACTCAACTGATTCTAATCCTCTCAATAATTTTGTGATTTTTATAATCCTTCTGATAAATAAAAATTTTGTATCATATATGTTAATAGCGTGTATTATTTATAATGTTTCTTCATGTATCATATATACATATTAAGTCTGGCAAGTCTCGATCGCACTTCTGCAATTTTCTTACATGGATTATATCAAGAATTATACCGAATGCGAGTCACGTAAGTGCGACCGAAAAACAGACAAAGAATCCACGATGATGCATCGGTATCAGAGTGACGCAGCGTGGAATTCTGATACATACTATTGATACGTCGATTCGGCGTCTTCGATCCTGCAGATAAAATGCGTACAAAGAAGTCTACTATTTAAAACACGTCTGTCTGCCGAAAGAATTTTATGTTCATCACGCCGACTGAAATGTTGCTACTATAAAGATTGAAATCGCAACTGCAAGAAACTTTTGCTGAGCATTGCATGTAAACGTATATATTAAAATTGAATGAATTTAATGAATTTCAGTTTTTAATACACATTATTCAGTATGAATAATGAATTCTGATAACTTTAATAACTACTTTTTAAAGGAATTTAATAAAATTAATTAAAAATATTTAGTAAAAATACGATTTTGTTATTTATGATATTACACGATTCTAGACAATATTTTGCAATTCAATTTTGTTTAAAATTGTGCCGACGAACGGAACTTCGGAACTATGCATTGTTAGCTATCAATTGGTACAGTAGATAGGTTGATATCGCACTAACGGTACTAAGGAGAGTCGAGACTGAGTAAATACTCATGTAGCGATACTCATGACAAGGACGAGCCATGTCGCAACAGGAAGCAACCGACGCGGTTCGACTGGTCATAATGACTGATGAGCATCTGAAAGATGAAGTTCGATAGAGACTAATTTTATGTAGCAATATTTCATTCTTCTACCAAAAGATATTGTTTGTCCAGTAAACATTCATCATTATTATCATTATTAATAAAGTAAAAGTGCGGTCCAACAATAAATATAAAAATATAATTGAATATATAAAATGACGAAGACAAACTTAGAAAATTTGTTGATAAAAAAAATGAAATAAATATGCATGATATAAGTAAATTTAAAAAATTAATATGCATAATAAATATAAATGAATTTAAAAAAATTTTCAAAATTGCTTATTAAATATGAATAAAATGAAAAAGAAAAATAATGCCAAACAAGTAGAATCTGCACATAGCAACGAAACGTGTTCGCAGATCTTTTAATGACGCAACGATAACGATTATGATGACAGGTTTATACCAAGTGATAACGCGTTTTGCATATTGATATCATTACATATCATTAATGTAATATTTCTAATCTCGTCGAATATAAAGTCGAGAAAGTTCGTTGTAGATAGTACACAGATAATTAAGTTACTAAGTGAAATAAACATAAAAAAATTCACTGCATATAACTCGAAGTAATTTCGATATCGTAATGATTTTCTAATCTAATGAGTATTTATGCATACATACACGTATTCTAATATTCACGCATACGCAAGCGAAAAATTTTTGTTCTTTCGAAAAAAATATACATTTAATAATTAGACGTTTTAAATAATATACTCCTGGAAAAATTCAAATTTGCACGCAGAATTTTTCTACATTTTAAGTTTTTCAAGTAATTTATGAAATTTATACGATTTATATGATGAAAGAAAATTATCACATAATGATTATCACAATGTTTACATCTTCCAAAATGAATGTAAGCAAACGGAGGAATGACAAAAATCGTAGCGGCGTTCCAGTCGAATATCGAGAGGCTGAGAACACTAAGTGCATTTAATCCCGACCACAGTGCGACAAAAAAGGGTCATTGGCTCATCGCCGAACCGGCGCCGTGCGCATCCAAGTCACGAGAAGAAGCATGAAGGGAAGAAGCCGGCGGCAGTCGCAGAAGAAGAAAAGAAGAAGAAGAAGAAGAAGATGATGATGAAAAGGATAAGAAGAGAAGAAGGAAGAGAGCTCGGCGTCGGTTCCCTCGTGGCAATGCGGGTGCCGATTACGGGCGGTGGGCTTGAATTGCGACGCGACGCGACTTTATGCGTCTTGATAGCTAGCTGCACCAGGAGGCGGCGCCGCTACGTGCAACGGCGAGAGCCTACCTACCGGACGAGAAGTCGGGGACCCATTGGCCACTGCAATGACCAATCATCATTTGACATTCTTTCACCTTGCTTCGTGCTTGTGTGCGCTAAACCGCCGCGCTGGGCACACGGAGCCGTATGCATGTATGCGTGTACGCACACGTGCGGCGCGTGATGTCGCGGGTCGATACATCGAAATGCGCCTGTTACCACTACCACTGTGATTACCACTACCCAGGATGCGATCGAGAGCACGTCTGACACCCGGCTCCCCAAGCAACGTGGAATATATGCAACGTTGTACTTAGCGTGCATCGGTAGCCGACCGAGTACAGGTTTATTATTGTAGGAAAAATTGAAGTCACTTCGAATTTCAAGTCGCATCTTGATATATGGCACATACGTCCCGTGTATGTCGATGTGCGCGACTGATTTCAACATCGCGTGGAACGATGCTATTTATGAAACTGATTTGCAACGTAGATACATGCGAAGCAATGTCTTTAAAAAAATGGTGTACATCGATGCTTCTCGACGAGTGACATGTGTTTGGCGCTTGCTTGTCGACTATTAAATTAATCACTTAAGTATGAAGTTGGATTCTAACTTAATGCGCCCAAAGCGTACGAGCATAGATGTTTCCGGCATTGATGTCTCTGGTATTGCTGTCTCTGGCGTTAATGTCTCCGGCAGTGCTGTCTCCGACGTTGCTATCTCTGGCGTTGATGTCTTTAAAGCGCTGTCGAAGTCATCAGTTTTGAATTTACTTGACAAGATATTGCACGATAGAATTCTAAAAATATTAAATATAGTCATAATATAATGAATTAATTATAATTCTTAAATTATATTAACTTAGATTATTAAGATTATAAACACACAAACAATATTCACAGTTTATTCATGCAACGTCTATGTATTGCATTTACAATTGTAACTTGATAATGAATTCAATGAAAAAAAAAATGAGACTTTCTTCATAGATTCTCCACACAGATTTCTCATAATACGGTGTGTTATGGGTGTGCCCCTTTCCATTTCGTGAACCAAACGAGAGCGCCTTTCGCCAATGCACTGCACACAACTGCAAGAATTGCGTGGCCAATCTCTTTACCAATTTGCGATCCTTCGGTCTCGATTACGGAATTTCATTGACTGCTTCGGTTAGAAATCGTCTCCTGACCTCCAAATTGCTGAATTTCACTTGAAGATAACTTGATTGGCTTATTGGAAATAATTTCAGCAATTCGCAGAATTTTTAGTCGCTTGATTTATGCACGAAGAAAGTAACTCTTCGATGAGATGAGATATGCACCAGTTATTCAATAAATATCACGAGATATTTACTAAATATAGAAAATATATTGTAATATAAACTTACATCATACGAAGCCTTACAATAAATTGTTCAAAGTTCAAAGTTCATTACATTATTTCAAAATTATTATATATTCCTTTTATGTATTATATTAAATATTCCTTTTATGTATTTTTTTATGATCGATATTATTGAAAAAGTCAGACGAAAGATTTAAGAATTGATTAAACGATTAAAATATAATGAAGAAGCAACTGGTATTGCGAATATAGACGTAGCTTGTTTATCTTTACTTCCTCAAAAGTCATTTCAGTCAAGATAAT
>Ga0157362_1001412_pt1 | contig 10188 bp, 4 predicted proteins | sample AttlaeALBM3_FD_111480 | JGI IMG/M metagenome (GOLD analysis project Ga0157362, IMG submission 111480) | Fungus gardens microbial communities from leaf cutter ant in Ribeirão Preto, State of São Paulo, Brazil - Atta laevigata ALBM3 | ecosystem: Host-associated > Fungi > Mycelium > Unclassified ... | reverse complement strand
TTTTATTTTATTATCTCATTTTTGAGAATCTCTTTAATTCACAGTTCAATTCTCGAATAATGTGATTAAAGGATAAGCCATCAAACATGTAACAATTTATACGCTATATATATATATATAGGATTTTAATAAATAATTTACTGTCAGATAGGTATAAATATATTATTTCGATAAGAATATCTTTAAAATTTGCTCATGTTGCTTAATTTTTCCCCACAATAACTATTTTTCATATTCTTGCAGGTCGATTTCTTCAATTACAAAAATAATTTAATTTTTATACGTGGATCCGTAAATAGAACATGCATATAAAGATTAAGCACACCGTGTGATTATTTAGAAACTTCACAATTATATCATCTTATTATTTTCTTTGTAAGAATCTTTTTAATTTACAGTTTAATTCATGAAAAGTGACGTGATTAAAGAACAAGTTACTAAACGTATAATTAACGATTTCTGCGGTATATCAGATTTTATACTTATAAATCTTGTATGAAATCTTTAAATATAATTCGATAGTATAAATAAATTACTATCGAATAATATACTATCGAACAGATATAATTATTTCGACGAGAAAATCTTAGTAATTTGTGCACGTTAATTTTTTTGCAGACATACTTTTCTACAATATAAAAGGTCCCCAGTAGCATATGTTGCTCTTATATACTTTCTTAAACGTTTGTGGAACATATATTAGATACGTTCAGAAAAAAACGTATATAAAACGTATATGAACCAATAGGTGCTATCTGGGGGTAGCTATTCTTCATATTCGAATTTCCTACCGCTCAACTTCTTCGATCATAAGAGTGATTCTATTTTTATACGTGGATCCATCATGCAGACAGAATGTGTATGAAGCCACTACTGATCATGTCGCGTTCCTTGCCACAAAAGAAACGAAGCTGTAAAGCAAGAGTGGGGTATAGTGTAGGTGACAGGAGAGAAGGGTGGCAGGAGAAACCTGTAGCGTGGGTGTATACGTAGCTACTTTACGATACATGTGGCGACACATTATTTTCGCCTGATTCTGGCGTCCACACTTTTTACTTAAAACATCAAATTTTAATACATAACAAATAATTGTTAATATAGAATCATATAACGATTAATAATTGCATTTTAAAGAAAAAAAAATACGATAAAAATCAAATGATCATTCCGTTAAATCAAATCCAGATTCAATGTTCAGAATAAATGTGCAGACCATACCTGCCTTTTATGAATTATTTTATTAACGGCACGTTTTGACAATTATTTCAATATTGATTTATAGCGCATTTGCAGAACTTTGTTCTCGCTTTTATTACTTATCGTGCCCCCGCGATTGCGAAAAGGAAGATAAAGAGAAGGAGGAAAGGAGGAGGGTTAAGAGTTACTCTGAATAAAGAGACTGAGATCCGCAAACCGGTACCACCAGTACCATACTCTTGCATCAATGATGGGAAATGCGCCCGTGTCTCAGAAATAGACGCGCAATTTCTGCACGCCATCATACGAACATATATTATGATTGAATAAAGCTGTACTGTAAATATTTATCTGAAACATTATAAATTATTTGACTATAATTGCGTAATTGATTAGAAGTTCCATTTTTATATTTATTACTGCTGTAATGTTAATAATAATTGCTATGTTGTCTGCTTTAAAACCTCTTTTTATTGAGGCAAAAACTATCTCAGCGAAGAAACTTTCAAAATAAGTTACAAAAACATTCTCTTGAACGCGGTCATTGACACCCAAACAAATTCTTCTAGTCAGATCTTAATTTTTCAAAGCAATATATCTATGCATATATTTATTGCGATAAAAAAAAAGTTCCAACCCGTAGGCGACGTGCATACTAAACATGGTTGTTTGCCATATGGTTAATTCTTTACGGAAAATTAATACTAGGCCCCTCGGGATGATCGAGTGGCTAAATAACGATTCGATGTTTACTCGATATTGTATATCAGGATTAATCATACTGTCCTCGGTTCACACATGCTCCTATAAATCGGAGTAATAGCGTGGGCATAGGTATTGTAAACACGCGTAGAATTAATATTGGCCAATTTATAAAGCGGCTGGGCAATTGAGATGCTAAAAGGCGCGCGCCGGGTCTAGTTGGTTGGCGGAATAGAGAATGGTGGTTTCCTGTTGAAAGGAGAACACTGTACTGTCGTGCAGACACCTCGGCGTGAGGTCACTGACGGCGTGACGGTGTCGAATCATGAGTGTATGTATCTGCTTGAGTGCGCACGCACGTATGCACGCATGCACGTTTTTTATGAGTACACTCTCGTAAACGATGCATCCCACGCGACAGTGTCGTTTTATTATAAATGAAAGAGCGATTACCGCCGCTCGTGTTACCGGCGCTTAATACGCGCGATGATTGATGACCTTTTAGCGCAACTAAATTAGACATGTCGCGCGGCGCGTTCTCGTATTGCCATATCAGATATTTTTATTCATTATACATCTTTCTTTTTTTTTCTTCTGTCATATCTGCCGGAGATACGTTCATTACCGAAGAATGCGAAGTTTATCAAGAGACGCGTCAAGGTCCATAATCAATTACAAATAACGCATGCTCGCGATATTTTTATCATGGATAATAAATTCTTTTTTTTCTCTTGAGATTGGCCCAACTGCCCCACTACGATAAATCGTGCTAATATATTTATACGAGCGGTCGACATCAGCGGTATTGGGGGTAATTTATTTCATCACGCTGATGTCTGAGATCGAACGATTCCTCCTCTAACGAAGTCGTTATATATAAATTCATTATATCGATTTCATCGTAGATCCATTTATCACACAAATGTATTACAGCGAGTGCAAAAAGTTCGTACAGGGAAAATACAATTTAAAAAATCTTATTTTTAAAAAGTGAACATTATTCCGCGAAAAATGACTCATTGAATTGATGTTGATATAATACGATGATACCAATTCGACATCAATTTGACATTTAATTGACAGTATTTCTTGCTAAATAATTAGCAATTTAATCATAAATAATAAAATACCTGATAAAATATTTTTTAATGCATGTTTATACATATTTATATATATTCACGCATGAAACATTTTTTAATGAAATATCGCTCATCTTTATCAAACTAATTACATCATGAACGTTGCAAATATACAACATTGAAGCGGAGGAGGTTAATGAAATTTTAATTCAAATCAAATTAAAAAAGCAAAGATGTTCATTTATTATTACTGTAATAATATTAGAAAAAAATTTACGCATTGTAATACAAACTCGTTTTATTATATCGTATCGCGAATTGCTTGTAGTTTTTCATAAATACAACACAAATATCGATAGTTTTCAGGCGATAATTATTCTATTTTTAAGCCAGGATTGATTAAAATCAAGACCCAGAACATTCTTCGAAGGTGAACGTACTTGAATCAAAGTCAACAAGATATGAGATTGTGATCTATATTTCGGCTCTCACGTGAAATCAGCAGCAATCAGTGATATACCGATTAATAAGCAGGAATTCACGCAGGAATTCGCGTGGGTACCACGAAGTGATGAAGAACATAACGATGTCTCGGGCAGACGGACTTATCCGATGAATTATAAACAATATGCAGGTGCGGCTGGTCTTAAAAGATGATCATCGTGAAAGAATCACGGATTTGTGAACCATCGCGAGGTGGGCGCGAATCAAGTTAATGCCGTCGCCCTCGTTTCTTTTGACGTCTCTTCATGAATATTTGCGCTGATCTGTGCGTCCCATTTTTATCTCACAATCAGACAAAAAGTAATTTCTCTTTAATGCCTAACGCACTAAATTTCCAATTTTTTCATACATCTAACTCTTTATCAGATAAATATTAAAGCACTCGGAAATGAATCAAATGATCCATAACTCATGATTAAGATTTATTTTAAGCACATCATTTCAGATAGATTTTATAAATGAAGGATTTACTATATTTACTATAACTATAAGCATCTTTAATGTACACTGCCTAATACGGCGTATAATTATTATTTTGATTTCGCAAAAAATAATAATTCAGTGCTCTTCTTAATGGACTCGAAACACAGCGAAGGTAAACGAGGTAAAATGCATATCATTGCTACACAAATGGATTGTCAGCGTTCTTGACCGATAATTGTCTTTTGGAATTCTTCTTGTATATCCGGTTCTACATGACAATGTGAAGCATGTGATCGAAGAATCGTTCGAGCGGTGAATGACACGAGCATATAAGGTTCTGAGGAATCCGAAAGAGACCGATCAAGGTTGCGCTTGGGTGTGGTATAAGTCTCTAAAGTATATATGTGTAAGTGTATATCTATATCTTTAGACCTAGCATTATACGGGATGCACAGCGGAAGAGTTAGCTGTCTTCATGAAAAATCTTTCATTTCATTGGAAAATATTACGAATTCATTTGTAATTGATTTATTATTTCATTTGTTCAGCTATATGAGATCAACCATTTTGAATTTATTTTTTATTTCAGGTTCGAATAAAACATTACCGAATTTTTTTCATAAATATCAAGCGAGTAATTTACAAAATAAAAAAAATATTATCTCAAATGATCGTCGGTCTACAAAGATTTAAATTACTATCAAAACAAATGAATTTTAGTTTCTTTTAAGATATATTGTTCTTATTTACGTAATTTTTTTAGTATTTTTGGTATGCGCATAATATAATTCGCATTCCTCTTTAAATATCATTATCTATATATTTAGAAATTTCGAGATCATAATCGTAATTTAGACTTAAATGACAACAGTTTCGTTGTAAATATCTCAATATAACATGGATATATCTTACGCGCGCGCGCGCTTCTTATCGGTTAAATTACAACGTAAAAAATGCGTAACAGATCGCTATTGAATCGATTTGTAGGAATAAGGATAAATAATGCGCTAAAACTATCCATAATTTATATTTATATTACTTATGCAAATATATGTCGTATATATTTGTAACGAGCGTATCAGAACATGTCATTCATAGATTTCTATACAATTCATTTGATATAAAGATGAGATTGGAACAAAATTCGTACACTTTAAAATTCAAGCAGTTGTGATTTCGTTAAAAATAAATTAAATTTAAATTAAAAAAAAGAGTTTTGAAACTTAAAATCTCTTTCGAAAGTTATTACGTCTTTTGAATTTTGTGAATTTGATATATAAAAAACTATAAAATAGACAAAACTTGTTAAAATTTTCGACTTTCTAACATAAAACCTAAAGTTTTCTCTACAAAATCGTTTTTAAAAATATTCCTAACGTTTTTGTTATTAAGTTATTGTTATTAAGTTATTGCTCTTTTTATTAAATAAAAAGAGCTTTTAACATTGATTGTTTATAAATATTAAAACTCATTGTACCGCAATTGAAAAGACATTCTTAAAACTAAAATATTGTTCTATCAAATGATATATATAATTGCTAATTTTTTCTTAAATATGTAAATATAATACAAATGAAAGAGCGCTTTTGTTCCAATTCAGTATAATATTTAATATTAAAATATTAAAATATTATATGGTAAAATATTTAATATTATATGGTATGTATTTATTGATTATTTGATTGAATCTCACAAGTAGGATATGAGATGTAATTATATTACTCCGAAATATGACACAATGTATATTCGCTCGGATGGATATATGAAACATAATTTGAGAAATTGTATATTGAGTTAATTTAAAAGATATGAGATTTATCGTTTCATCGCGTTTATCGGTTTTTCATGCTATGTGAAGAATGATTTTCTTCATAGATTTATCCATAAACATCCTTTTCTAAATCAATAATCTCGTTTTCCTCTTTACTTAATGACATCTGCCTCCAATGATCTCGTAAATTTTTATAATTGTAATTAATTTCAGAGATTACGGTAACAAGAACTGACACTGTCATTAAATGATTTATTATCAATTAATTCTTTGCAAGTCAATACAAGCAATGAAAAAATGTCGGATGAAAATAAAAAGTTTCGATGCCTATCTTATGATTCAAATACTTTTCGGAATTTATTTTATTTACTGTAGAGAATATATCTGTGCCGTTAATCTGTTTGACATATTTTTCACATTGAGCGTATATACTTCGATTGATATCAGAGATTGGTAGAAGATTTATCGTGCATTTTATCGCCAAGACAGTTAAGGGTCAGTTTTCAATGCTTGTCGAGCGAAAGTTTAACTAACCTGCGTACGTCGACAATACTTACACAATGAACACAGTGGCGTAATTTCGTACTCAGAGTCGCCGTTTTATAAATATGCCCTCCCACACGCAGCTTCTAAATAATTTACGTAAGAGACGCGGGCGAGCGCGTTCGCGCGTTTTATAAGTACGACACGGTAAGTGATATCTAAAAGATAAAAGAAACCGCGAGATTTTTAAAATAAATCGTTGCATTAAGCAAACTCGGGAAAAGTGTGTTCCACACAAAATATCCGCGATATGTAACGCGTTTCGCGTAGTAGTTTATGTAATACAAATTCCACAGAAATTACTTAATATTACTATAAACATTATTATTAAATTATGTCTATTACAGTTGGTACAATATATTACAATTATGTCTATTACATGTCTATTATAATTGTATTTGAATATTACGAAAATAAGTGAATATAAAGTTCTAGCAATTTTTAGAGTAAAACAAGCCATTTACTTTTATATGCGAAATACATATAAATAAATCTTTCAATAATGTAATTTTTTATTAAAAATTTAAAATTGAATCTCCATAACTTATTACTTTAAATACAATAAATAATTTCCCATTCTACATTTACGATATGAAAACGCATGCTTTTCAGATGAATTCTGTACATTAGCCGAGAAATGATATGTTTGCGTGTAGATCTTGTTACGCTTGGACTAGATACCATCGCAATTCTAATTTTGAGAGCAGATCGTTTAGAGCAGATAAAATCTCTCGTTATTAAGAATCAAAGTGAAAACGCATTATGTTTTCAAAAAACGTTTACGCATACTCTTTCTTCAGTATTGAATAATGACAAGGTCACACAGTGTCACGGAAGAATCCTGTGTAACAAGAAAGTAAGAGGCATGTCGAAGGTATTCAGGTCGTTGTTTAAGTCGAGTTGTGGCGCCTTGCATCGAATACATCATCCTTAATGACTTCCTTATACGTGAGCGTGTTTGGATTTTCATATGCGACATTCGCGCAAAGAATGGATATTATCGATAGATAACAGATGCGATAACGTACAAATCGAATCGGAACAGCAAAGAAAGTTATTTTAATTTTTACTTTATTTGTTGCTTCCTCTCATGAAAATATAACGAAGAATATATTACGAATTACTCGTGTGCATTTATGCAGATATGCTACACAGTTGAAAAATTTGTGTTAAATTAAACATATTTTACGTATCAAATGGCCCGTTTATTGTACTGAATTATTTAAAAAACTTTGGTTATATGTATATATACACACAAATCTTTAATCTGTCAATTTAATATAACTTAGCTCTGTTAAAAAGTAACATTATGTAAACAAATCATTACAAAAAATGTAATACTTCGATATAATTTGGAAAAACAAATTGCAGAAATATTTTTGCAATAAAATTAATATTTACAGTAGACTAAATTAATACGTATATTTATCTTTTATTTATTTATTTTAAAATATATGTTTCAAACTACATTATTTTTATTCACTTATTCATCGATTGTGTTATTTTAATACTATATAAGAAATGTTTTAAATATTAATTTAATATAATAAATATTTAAATAACGTAATTACATTGTATTACATTAACACACTCAGATGTGTTAAAAATTCAATAAAAATTTTAATATCAGTATAAAATATTTTTTTACTATATGTGATCATTTTTCAACGTGACTGACCAACCATAATAAAAACACATTCTTTATCTGAGTAGTTACTTTATTGAAAGCATTCCGTGAGGAACACAAATCGACACAAATATCATTCTGTCTTTGTTTCTTATGGAATGTAAAGAAAAACATTTATGTCAACTTGTGTCATTAAATTGAAGGCATCCTTGTACTAAAGGATGCAATATTTTATAAACCTGATTTACGATCTCGACATATTATATTTAGTAGTAAATCCTTCGTTCTTGTAATTGCCTAATATTATATAAAAATTTTACAAAAACATTTTTACGGCGTAAAGAACGAAAATGCCAACTCGTTCGCAGATCGATTTGCGGTATAGGAATCACTGGAGTTACATTCTTTCGTCCGCGATCGGTTATACGCGAGGCGTTGCCTCCGAAAGTGAAAGTTCGAAAATTACGGTCGATTACGTGGAGAAAAGTTTTTTTTGTTCGGATGTGGAAAGAAGATTTCGCCGATCTAAAATGAATAAAAATACTTCAATGATGCTACAGGGGATGCTTAAAACCTGAGACAATGAGACTTACAAAGAATAATAATTCTCTTCGACGATATTTTTTAATATTCTTTCCATTCAAAACAGATCAGTAAGTTTTGAGATAAGTTTAAAAATTGTTAAATACTTTAGGAAATATTCCTTTGACTACTAGATACAGAAAAAGAGAAATAATAAAATTGCAAAATAAATAAAATATGATAAAATTCAATTAGTCCTAATCGATTTTTTATTAATGAACTTTTGAGAACAACAAATTTAGCACTGTTTTGATATATAAAGCGCGAATCTTAAAAATAATTCTTAAATTAAATAAATTATGTATAATATTATGTAATACAGATTACAGAATGTGTTCAGTAGCTTAATATAAAGACACGAAACGTGTCTTGTACTAATAATGAGATATTAAATATGGATATTATATGCGAGATATGTAAGAAGACAAGAAGCAAAAAGAAAAAAAATGCTCGCCGTATTTTATTTACACAAGCAGACAAACGTCATCGCGCGGTATACACGACAATGAAATTTATGTGTGCGCGTATAACCAAAATTTAATAATCCGATACAATTGAATAATAAAGAAATTCGTATTCATCACGACGGCGGTGGAGGCGGAGGCGGTTTTCTTTTTCGCATGCATGTGACAGGTTGATTATGCATTATATAGACTCATCAGGTAATTACTCGGGATATGCGAAACGGAGCCGATAGAAGGGTTAATAAATCGTTTGCCGTTCGATATCCGTGGCGGTGTAACTCTGGCAGGACGATATATGATCGCAGCGGGAGACGTTATTACCGATGGTGCTTGCTTATAATGGTCGGCGAATGAAGCGATAAACGATTATTGTGCTCGTCGGCCAGTCGGGAATTGGCAAGTAGCCTGCCATCGGTTTGCTGTAGCCCATGTCGATCCTCAGCAACTTCGACGACGATGGAGCGGCAATTATCGGAATAAGCGAGAACGAGTAGTAAGATGTGTGTCTACATATAGTTACACTTTTAAAAAATGTAACCAAAAACATGGCATTTATACATAAAAAAAAAAAATAGTTTTACTAACAAGGAACTTGTTCATTGTCACTAATTACTAACTTGTCATCACAACTAATCGATTCTCCTTAAAATATGTTATTAAACATAAAAATCTAAACATGTATTTTTTTTTGTATTGACTTTTGGAATTTAAAGATTGAAATAACCTAGAGCTTTTAAAGTTAACGTTATAGATATTTGATTCCAATTAATTATATATCAATGAAACAGTGAAATATATAGAAAAATATTTTAGACAAAATTATTATAATTTTATATACTTTATAAATGTATATACAAATTTTTAAAAATCTAATATTCACCCCCATTAAGTTTTGATTGTTTCGCCCAATAAGTATTGAGATTTTATTACAAAATTTGAATACGGAATCTCTCTTTTAATTTAATTCATCGACGATGCTGCTGATATTCGGAATGTCACTCCAATCCAATTTTGGAGTAATTATGATAATGCGATACGCGCGCCTATCACAATATCGCTGGGTATTATTGAAAATTAGTTACTTTAAACTTTATAAGTGGACAACGTTCTAATCAGAACGATTTCGTCGTCGTGGCCTTGCGCGATTACGTCAAGAAAGCAGAGCAAGAAGAGAGACGTTTAGCCATCGACATGGTAGAAACGTTTCGCACACGATATATATCGATATATATATATATATATATATCGATATATATATATATATATATATATATATATATATATATATATTCGAGC
>Ga0157362_1001411_pt1 | contig 10196 bp, 8 predicted proteins | sample AttlaeALBM3_FD_111480 | JGI IMG/M metagenome (GOLD analysis project Ga0157362, IMG submission 111480) | Fungus gardens microbial communities from leaf cutter ant in Ribeirão Preto, State of São Paulo, Brazil - Atta laevigata ALBM3 | ecosystem: Host-associated > Fungi > Mycelium > Unclassified ... | reverse complement strand
TCGCCCAGGCGCGTATGGATGGTGTCGGGCAAGGCGCGCGCCAGCGACGCCAGCTGCACCCGCTCCAGCGCCTGCCACACCGCCTCTTCGCTGATATCGCGGCCGAGGCGCACGTTAGCCAGCAGGCTATCCGCCAGCACCACCGGATCCTGCTGCACCATGGCGATGCCGCGGCGCAGCGTCTGATGGCTGAGCTGGCTAATGGGCCGGTCGTCCAGGCATATCTCGCCGTGCGTCGCCGGGTAGTAGCCCATCAGCAGGTTGGCGAGCGTGCTTTTGCCGCTGCCGGTATGCCCGACCAGCGCGATAAAACTGCGCGCTGGCACCTCAAGGTTGATATCGCTCAGCACGTTGCGATCGGCGCGGTAGGCGAAGCTGAGGTGCCGCAGCGCGATGCGGCCCGACGCCAGCGGGCGATCGTCGGCGCCGTAGCGCTGCTGAGCCGCATCCATCAGCTCGAAAATACGTTCCCCCGACACCACCGCCTGCTGCAGCATCGACTGCTGCGTGGTGAGTTCGATCAGCGGTTCGTTCAGGCGCCCGAGATAAGTAATAAACGCATAGAGCACGCCGACTTCGAAAATGCCCGGCGAGGAGAAGCTGAACAGCAGCAGCAAACCGCAGAGGATCATCGCTGAAAACAGGCTAAGCAGCGGACGCAGCAGAAACCCGTCGAGCCGCAGCGTCTGCATGCGCGCCAGATAGTGCGCGCGGCTGGCCTCGCCCATGCGCTCGCCGAAGCGCGCCTGCTGGCGAAACTGCTGGATCACGCTCATGCCGTTGATCACTTCGTTGAAGCCGTTGTTGATATCCGCCAGATAGCTGCGCACGCGACGCGCGATCGGCGTGCTGTAGCGCTGATAGATCAGCATCACCGTCAGCACCAGCGGGAAGATCGCCATCGCCACCAGCGCCATGCGCCAGTCGAGGCTAAACATCGCCACCATCATCGCGCCGATCAGCGCCGCGCTGCGCAGCACCGTCGCCACCACCGTCACGTAGAGATCTTTAATCACTTCGGTGTCGTTGGTGACGCGCGAAATAATCTGCCCCACCGGTTGAGTGTCGAACGCGCTGAGCGGCTGACGCAGCGCCGCGTCCATCACGTCGCTGCGCAGCTGCTGCACGACGCCGATCGCCGCGCGGTTAAACAGCAGCGCCTGAAAATAGTGCAGTCCCGCCGCCAGCAGCTGCAGCAGAATAAAGCTCACCGCCAGTCCCGCCACAATGCCCAGCGGCATCTGATGTTTTGCCACCAGCTGGTCGATAAAGTAGCTGACCAGCACCGGCCCGGTCACTTCGGCCGCGGCGGCGATCCATAGCATGCCGACCGCAAGGCTCAGCGATTTACGCCACGGTTTGCCGTAGGCGAGCAGCCGCTTTAGCGTCGGCCATAAGCGTTTAGATTTCGCCATCGTGCGCCTCTTTTGCCGGTTCGTCTTCGTCCAGCGCCGCCTCAAGCTGCTGATAGCGATACATATCGCGATACCAGCCCGGCTCGGCCGCCAGCGCCTCATGATCGCCGCGCTGAGCCACTTCGCCCTGCTGCAGCACCAGAATTTCGTTCGCCTCCGTCAGCGCCGACAGACGATGCGCGCTGATGATCAGCGTGCGTCCTTTGCCCCACTGACGCAGGTTGTGCAGGATGTCATGCTCGGTGCGGCCGTCGACCGCCGACAGCGCGTCGTCGAGGATCAGGATCTCCGCGTCGAGCAGCAGCGCGCGCGCAATAGCGATCCGCTGCTTCTGTCCGCCGGAGAGCATCACGCCGCGCTCGCCCACTTCGGTCTGATAGCCCTGCGGCAGCCGCAGGATATCCTCATGCACGCAGGCCAGCGTCGCCGCGCGCTCAATCGCCTCCTGCGTGGCGCCAGGCCTGCCCAGCGCGATATTGCTCGCCACGCTGTCGGAGAAAAGAAACGGCGTCTGGCTGACCACCGCCAGGCGGCTGCGCCAGCTGTCGATGCGCAGCTGGGTCAGCGGCACGTCGTGGTAGCGGATCTCTCCGCTGTCGATATCGAAGTGGCGCTGCAGCAGGCTGAGCAGCGTGCTTTTGCCGCTGCCGGTCGGGCCGCACAGGCCGAGCATCTGGCCCGGTTTTAGCGTAAAGCGCAGATTGCGCAGCACCGGCGCGCCGCTGGCCGGATAGCGAAACTCGCGGATAGCCGCCTGCAGCGTTCCCGCTTCGGCGGGCAGCTCCTGCTCGCCGTCCTGCACCGCTGGCGCCTCCGCCAGCAGCGCGCCGATGCGGCTCCAGGCGGCGCTGCCGCGCTCGACGATGTTAAACATCCACGCCAGCGCCAGCATTGGCCAGATCATCAGGCCGAGGTACATCACAAAGCTGGTGAGCTGACCGAGCGTGAGCTGTTGATGCCAGACCATCCAGCTGCCGCCGCCGATCGCCAGCAGATTGGCGAGGCCGATGGCGATGTAGATGGTCGGGTCGAAACGGGCGTCGACGCGCGCCACGCGCAGGTTTTTCGCTCCGGTGTCGCGCGCAATGGCGGAGAACTGTTCAGACTGGTGCGACTCAAGGCCGAACGCCTTGATCATGCGGATGCTGGTCAGGCTCTCCTGCGTCTGATCGTTCAGGCTGGAGAAAGCCGCCTGCGCCAGCTTGAAGCGATCGTGCAGCTGGTTGCCGTAGCGATGGATAAACAGCGCCATAATCGGCATCGGCACCAGCGACAGCAGCGTCAGCTGCCAGCTGATCTGCAGGCTCATCACCAGCAGCACCACGCAGCCCATCACCAGCGAATCCACCAGCGTCAGCACCCCTTCTCCTGCGGCGAACACCACGCGGTCGACATCGTTGGTGGCGCGCGCGATCAGATCGCCGGTGCGATGGCGCAGGTAAAACGCCGGGTGCTGGCGGCTGAGCTGGCGATAGAAATCTTCGCGCAGCTCGACGGCGAGCTGATAGGAGGCGCCGAACAGCAGCACGCGCCAGACGTAGCGCAGCAGATAGGTCGCCACGGCGGTCGCCAGCATTACGCCGATCCACATCATAATGGTGCTGCCGCTCATGCTGCGGCGCGTGACGCCGTCGACGATCACGCCTACCAGATGCGGCGGCAGCAGCTGCAGGATCGCGATGATGATCAACAGAGTGACCGCGCCCAGATAGCGCCGCCACTCGCGAATAAAGTACCAACTTAACTGGCTGAATAATCGCACAAGCTATTCTCTTTCTTTTGCTTCAGGGAGCAACGGGCAGCGCCGTGGTGTATTTGATCTCCTCCATGGCAAAGCTGGAGGTGACGTCAATCAGGCCCGGCACGCTGTTGACCAGACGTTTGTAAAAATCGTCATAACGCTTCATATCCGCCACCTGAACGCGCAGCAGATAATCGTACTCGCCCGCCATACGATAGAACGCCAGCACTTCCGGCATGCTCTGCACCGCCGAGACGAAGCGCTGATACCATTCGCGGCTGTGCTGCTGGGTTTTCACCAGCATAAACGCGGTGAGCGACAGGCCGAGCTTTTCCGCATCGAGCAGCGCGACGCGTGCGCGGATGATACCGTCATCCTCCAGCTTTTTCAGTCGCTTCCAGCACGGCGTGGTGGTGAGATTGACGGCGTCCGCCAGCGCCTGCAGCGAAAGCGTACAGTCGCGCTGCAGCAGATCCAGCAGATGGCGGTCAGTTTTATCTAACATTTGCTCCTCCGGGAGAATTTTTTTCTCCAATGGCGCCATTATAGCGAAGATAAAGCAACCTCTTTTTCCTGCCCGTGCCTTACAATCAGCGCATCTTCTCTGCCGGAATCGCATCATGAGTAACTGGACTCGCCACGCCATTAATGAAATCAACGCGGACTTTCAGCGCTCCGCCGAAACCCACCTGATTCGCTTTCGTCTGGCGGATTATCCCGGTATCAGCTTCTATCTGAAAGATGAGAGCACCCATCCCAGCGGCAGCCTGAAGCATCGCCTGGCGCGCTCGCTGTTTCTCTACGGGCTGGCGAACGGCTGGATTAAAGAGAACAGGCCGGTGATCGAGGCGTCGTCCGGCAGCACGGCGGTGTCGGAAGCCTATTTCGCCCAGCTGCTCGGCCTGCCCTTTATCGCCGTGATGCCGGCGAGCACAGCGAAGCGCAAAATTGCCCAGATCGAATTTTACGGCGGGCAGTGTCACTTCGTCGCCGATCCCTGCGAGCTTTACAGCGCCTCGGCGCAGCTGGCGCGCGAGCTGGACGGTCACTTTATGGATCAGTTCACCTACGCCGAGCGCGCCACCGACTGGCGCGGCAATAATAACATCGCGGAGAGCATTTTCCGTCAGATGGCGCTCGAGCCCTTTCCGGTGCCGCATACCCTGATCATGAGCGCCGGCACCGGCGGCACCTCGGCAACGCTGGGCCGCTATATTCGCTATCAGGGCTTCGCCACCCAGCTGCTGGTGGTCGATCCCGAGCACTCGGTGTTCTTCGACTACTGGCACAGCCGTGACGCGACGCTGCGCAGCCCGCGCGGCAGCCTGATCGAAGGCATCGGCCGTCCGCGCGTCGAGCCCTCTTTTATGCCGGACGTGATTGACGAAATCATGAAAGTGCCGGACGGCGCGACCCTCGCGGCGATGCGCAAACTGGAGCAGATTATCGGCCGCAAACCGGGCGCCTCTACCGGCACCAACTTCTGGGGCATGATGCAGGTAGCGAAACGGATGCGGGCGCGGGGGGAACAGGGATCGCTGGTAACGCTGATGTGCGACAGCGGCGAGCGCTATCCTGACAGCTACTATGACGAAAGCTGGGTGGCGCGGCAGTTTGGCGATATCAGCCGCTGGCAGCGCGAGCTGGAATAAAAGCGCGGACCTCCTGTCCGCGTCACGGAAATCCTCAGCATTCGGGGGAATATGCGAGGTGCGGCGTCGCCATCCAGTGATCTAAATAGTGAGACACCGCCTGTGTCTCGCAATGGCCGATAACCGGCAAATGGGGCAGCGCGGACTTGAGCTGGCTCATGGCGTTGCCCATCACAAAACCTTTGCCCACCAGCGACAGCATTTCACGGTCGTTCATGGCGTCGCCGAAGGCCATACACTCCGCCAGCGTCAGCGAAAGATGCTGACACAGCATGGCGAGCGCGCTGCCTTTGTTGCAGTTGAGCGGCAGCACTTCCAGACAGTCCCACGCCGAGAAGCAGATCGTGGCGCGATCGCCGATCGCCGCCTCCAGCTGGCCTTGCAACGGAAGGAGCGCGTGGTGATCGTCAACAAAGCAGATTTTTGTCACCTGGTGCGCGGGAAAGCTTTTCAGGTCGCGCAGCTGATAGCCGAAGCCGCTCAGCGCGTGCGCCTGCAGCATCTGCGGCACCGGCACGTCGGTAAACCAGCCGTCGTCGTTGAAAACGTGCACCGTCGCCGTGCTCTCCCAGCGGCTGTGCAGCACCTCCTCCGCCACCGACGGTGAAAGGTCGCTGGCGAACAGCAGATGCCCCTCCAGATCGTGCACGCGCGTGCCGTTGCCGGTGATCAGCCACGCGGGCAGCGTGATGCGCTGGCGCAGGATCTGCATCTCCAGCAGATGCCGGCCGGTGGCGAACGCCAGATGCACATCGCGCTGATGCAGCGCCAGCAGGCTGGCGAGCGTCTGATGGCCCAGCTGATGGCTGGGCAGCAGCAGCGTGCCGTCCATATCGAATGCGGCGAGTCGTGCCATTGCTCTCTCCCGTTGATAAAACAGGCTTCACTATCGCCTGGTAATCCCGGAACTAATAGTGAATACTTTTTGAAAACGCTTCCGGGTTTATTATGCGCCAGCTTAATCGCCTTAATCAGTTTCAGCGCCTGTGGCAGCACAGCCAGGGCGCGCCCCAGCAGACTTGCGTGGCCGAGATGGCCAGCCGCTGCTTTTGCAGCGATCGCCATCTGCGCACCCTGCTGTCGCAGTGGCAGCAGGCGGGCTGGCTGCGCTGGCAGGGGGAGTCGGGGCGCGGAAAGCTCGGGCGGCTCACCTTTCTGCGCACGCCGGAGCAGCTGCGGCAACAGCTGCTGCAGACGCAGCTGCAGGCGGGCAACGCCGCCGAAGCGCTGCAGCTGCTGGATATGGCGCCGGATCGGCTGGTTAACCTGCTGCGCCCGCTGATGGGCGGCCAGTGGCAAAACGACGCGCCGGTGCTGCGCATCCCCTACTATCGCCCGCTGGAATCGGTGGCGCCGCTGCAGATCAACGGACGCGCCGAGCAGCATCTGGCGCGCCAGCTCTTTTCCGGCCTGACGCGCTTCGAGGCGGATGAGCCGGTGGGCGATCTCGCCCATCACTGGCACTGCAGCGACGACGGACGCGTCTGGCTGTTCTGGCTGCGACCTCAGCTGTTCTGGCACAGCGACGAGCCGATTCAGGCCGCGCAGCTGGTAGAGCAGTTTCAACGCATTCTGCAGGACGATCGCGCGCGGCGCCTGCTGGCGCAGGTTGAACGCGTCGACGCGCCCCATCCGCTGGCGCTGCGCTTTCAGCTCAGCAGCAGCGACCACTGGCTGCCCTGGCGGCTGGCGCATCAGCTCTGCCTGCTGCCCCATCCGCAGCAGCCGCGCCTCGGCAGCGGCGCCTGGAAGCTGGAGCACTTTACCCCTGAGCTGGTGCGTATCGAGAGCCATGCGCGCTGGCACCTGCAGCTGCCGCTAATGCAGGCGGTGGAGTACTGGATTACGCCGACGCTGTTCGATCGCGCGCTGGGCACCAGCTGCCGCCATCCGGTGCAGATCGCCATCGGCGACGCGGCGGATCTGGCGTCGCTGCGGCCGGTCAGCCGCAGCATCAGCCTCGGCTTCTGCTACCTTGCCTGTCGGCCGCGCGCCGGCTTTAGCCCGGCGCAGGCGCGTCGCCTGTTCCGCCTGCTGCAGCAAAGCGGCATCGTGGCGCAGCTGCCGCTGGAAGAGGGATTGATTACGCCGAGCAAAGAGCTGCTGCCGGGCTGGCCGGTGCCCCTTGTTGAAGAGGAAGAGGCGTGCCAGCTGCCAGCGCGTCTGACGCTGCACTATCAGCTGCCGGTGGAACTGCATGAGATGGCGCAGGCGCTGCGTCAGCTGCTGCGCGCCGAAGGCTGCGAGCTGATCCTGACCTTCCACGACGTCAAAAGCTGGCGGCGCACAGAGGATCTGGCGCAGGCCGATCTGGTGATGGGCGATCGGCTGATTGGCGACGCGCCCATCTTTACGCTGGCCAGCTGGCTGGAGCTTGACCAGCTATGGCCCGCTGAAAACAGCCGTCCCCTTCGCCAGCAGCTGTCGGCGATCCAGCAGCTGGCTGACAGCGAGGCCCGCAGCGCCGCGCTGCATCAGCTCTACCATCGATTGATGCAAGACGGTCTGCTGCTGCCGCTGTTTAACTATCGCTATCAAATCTTCGCGCCGCCGGGCGTAGAGGGCATTCAGCTCAACACGCTGGGCTGGTTTGACTTCAGCCGCGCCTGGGTGGCGCCGCCGCTGGCGGTGTGACGCGCCGCGTCAGGCTGTTCAGCGACGCGCAGAGCCATTACCATAGACGCAAAATTTTCGACCAGGACATTATGATGAAACGAGCCGTTGTCGTGTTTAGCGGTGGACAAGACTCCACCACCTGCCTGATCCAGGCACTGCAGCAGTATGACGAAGTGCACTGCGTCACCTTCGACTACGGGCAGCGCCATCGCGAAGAGATCGACGTCGCGCGTGAGCTGGCGTTGAAGCTGGGCGCGCGGGCGCACAAGGTGCTCGACGTGACGCTGCTCAACGAGCTGGCGGTGAGCAGCCTGACCCGCGACAATATTCCCGTTCCCTCTTACGATCCCGCCGCCAGCGGTTTGCCGAGCACCTTTGTGCCGGGACGCAATATTCTGTTTCTCACTCTGGCGTCGGTTTACGCTTATCAGGTAGAGGCGGAAGCGGTGATCACCGGCGTCTGCGAAACCGATTTTTCCGGCTATCCTGACTGCCGCGACGAATTCGTCAAGGCGCTGAACCACGCGGTCACGCTGGGAATGGCGCGCGAAGTACGTTTTGAGACCCCGCTGATGTGGCTGAATAAAGCGGAGACCTGGGCGCTGGCCGATTACTGGCAGAGCCTGACGCTGGTGCGCGAAGAGACCCTGACCTGCTACAACGGCGTGAAAGGCGACGGCTGCGGCGAATGCGCCGCCTGTCATCTGCGCGCGCGCGGTCTGAACGACTATCTCGCCGACCGCGACGGCGTGATGGCGGCGATGAAAAGCAAAAGTGGTTTAGCCTGATCCTGATGCTGGCTATGCTCCTGCCCTGGGCGCGGCGTCTCGCTGATTCAGGGTGAAAAGGCTTCCAGCCGCGCGCGCAGCTCGCTCTCCAGCGCCACCGCTTTCTGCGTGCGCAGATCGATGCAGACAAAGGTTAGCGCCGCGTCGGCCACCAGGGTATCGCTGCCCGCCAGCGTCACGCGCTGGGTAATCACGCCGCTTTTGCCGTTCAGCTGCGTCATTTCGCTATGGATCGCCAGCACGTCGCCCAGCACCGCCGGGCGACGATAGTTGATATTGATGTTCACCACCACAAACGCCAGCTGCTGCTGCTGCAGCCAGCTAAAGGCATCGGCCTCTTCGAGCCACTGCCAGCGCGCCTCCTCAAGAAACTCCAGATAGCGCGCATTGTTAACGTGCTGATACACGTCAAGGTGATAGCCGCGAACTTTAATGGTGGTCTGCATGCCTGACATCTCCTGCTGCAAAAGGGCTCACTGGTAAGACCTCTTCAGCGTAGCAAAAGCGGCTCGCGCGCGCGGCAAAAGCGTCAGGCTTGCGTCTTAGCTCACAGTTTCAGCCGATCGGCGTTGCGTTCAATCAGCGCATTGCCGATGCCTGGCACCTCTTTCAGCTGTTCAATGGCGGTAAAAGGGCCGTACTGCTCGCGGTAGCTGACGATGGCCTGCGCCTTTTTCAACCCGATGCCGTTCATCGCCGCCGACAGCTGCTCGGCGCTCGCGTCATTGATGCTGAGCGGCTCGCGGCTGGGTGGCGCGGCCTGCGCCGCCGGCGCGTCAGTGGCGGGTTCCGCCGCCGACAGTGCGGGATAACCGAGCGCGCTGCCCAAAGCCAGGGTGAAGCAGAGTGCGGTAAAAAGTGATTTAGTCATGCTGTGTTCCTCCATGTGTGTGACAGCAGGCACAGCGTGACAGAGAGACGGCGCAGCGGCAAAAGGCACCTTTCAGAAATGGAAAAGGCCGCGCAGGCGGCCTTTTCGTTTTTCAATGCTTGCTACATTTTTGCGAGCATTACTGCATTTGCGCCGCTGCGCCATATTTGATTTTGGCCTCTTTGCGCAGGTTAACCAGCAGCGCTTCGAAAGCCAGCTGCGCGTTATTCTGCGTGACGCCTTTCACCATTTCGTCGATCTGCGCCTGCGGCAGCGAGCCGCTGTTGACCTTGTCCAGCGCCACCAGCACCACGTTGCCCTGCATATCTTCGCTGACGCCCCATGAGGCTTTGTTGTCAGCGGGCTGCGGCAGGCTGAAGGCGGTCTGGGCAACCGGATCCTGGCTGTTGCGATCCACGGTTTTGCTGGCGCTCAGCGTCAGGCCAGCCGCGCTCAGCGCATCCAGCTTGCCTGCGTTAAGATCGGCCAGCAGTTTGTCTGCCTGGGCTTTTGCCTGCTGTGCGGCTTTATCGTGCTTCAGCGTGTCGGCAATCTGCGCTGTCACTTCATCCAGCGGTTTAACTGCCTCAGGTTTATGCTCGCTGATGCGCAGCACAAAGGCGCGGTCGCCATCTACGGTGATCACGTCGGAGTTATTGCCCGGCGCGCCGTTCTGGCCAGTCAGACCGCCGTTGAACACCGCATTTTTCACCGGATCGAAATTCAGCTCCGGCGGCACGCTGTCGTGGCTGAACCAGCCGGTCTCAACTACTTTCAGCCCTGAAGCCTGCGCCGCGCCGGCCAGCGACTCGTTGTCGTTGCTCGCCGCTTCGCTCACCTTTTGCTGCTGCTGATAGAAGGCGTCGACCGCTTTCTCCTGCTTCGCTTTATCGGCCACGGCGTCACGCACCTCAGCCAGCGGTTTAACCTGCTCCGGCTGGGTATCATCCAGGCGCACCACCAGGAAGCCGACCGACGATTTGATCACGCCGGAAAGCTGGCCTTTCTGCGTCAGACCCGCCTCTTTCAGCTCGTCCGGCGTGGTGGCCGGCTCCAGCCAGCCCATGTCGCCGCCTTTGCGCGCCGAGATGGGATCGATCGATTTGCTTTTCG
>Ga0157362_1001410_pt1 | contig 10199 bp, 5 predicted proteins | sample AttlaeALBM3_FD_111480 | JGI IMG/M metagenome (GOLD analysis project Ga0157362, IMG submission 111480) | Fungus gardens microbial communities from leaf cutter ant in Ribeirão Preto, State of São Paulo, Brazil - Atta laevigata ALBM3 | ecosystem: Host-associated > Fungi > Mycelium > Unclassified ... | reverse complement strand
CTCATTTGCAGTACAGATAATATACATATTTTTACTGTACATATATATATATATATATATATATATATATATATATATGTATTATTAAAGATCCGCGGGAATGCATATGATGTGTAATATTTTATTCTTTTTAATTCTCAGTAAACAAGGATAAAATGATATCTCATCATACGTGAAGTGGAACACACTCTAAGTTTGTTCGTATTGCTTGAAATAAAAAATTTTTGCACTTAAAAAAATGTATTTGAGCATTGAAGAGAAAGAAAGCGTAAATATTGAGCGTAAAAAATGCAAATAATATGAACAGATTTATAGCATTTATGGCTTTCGAGTATAATAAATTTGAAGTTAACCTAACCCTTAAAAGATATCACGTGATCTCATCCAATCAGAAAGTAAAATATGTGACATTATTCGGTTAGGTTGGGTCAAATCCTTGCACTCGAAAATAGTCGAAAACACTGCTAGAAGAGTCAATTGTCAATGAGACCATGGCGGAGTGGTATCAAGCGAAAATCCTGCATCTATGCGAATTGAACAATGTCGAGGACAAAAAGGACGTTCTTACGGACATCAAAATTAAATTCAGCGCTTTGAACAATCGGGATGCCGAGCAGATCGCTCGTAGTTTAGATTACAGGCCATTCTATTCGCAGCTAACCTCGAACGACAGGTATGATGATAGGTGAAATTTTTGCAATTCTCATGGACGATAATTTATGCATATATCTGTCAATTACTGCTCATGTAAGCATTTATTTTTAAATATAGATGTTATTGTCTTATTAATGCATATTGAGCATTTACGGAGTGACAATCAGAAAATTGTTGTAAATAAATAACTGTTATTTTGTAATAAATGGATACACGAATTCATAGATAAATAATCTCTATTTAAATCTACTAATAAATTGATGGATTTCTTTGGCAAAGTGGCATTACATTTATTTCATTCTGTTTATTACATTAAGTCATTTAGTTTCGACAATTTCTTGATTATCACATTGTATGTGTAAACAACTGCCTTATTTATATAATTAAAATTTTTTTATTTTATAATTAAAATTTAAACTTACTTTATATGTAACTACTTTTTCTCTTAGATACTAAATTATGATACTAAATTTTTTGCCTCTTATTGTAAGAATTTTAATATTAATTACATAATATATATAATTCTGAAGTTTGCTACTAAAAACAAAAAGAACTACTTTTCTTTTTTACAGAGAAGTTATAGAGCAGATATGCGATATTCTGACCATCTTATTTAGCATGCTAGAACCTGGGGAAATTTATCAGAGATATTTAATCGAAGTATCTGCTTTAATAACTAATCCAAATGCTAGTGTGAGATTACTTGTGCTACGTGAGTTTTCGCGCACAGCTTTGCATCCGCAAAAGATATTTCAGTTACTCTCAGACACCACTCTTCTGATTTCAATCATAAATAGAATCAGCGATAACGACTTGAATGTCGCTGAATGTGCGATGAGCATAGTGAAAAAAATTGGAGAAAATCCAAATGGCCTACATATTTTATATAAGGGCGAGCTCCTAAGAACATTTGCCAGGCTGTTGCAGAATGATACCATTAGCTTTCGTGTTTATGAAGTGATTGTGGACATAGCCAAGACATCTCAAGAGGCTTTGGAAGTATCAGCCCAGTCAGGTTTTCTGAACAGTTTAATCAATATATTAGAAAACGAAGATATATTGCTTCAATTGAATGCCTTGGAAATATTAACTCAATTAGCTGTATTCGAAGAAGGTCTAAGTTATCTGGAACAACAAGAGGTATTGAGCAAATTAGTCCAAAAAATATCACAAGTCAACGAGAATCCTTTGTCAAATCTTTTGATTCCTGGATTGATGAAGTTTTTCGGTAACGTTGCTCGTCACTGGCCTAACGAGTTGTTTGCCAAATATCCCGTAATAATCTCCGCGCTTTTCGATGTGATAGACAGTGGAGATCAGAATATCTTGGGCCCTGCATTAGATACTCTTGGATACGTGTCTGCGAGCATTGAAGGGAAGTATGCGTTGCAAGCTCTAGGAGAAGCGATGCCAAGTGCTCTTAAGAAAATCGCTGAAATAGTACAGAGAATGCCGACTGCTTTGAGAATTCGCGGTTTGAACAATCTTGCTCTTATACTCGAGGTCAAGAGAGTCGAACAAGACAACAGAATTTTGTCCCTAACGAAGTTATGGTTTGATTCGCTGTGCGATGATCCATTGGGAATGATTGCGGCGATATGCAGACAACCATTTGCTGATATCAGACAGGCTGGATTGGAAGTGCTGGCGGTTATTAGTTCTCAAGTATGGGGACAAGAATACATATCTACATATCCTGGTTTGGTAGAGTTCCTATTAGATAGAAATATTGAATCGTTTAAAGAATGTAAGAATGCAAAATATGAAGTTGTGAAATGTTTATCTCAAGCGGAACGAAATATATTCGATGCGGACACTATGCAGAAATTCAAGCAATTTGTTAATGAAGGTCCATATTTTGTTGATGTTAATACAGAAGTTGCGATAGAGGGTGCTTTGTAAAGGATAATAATTTTTCATATTAATATGTAATATTAATATTAAAGATTATGTTATGCATAGGATGATAATGTAAGCAAATAAGAAATATAAATAAGTATTTATTTTTTACTTTATTCATAAAAAAGATATTGCTTAATAAAGATTGTATTCTTTTATATATTCAATTGTTTTTGCATTTAGTTCAAATAAGTCGACATTATTGAAGTGCATATATATATATACTTTTTTTTCCAAAGCATTTTTCTTCATTAATGAAATATTATCCATATTGGAATTTATATACAAAGAGAAATAATTTATTTTATCTAGCAATACAAAAATCTACATATTTCTTACATATTTGAAACAAATCAAATAAATGGTATTAAAATACATATGTGTATAATAATGTTCGCGATATTTTATCATTGTTCTTCACAAATCTTTATGAAATCTATACATAATGTGTAAATAAGATCGTATAAATAATTGTACGAGAGTGTATGACATGTATTAAATATACTTTAATCTCTATTGTATACGTTTCCGCTTTTTCGGTGAGACAATTTTCAGCATACTGACCACCGGTGCTTCAAAAGCGATTGATACTATAAACGACAATGCATACGATAGCGATAGCTGCCCCAGAAATGTTATCATCTGAAAAATAAAGTGTTTTATGATAATCCTGTTAATTATTGATCATAAAATTTTCTTCTTAGCTGCAGATTTACCATTATATCCTTTCCTAAGTGAAACGGAGAATCTAGATTCATAGCGGTTAGACGAATCACAAGTGGATGAATTAGATAGGAGCAATAAGTCACTCTGCTGAATGGATATAAGAGCGGCCACGATAGAATCTTATTTACGTATCCTGAAACAGTACTGATTTAATATCTCAGTGTAGTTCACACAAATTAATCAGTCTAGTATTTATTACATTTAGTCCGACGATTGATCAACAAATATGTATTTATTTCTCACCGCCGTAGCCAGTACTACATGCTATTACGATCCACGCTAAACCTAGCGCCCATGCGCTGTGACTCAAGGATGAATACGCAGCTCCAGTGACTGGTGTAAGTTCTGCCTCATATAGACCATAAAGCAAACTCAAGAGACACGCAGAAGACAATAGCCATCCAATAACGACAGTAGTCTAGAAATGATAACGTCTAAAATCTTTTTTAAGTAATAGAAACTAAGTTTATAATTTTGCATCAAGGAAGAATGTTCAGACAATACAAGGATCATAAAGATCTAAAAGATATAATCATAATCTTTCACAGTTTTTAAATTGTTTTAGATACGTTCGTTGAATTTATTTTCTCTCGGAACATCATACCTTAGACATTTTCATTTTGCAATCAGTCTTAAAGAGAAAGTAGCCGACGCTCATGCCGATCAGATAAGGACCTAATCTCGTCCACGGTTTATCGTAGATTTTATCGAAAAGGGCCAAAGGATCATCCATGCTCGGCATATGATTATTAACTAAAGCGATATAGCCAGTAGTTATCCATGAGCTTACTAACAAACCGACTAACGCGGAAGCTGCGATTTTGAAGTGATTTGTAGCCAGTATCAAAATCACTCCACCCACAATATAAAACTGTGTATCGTCCGCTAAATACCAGCTCCACAGCATACACTGTATTAATATTACAATTTAAATACTTACATCTTTGTTTGATGATATAATAAAATATAATAAGATTAGTAAAAAAGGATCAATTAAAAATAGACACTAATACAGAGATTAAATTAAACTTAGAAAGATAAATAGCATGAAATTAAAATTCTATATCATATAATTATTTTTATAAAATATTGCATTATAAAAATAATTATGCAGTCAACATCCGAAAAGTATAAAGAATTATGATATATTCTGTAATAGGGAATAAATAAAAAAAACACACCATTTGATCGACGGGAAACCAAGTATTGATATAAAGCAAATTTCTCCACCAATAATTGGGACAGTTATAGTGATCTGCTGTAGGAGGCTCAAAAACGGAATTTGTGTAGAAATACTTCATCGAGATCTCGACTACACCCAGAATAAACATATACGGCGTGGTGAGCCTACAAAATCGATATACAAGGAGCCCAATAAATTTTAGGGTGCCTGCGGCGAAACCTCGCGTGCCCTGCGTGAGTCTCTTTAGATCTCCTTTGGCATTGGTTCTGAAATAGAGAAAGCTCACGAGCAAACCGCCCATGAAGAAAAATGTATCAACGCTGAAAGCGCCGTTTGTGATGGTCTGGAAGAGGAATCGCTTCTCTACCACTTTGCGATACTCCATGTTATCCGAATACTTAAAAACGATTATGCATGTGTGCCCAAGAATGACCCAGGCCATCGATATCGCTCGGAGCCCATGAACAGTGCTAATTGTATCACTGCCAACATTACGGTCGCAGATAATCTTCACATTAGCAGGAACAGAGAAAGAAAGTAGAAGTTCTTCGAAAATACCTACAAAAATAATAAAAAAGTTGAAAGTTACGTTATATCGCAACGGATATATTAATTAAAAAGAACAAATAAAATTGTATCACGTATATAATTTTAATCTGAATAAAAAAAGGAATAATTTTATAATTATTAATTTCCGTTCTATCTTTCTGCTTTGATTTAATCATTTAATTTTTATGATTAAAATTAAAAAAAAAGAATATTTTGAATATAGATATGTTATAACATAAGTAAGTTTATTATTTATAAGTATATCTTTAAGTATACCTTTTTATATCTTTATTTTTAATTAATTAATTTAGTTAATTAATTGTATATTAAATCAAATCAATACAAATTAAAAAAATAGACGAAGAAAAATCTAGTTTTTTTTATAATTTTATACAGAATAAATGTTAAATTTTTAAGTTCGCAAATTATTATAGATTTCTTGAGATATACATTTTAATTCATTTATGATATGTCTTTTATGATATTTCTCGGAATATTTCTACACTTAATGAATAAGACAATGATTTAACATACTAAGATGTTGCTCTTCTTTGGTAGACGGTTGCAAACTATTCTCGAGACCATTGTTATTATTGATCGACTGCACACCATTGCTATTAGAATCTGCCACTGGAACAGGAAGGTAGACCTCACCTTGAACGGCTACGGAATAATATCATGTAACTTTTAATACCGTCCTTGTCTTGTCTGGTCTGTAAGTCGTGCATTATTAATTTGTATTTCTGGTATGAGATATCTATTATTTTTTTTTAAATTATATACATTTCTAAGAATTATTATAGTATGAATTAGTATAATAAAAATTAACAATGATTTTTCTCTAAGCAGTTATTATATTACTGAAAGCAAAATTATATTTTATGTCTCGTGCATTTATAATTCTATAATTTTCAGTTTACACAATCTTTTAGATTTCTCGTTTTTTTCTACTTACATGATTTCTTATTTTTCTGGAATAGATGTCTCTTTAAAAATTAGTTTACAAGATTAAAACCTAATGATTTTAATTCCATGTATGTATATTAACAAAATGTATGTATATTAACAAAATCCTGTTTATTTAATTTTAAAAATTCATCTTTCTTTAATAAATTTTAATTTAAAATATTTAAAAATTTATAAAGAAATATTAAATATAAAAAGACTGAAGATCAAAAAGATTTTTAAAAGAACAACTAAAAAAATAATTTTAAATTGATTAAAGAATTTATGCACAAAAAATGCATGAATGCTCTACAATATTTCTTTATAAGGAGCAAGAATTTTCGTTATTTTAATATATTCATACTACCTCGTTCCAAATGGTACAAGTGATAGTAAATAATTAACATGATTAATAGGTAATCAAAAAATTTTTAGACATGAACATTGACTTTTTTTACCATTTATGACCTTCCGATCACCATTAGTAAGATGATCGAGTTTTCCATGTTTCTCTACATCATAGATTACATTGCTCTTACAGGCTGTTTTTTTCGATAAATAATAATCGTATCCAGTGCCAAGAATCATCAATATTAGAATCACCATACTGACACCGCTAAAATGCATTAAATTCTAATTTTTGCATCTGCTTGCTCATGTATATTTAATCAACAAAATATATCAATACTTATTTTTTAATATATAACAATGTTAATAAAGATCATATATAAATTATATTACATAAATTTTATATATTTTTGTCTTTGCAAAATATGACTTATTTTTTGTGATAATCAAATAGTCAAATGCAAGTAATTATAAATAATTAGGAATGTTATTTTCATAAACTTACAATAGAATCCAGAAAACTGGATCTGTGTACATATCATATGAAGTATGCTGATCTCTGACTTTTTCAATCGTCGAATGCTTTGCTGCAAATTCGCTTGCGGCGAGTTTCCCGATCACGGCGACGTCGGAAGCAGTGCACGAGAACGGCAGACAAACACCCAAGTGAATCAATTTTGTCTAACGAGAAAACAGCATATCTTTTTATATTGAAAACTTTTTTAAATTGATGAAAACTAATTCTTTCTGAATTAATATGTTTCCTTAAAATTGAATGATAACTCAAGAAATTGAAAAATTGAGAATCTTTTAGTTTTTTATAAAATTATATATTACAATTTGTAATGAAACTTTGACTTATGTATATTATAATATGTATATTTAAAAACAATTATTAAGATATTAAAAATTTGAACATTTTTTTATAATAATGTATCGGCTTACTTTTCTGCTAAGTTTTTTTGAGAACATTACGTTTATAAAAAACAGAATTTCGCATTTATGTTAGACCAGAAGAAATAGTAAGTTTTACATTTTTCAGAAATATTTAATGTTTAGTATCATTAATATATTATATTTATATTTTAATATAAATCTTATGTAAACAATATATGAATTTTCTTCATATTTATGAGAAAGAGAAAATAGATATAAAATAAATTAAAATAGAGAATATTTTTGAGATATTTGTATTCGTAAATTATATATATAAATTTGTAACATATCGATGATACTTACTGGTGTGTAAGATACGTTTATAGAAAGTTTTAGCATATAAAATCCCAGTTGAAAAGGCACTTCCACGGAGTCTGTTTTGGACCAGATATTAATTCCGCTAAGACCTGTATTGATTGTAACTTTAGGATCATTTACGTGATTTTTTGAATATGTATGATGTGATGGATTCCAATCTGTTCCAATGTAGTCACATTCAGTAGCTGATCCCGTAAAATAAGTATTACCCCAGAAAAATCCATTAGTGAATCTACCAGATGCATCATCAACTGAAACAAGAAGGAATTTATCATCAGTGAATGTTTCATAATTATATTTTATTTTAAACACAAGTACGTTTAGACATTTTTGTTTTAAATTTAAGTAACTTATAAAATTATAAATTCTGCTATATAGCATTATAAATTTCTGCTATATTTAAAAATATAGTACAAAATCCATATTATATCTTTCGAATTAAATTATTATTAAGAAACAAAAGTTATTTTTTATTAAGATCTGTATTAAATAAAATAAAAATCCGAAATTTCTATACACAATCAACAAGAATCTTTTATAATAAAAAAGTATGTTTTAAAATCAATGATAATAACTTTGCTTTCATTTGCTAATTCTTTATTCAAATACAGTTTTATTCAAGTATCAGAAATCTTTCATCAATTTAATTAAAGTATTATCAATTGTTAATTATAAATTTTGAATAACGAATAATCGCACTTGATCTTGACTATTAATAAGATACAATAAAGTCTATTAAATAAAATATACAATAAAATATATTAAACTTTAAAGTAAATTTTAAAATCGCATTCAATCTCGATCTTACAATAAAAGATTGAATAAAAATCTAGTCATGTATCATAAATAGAATTGCAAGACTTTCTCATAATACTTTCTTTTCTCTTATCTTTATGTTTTTGAGTTGTCTTAAAAGACAATAATTAATTCTGTTTTGTTATAAATAATAGAGTTCAATATTGATGTAAGTTTTTATGTTTTTAATCTTGTGGGTGTCTAATATAGGACATGTATAATTGATTATTGCTTCTAAGATGTAATTTTGAAAAGGATTTAAAATAAAAATATTTTTTTTTCATCACAATGGACAAGGACGGATATAAGAATAAAGAATTTGTTCGGATTAAAAAAGCTACAGTATGGCAAGAACGGAAGTTGTTTGTTTTGTGAGACTGTTTGTTATATAATTAATGGAGATTTTTGATGTCCTTTGTGGAAGCCTTATAAATTTTAAAATTCTGAAATGAAAGTTTCAGAGCGTATAAATTGGTAAAAGTAAACATTGCGCTATATAAATGATATAATTACATATATAAATGAAACAATATATCAGTATATCCACACAGCGGAATGTTGCGGAATGTACGTAATATTTTCATAAATTAGCCAGCCATAGCTGGCTTATTATCTAATTAAAAAATTAGTAATCTTTGCTTAAATGCCGAGACGTAGTGCGTAATTTCTACCTGATTAAATAATCAGGCTGCGTAATCGTCGTGAGCATGCGAGCTTTTTTACAAGTGATGCAATAAAGTACTCTTGTTATCGTGGACAACACGTAATGCAACGGCGATCATCATTGGGAAGGCGCGAAAACGGCGAGACTTATGTTCGGAGTAACTCCAACGCAATACTTTCTATTCAGGAAGTAAAAGATATTATCTAATCGTCAGTACGATGGTAAATTTACAGGATTACATTACATAGGTCTTAGCTCGATCGCGAATCCGTTACGTCATGCTTGCGGCTACAGCTGCGGTTGGCGTCATTGATGTTTTCGTATCCGCGAAAACGTTTTCATTCCGAATATCTTTTACTTTTTTCGTCCGGTATTCCCTACTTTCGGTTCGGTGAAATTTTATGACGCAGTACAATATAATGTCAAGTTCTAGTAATTCTTTCAAATTTCATTTAAATTAATTTTAATTAAATAATAATTAAATAATAATTTTAATTAAATAATAATTTTAATTGAATTTATGATGAAAAATAAGATAGTAAAAAATACTTAAAAAATTATCAATTTTAATTTAAACAATTTATACTAATATAACAATAATTAATTTTTATTTAAATAGCCTTCAGTTTGTTGATTGTACTGTTATTTGTTTCCTCGCGCGGATTGAATATTACTTAAAATTATATTTTTCTTAACAAAGATGAAATTTATGACCTTAGAAATTGGGCGTATGATTTTTTAAATAATATTAAAATATAATTTTTTTCTATTTGATTAGTATAAAGTAGTATCTTAACAGTATTGAAGTATATCAGCTAATTTTAATTTAAAAGAAAAAAATCAATTTTATCAATTAAAACGAAAATTATATCAATTATTTAAACATATGCAAAATTAAGCTGGAAAAATTATCAACTTATTTATATATATATAAATGTTTCTATATTTGTTTCAATTTAGCAAACAAATTTTGATTTTTATGATCATATTCTATGATGTTTATATATAAAAAAATTTGTTAAAAACATTTCTTTAATTTATTTTTATCAAAATTATAATATATAAGTTTACAATGTAAAATTTTTTGAATTTTTGAAAAATCTGACGGAAATAATAAAAATAAAAGCGACATTGGAAAAATCTTTTTTAATCTTCAATTTCAACAGACTTTCACTTATTGAT
>Ga0157362_1001409_pt1 | contig 10199 bp, 8 predicted proteins | sample AttlaeALBM3_FD_111480 | JGI IMG/M metagenome (GOLD analysis project Ga0157362, IMG submission 111480) | Fungus gardens microbial communities from leaf cutter ant in Ribeirão Preto, State of São Paulo, Brazil - Atta laevigata ALBM3 | ecosystem: Host-associated > Fungi > Mycelium > Unclassified ... | reverse complement strand
TGAAACAAAATTCAATGGCAATTTATTAAAATTGTGTTTTTTATACTACATTATTTCTGAGTGCCATTTATTAATCAAAAGCTTCATGCATACACTCGATAAGAATCTTGTAAGCTTTTTCCTAATAATAAAATTTCAATTATCTAAAATCAACAATCGAGGTGATGCTTTTATGAAGGGAAGAAGCATACATAATAAAATGACAAGAAACATTTTTAGATCTACAAAAAATTGCATAAATTATATATACAGTTAGCGCAATGTTGTAATATTTCTAGATGATCGTCGTTTCATTCCCGATATGGATTCGTATAAGTATAGATAATCCCAAACGCAGTTTCATAAGCGGCGCAGGAAGCGGAATACTTAATGAATGTAGGAAAAGGACTCGAATAAAATCTTCTACCGCAGCACGGAGCAGAGAGCATGAGATAGGAGACAGCTCGCTTACCGTTTCGACATACGAATGATATCATCGCTCGCAGGAGCGGATTCAGTCATTCTAACAGCGCTCAAACGCGCTCGCGCGCGCGCGCACGTTCACTTATTGCAGGCGATAAATAGCTCCTAGCTTTGAATTTTTTAATATGCAATATCTAACTACATATATTCCGCTGACACTAAACAGTGCTTGACATGTAAGTGTCAGTGTATATGAGAAGTTAAATTAAGAAATAACCAAAAGCTCGTATAATATTTAATTAAATAATAAAAATACATATTCAAATTTTTCAGTCAGTAACAAGTAAATATATTTTTAAAACTTCTGAAAATTTTATCTGACAACGAGTATATAAGAAATTAAATTAGGATAATATAATATAAAATTAAATAATAAAAATATAGCTTTGAATTTTTCGGTCAATAACAAATAAATACATTTTTAAGACTTTTATTATTTGGTTATTGATAAATTAAATTGAGAAATAAACGAAAGTTCGTATATTATCAAATTAAATAATAAAAAAGTAGCTTTGAATTTTTCAGTCAATAACAAATAAATATATTTTCAAAACTTCTGTTAATTATCATAGTCTTTCTTTAAACGCATACAATTTCCGCATTTCGTGTAAAATAGCTAAAGATTCTAATATATATATAATCTTAGTAATCAATTAGAACAGATGATTAGAACAGATTGCTTCCTACGAGTATCAAAGAAAATTCTACTGTCGACCTAGATCACCTATCGTGTATTCTTAGTGTATTCTTAGTAGATACAGTCCGCTAATAATAATTCTTCAATAACAGAAAATGTCAACGTTAACTTCGCGTGCACCGTACATATAGCTTGAAAGAGAGATTCTTTCTTTCCTATTTTATCTCCACCTTCTCCTCATCTCGCAGCCTCGCCACGCACGCCTGTAACCAAAACCCAGCTGTCTTCCGCGGCCAGCGCGCGTACTGTAACTCGTTCTCCACCCACCGAGGGATCGAAGTGAGCAACGGTCCTGGAACCTGTTTCGAACCATTTGAGAGTCTCTGCCCTGCCTCGTCCCTGCACCGTCCATCCCTCATTCCCTGTCCTCCTCCCGCCCACTATACCACCTTTTGTGTCTCTTCGTCGCTCGCTCGTTTCTTTTCTCTCTTCTTCATAACATTCTCTCATCATCTCACTTTCTCTCCCTCTTTCGCTCCTTCTCCTGTTAGTGTTGGCTCCACGTATCTCGGCGCGTAATATCACGCACGTCATCGTCACGAAGATGTGTACGCGGTGTCTCTCCGTCGGTGCTCCGTACGAAGGAAGCCAGAGAGAAACATGAACCAAGATGGTTCGACGGATGAATGAGAAGGAGAAAACGAATGGGGAGGAAAACGCCAGAGAAGAAGATTACGATCGAGGGGAAAGGAACAACAGAGGAGAGAGAGAGAGAGAGAGAGAGAGAGAGAGAGAGAGAAGAGTAAGAATATGAAAAAGGAGAAGAGCAAGGAGGAGAAGAAAGAGGAGAGCGGTCAACACTGGGAAGGCAAGGCGGATGGGGTATGGCACACGCCACACGCCATCATAATGGAATAATGAGGCAGAGACGATAGCAATCGCGCAGAGGCTCTTTTTCCGCGCAAGACGACTGTGTATTGAAGCGCCCGTGAGAGATGTACGCGATCGTGTACGAGCGAAAGAACGTCGTGGACGAATTGAGCAAATCAGAGTCACATCCGATGAGGTCAGATCGGCATGGTTGCCTCCAAGACCGCGTGTTCTCGACCGTCGTAAATGACCGGAGGATATGACAGAATGTAGGAGAATGTACGTCACGTACACTAATGGCTAATAGCGCGACGCCAGCGATTTGTATAATGTACTTGCGACAATATCAGATCACAAAATAAATTGCAAAATAAACATATAGAGTATTGAAAAAAAAAAGATTCAACAGAGTAAACTACTCGTAGAAATTACTGACTGCGAGTAGGAAATGTCCAATCGACTTGGAGCGATGATGAAGATTGATCTTGTGCTTTCTTTCTTGATTTTGATAATACAGAATATTCATCTTTTTATTATCTTATTTTGAATTTTTGGAAATAGTTCCTATCTAGAATGTAAATTTTCTAGAATGTTATAAATAAATAATCTAGAATGTTAATTTTTTTGGTTTACATTGATCAAAGATTTTTTACTCACAATCGTTTTGTGATCATTATTCACCTTTCAAGTAAAAAATGTTGATAATGTTTACTAAATGATTCTTTTTTAGGACATCTTGTAATTTTTGATATTGTACATTTTTATTATTACATTTACAGCTAATTGTACGAGAAAGAGAGAATAATCTATCTATACAAAAATTTATATATATCATTATGGATGTAATTTGTGTTGTTACACTAATTAGCGAAGTACACACTAGCGAAAATACACACGATTATCGTGACATTAATGTTAAGCCGTTCTAGTCAAAATTCTTCCATACGATAATGAAGGAAGAACAAGGGCAACGGTAGGAGATTACAGCAAGAGAAGAAGAAGCTGTGGCACGTGACCCCGAAGAACACTAGAGTCAACTCGCTTAAGTAGCCGAGTTCTGCTCTTTGACCCAGCCGACAATTTCGAATTATGTCTCTCAGAGGGAGAGCGAGGGAGAGGAAAAGAGGAGAAGGAGAGAGCGGATATACTACAGTCAGAATCAGAAACCGTCCTCCCCTCTTCTTGCGGTGCGAAGGTAACGTTCATTCGCAACTTCTCGTATCTAAGGCGACCGGAATGCTAATCCGATGTCGCTCGTGGCTTTGCCGTAATTAGTCAGGATGAGGTGGTTCGAGAGCCAGCGCGCGCGCTAACGTGCATTTTATCTATAACTCATTGAATAGAACCGGTGCGCTAAGGAGGCTCAGTAATCCCAAGCAGGTTATCTCATCGAATTGTTCGTAATAGCCCAATCGACTATTACACGCTCGGTAGCCAGGTTTTTTTCTAATTTGGTTATCGTTCCACGCTCTGCGAATAAATGAACTCGATTACAATGTAACGACTTATTTGAGGATTCGTAAATTATACGCTGTAAATAGTTGCTGTAAACAGTTTTCAACATTGGAGAGGTCTACATAAAATTTGTGTATCTTTGAATAGAGCTAGTTTTATTTTTTCATCTAAAATCTTCTATTTCAAATTAGATCCAATGATCATCATTAAAAATTTTATATCAATATTTAAAAATCTGAATGTCTCCTCAAAATATAAGAGAGTGCAAAGTGTATGAAGTCTGTAAAAAAATGGCTGCGTTCAGCAAAAAAAATAGCTTTGCAACTGAGTAGAATGTGATTGATTTATACATTTAGATCCAGTGAGAAACTAAGAGCAAGATCATGTTAAAGAATTTCACGACAGTGAGTTGCAAAGCTGCTTTTTCTGCTGAACGCAGCCAATTATAAAAGGAAACAATATCTACTTATTCTGTGTCATCATTGCGATATGAATCCTTTTATACATTATATTGCGATTGTAATTCTTTGTTTCTCTATGGATTATAATATTGCAGTACAATAAAAAAATAGTTTAATTTAACGAGTTAAATGCAAAAGTCTGTTTTTACAAAATATTCTAAAGAAAGGAATATCTTGGTGGAGGATCATTTCGCGACCTCGCGAGAGCGACTCGTGCCCAGCGGAGAATCGCTGGGGTCTACAACATGCGTAGTTGTACTTTACTGAGGAAGACAAATGATCTACTCGAACGCGAGACAGTTAGCGTACGGCGAGAGGCGTTGGCTACGAAGAAGCGCCTCTTGGTTCCAAGTCTGCCTCCGGGGCAGGCCGACTCATTCGCTTGATCTCCATTGCCATTATGATATTAATGAAATGCCGCTAAAAAGGTGTGTTTGCTCGGTAATGCGAGGGGTGGGAGATGGCGAGATAGATGTTAAGCCCACGTAGAACAGTCTTACCCGATATGGTGCGCAACGCTTGTGACTATGCCACCGCCATGGTGATTCGTATTGTAGTTGTTTCCGTCGCTAGTTGTTGTCATAATCATTGCGTCTCTTATTATCGTCGTCATAGTCGACGTTGACATCGTCATAGTCTTCGACGTCGTCATCAACATCGTCGACTTCCGCCGACACCGTATTTGACAATCTTTAATGGATACCATTATCGAGACTTTTCAGTTATCGATCAATCGTTTCTTGCTTTTTCATTATTCGTTCATCTTGTTTTTCACGATAATTCAAGAATTTATATCTTCAGTTATGTAGTCAGCTTTGCATATTTTGTGAAGTGAACTGACTCCAAGAGCTGAAGAGCTACTGTCCTTTTCCATTCGGAGAACGAAATAGGTTCAAGCTGCGAGGCCGACGACCCCTGAATCCTTTGTCGAATGGCGATTCCGTGGACTTCCATCCCGGTCCATCCATGGTCCTTCCCGATCGCCGCACGTTTCGATCTATCGCTAAAATTGATGAACGTGAAACCTTTATTGATTCCTTTTTTTGGCACTATTCTGCCGTGACTCCTTGCGTTGTGTCACCGATCGATTAGGTGTCTTCCGGCACGCGCGTGCAAAAAGCAAGAAAGGAGAAAGATAAAGGAGATAAACTCGGACCACAGAAAGCGGAGGAGTGGAATTCACAGGGATAAAGGAAGAGAGAAGGAGATGAGAGAAAAGAAGACACGTTTGAAAAGAGAGATGGGAGAAAGAGTCTCTCTCTCTCTCTCTCTCTCTCTCTCTGTTTCCATCTCTTTTCTCCTTTCTCTCTTTCTCTTGCACGGGGGTGCGCCCACGCCGGTGACGTCACCCGGCGAACGTCGGTTGTGGTACCGGCGATGAACGCGTTGGTGTTCAAACGTTCGGGGCACTGAGAAAGAGGAAAGATTGACGAGACAGAGACGCTATCGTATACCTCGAGGAAGGGAACGTCGAGCCGGTCGTCGGTACCAAAGGGAGGGATAGCCGGATGGAGAGAGGACACCGCGAGATGTACCAGGTTCGGATCGGGGAACGGGGGAAATACGGAGCGCGAGAAGGTATATACACGGCGAGAAGAGGGAAGACATCCTTTGCACGCGAAGGGTGGCGGGGGAAAGGAATGAATGGAGATTGCAGACCACGCGGGAGAGACGAATGGCCCGGAACCCGTGGAAGAAACGGGGGCGAGACAAGGGCGAGAGGAGGGAGAGAAAACCCGCGAGAGGAAGCTAACGAAGACGCGGAGGAGGGAAGTACTGAGGCGAGAGACGAGAGACTTGAGACGGGGAGGGCGGGAGGAGGGGAAGGGGGAGGGGGGAGGGGGATGAATGAGGGGAGGCTGTTTCACGTAGACCGTAGACAATCACCGTCAACAGTAGCGGGAGTACCTACGGGGTGATGTCGACGACACGTGACGACGCTGCCGTCTGAATCTCGTCATCGCATCGCCCGGGCCGACGGCGCGGCGTAACGTCGCGGGGAATCGAACGCGAGCGCGAGCGCGCGACGCGACGCGCCAACGACATCACAAACCGCCTCTGATCGGCGAGGGGGTTCCTCTCCTCTCCGCGTCTCTTCGCCTGCGTGAGTGCACGAGCGCGCGAACGTGCGAGCGCGCTCTCCAGGCACCCGACAGCTTCGCGCGCGAGCCACGCTTTATTAGTCTAGCGCGGGCCATCGCTGAACCCCTTTAGTCGCTTCTCTACGCTTCTCTCCGCCTTGTCTCGCCTTCATCGCCTCACCCGATCTCGCCTTCGTCCACGGATTTCTCTCTTCAAGTCCTCCTCACCTCGCACTGCGCACCGCCATTGGCCATCGGCCATCGGATCAACGAGAGGACCGACGAAAGAATCGACGAGAGGACCATAGACGCGAGTCAGCTTAAGCGTGATAATAGGAGCCGGCGCGTGAGGACAGTGCGACGGGATTCGCGAAAGAGAAGAAGGAGCCGAAGGCGCGCGAGAAGGAAGAGAATCGAAGGTGGGGCCAACGTGTCAAAGAGAGCGGAAGGTCGATGCGCTGGAGGAACACGAAGGAAGAGCAAGAGAGTGGTATCCTTCGGTGATACAGTGCGACCAGCACTCGTACCGGTACGTTGCGTTCGTTTATCGGCCACGCTCCGAGAACATCCTTTTCCGGCACGCTTCAAGCGATTCTAGTTCAACGCGATACCATTCGAGGGAGAGCGATACCAAGTACCAATTTATTGGATAATTGCTCGAGAACAATTTAATGTCCAGCAAAGTTTCGCTCGCGTGACCATATACGGATTCCACGTGCTTGAAAACATAATCAGGAAATAGTTGGGTGCATTGAGGAAACTCACGCAATCGATTCGCAAACGGACGACTCTCATACGGAATATATAACAGCGAGCAAGTTTTGGCGTCTTATCCTTCCCGAGAACGTTAGCAATCGTTCGTGCTGAAGGATCACATGCTACAAATCCGCATGTTCTATGTCCAATTTGTCTCACGATCGAGGAAATCACCGAATGTCTCTCAGCTCAAGTGTATTATCCGTTCGTTCTCGTGAAATTCTTCTCTCTGTGGCGCGAACTGAACTCCGTGCGGGAACGGGCGAATGACTGGAGTAATCCCGAATAACGAGGGTGTCTTAGCGGCGCCGTGACATGTACGTGTGTTCACCCACGTTCTCCACGGCATCGTCGTCGACGAAGGCACGCGAGTCGGCGGTGCGCGCGAGATTGGGCACGAGGATCACGTGGATCGGCACCGCGACGACGACCGGCGACGGGACAGGTTGAAAAGATGCTGGCGCTCGCGATGCGCCGCGAACACACGACCGGGCGCAGCAATTACGAGCCCGCGAATCCGCTCGCGGGGTTCGAGCACCTCCAGCACAACAATGGCAATCCGTTCGCGGTGGTGCCCGCCGCCGCTGCCGCCGCCGTCGAAGGTCGGGCGCGCGATGCCAGGCCGGAGGCCGCCGAGGGCGAGCTGCAGGAGTTCGTGGACATTGCGCAAGTGCAACAGCTACTACAGCAGCAGCAGCATCAACAGCAGCAGCAGCAACAGCAGCAGCAGCAGCAGCAGCAGCAGCAGCAGCATCACCATCATCATCATCACCAGCAGCAGCAGCAGGCGACCGCGGCGGCTGCGTCCTGCATCTGGGGAGCGGTCTACCCACCGCCACCGCCCGCTCTGGGATATCATCATCTTCACCATCATCATCATCACGTGCCGCCGCCATCAGGTAATGTCCGAATACTTGCGACGAGCATTCTGAACAGCGTTACCAGAAGCAATAAGTAAATTGTACAACTAAATGACAAAAATGTACCAGTGTCAAAAGGCATCACAAAATTTAGTTTGTCTCTTTCATTTGCTGTCTGTAATGTGATACTAGGGTATCAATATAGTTAGAAATGTAACAAATCTGGCAACACTGATTCTGAATGACAAAATCGAATGGAAGGTTCAAGGGAATGTTTCCTTTCTTCCTCCCCTCTCCCCCTTCTCCGAAGAACCGCAAATATCTTCCACTTTGCCGCGAAGATTCAAAGTGGATTGTTTTTTCCGACGTTCTCCGATGATTTTTCTTGCAACGCTACGCGCATTGACAAATGCAAGAACACAGTTTATGTCACTCTCGAGTCATTCGACGTTTCTTTCTTTCCGTTTCTTTCCTTTTTGTCGCACTTTTCTATCTATTAGCAGGAACATTGACTTGTACAGCTACTGGTATTAACACCGGTCCACACTCCTCGCGCGACTGTATGTATGATAATCGATCTTTAAGAGTTTTAAGATCAGCACGACGAAACCTGTATTTCTAGACTAGCTATTAAATTTCTTGTCACCACGCGAATGTGGCTTGTGAGAGACCTTCGTGGACTTCGCGCGTTGTTGATAACGATAGAAATCAAACGCAAAGCTGAGATCACGGTTATCCGAACGCAAACCGTTCAAATTTTCGTGAATGAAAACGTTGTTGATATACCTTTGATGATCGTAATCAATAATGCAGGCTTTTAAAGACGTTCTTAAGGAGATTTTTAGCGTTATTTCCTAATCAATAGATAGTTTATTTGAATATATCTAATTCTGCAATGTCAATATATGTAATTATTAGATTAGACTGAAATTTTTACCGAAACTGAAAATGAACCTCATTACGTGTCAGTTTCGATTCAAACTATATATAGCTCTTCTTTCTAAATATTAATTTTAATATGTGTAATTATTATTTTAATAATTAAATTATGATATTTATGAAGAAGATATATATTCTTTGGCCAAAATTGACATACAAATTTCAGTTTTTGATTTCGGCCGGAATTTAATTATTGTTTCAAAAAATTATGATATTTATGAAGAAAATGTATATGATATATGGACATGTAGATATATACAGCCTTTATAGAATTTCTATTTTTTAATTTAAGTTTCGGTTTCGGTTGAAATTGACATGTAGCCGAGTGTTCAGTTTCGGCAAAAGTTTCGGTCGGACTAATAATAATTGTTGATTTTGATATTAAATATTTTTTAAATGACGAAATAAAAGTTACAAGATGCCTGTTTGATGTACACGCATCATTTGATAACATTCTTGCTTTTCTTCATTGAATGTATTTACTTTGTAATTATAACGATTTTTAAATTTGTCTTATATAAGTGTCTCAATTTAAAAGAAAATATCTTACAGGATAAAGTTACGCGTTTACCCAAAATTTTATAAATTTAGAAATTAAATATTTTCAAAACGATACGGTAAAAGTCAATGAAATTTTTTTAGATATTGTTAATACAATTAACTTTTGTATTATATACAATACATATATAGATTTGTCTTATATTTCAACGCGAGAATCTCCTTAAAAATCGTTAACGTCGATTATTTTCGAGGATTGAGGGAAATAATTACTTTTCCAATATCAGAATTGCAATTCATGCAATATTAGCCTGTTATATTCCTAACGCATGTCAATGTTTACGCTAATGAATGCGCTCCTATAGGACCATCATTGTTAAAAAATCAGAGTAAAAATCACTACTCATTTTTCACCACCAAATTTCACTTAAAATTGCATAAATTGCGATCGACCCGATACTACCAATTGAGCCGTCCATTCGATATTTCGAAAAATATAAGAATTATTAACTTAAATATTAAAATTAAGCAAGACATACTCACATTACTTTAACTCGAACGCAACCGGTAGCTTGTATTCACTTAACCCGTAACAGCAATTCTTAGAACGGATTATTTGCTGTTAAGTTCGTAATTATTAATTAAATTAATTCGTTTCTAACCAATTGCTGCAGATAGTGATATATATATCACGTAATGATATATATTGACAGAGGAATTAATATAATAGAAGCAACTAACGAATTATCTGCTATACAGCCTTCTATAGTATTAACCACGTTGAAACAACAATATTATAACTCAGACATTTATAATTTTGCTGCAAAACCTTAATAATACCTTAATAATAAAACAATAATTTGCTTTATTACGCGAAAAATATCAGACAAATACTTCTCAATACGTCAATTTTGTCAGACGTCAAATGATGAATATTTTATATTATAATATTTGAATCTTTTATTTACTCGATAAAATGAAGACAATATTTAATAAATATGATATTTGTTATATTGGTATATTTATACACGTAAATCATATACAATTTTTTGTTATCCAAATTGATTTCAGTACAAATATTTATCTTCTCTTCTATTTACTTATAAGAATTAATAGTATTTTGTAATAGTTTAGTATACAACACTTATACTTAAATACACAATAAATATACAATAAAATA
>Ga0157362_1001408_pt1 | contig 10203 bp, 3 predicted proteins | sample AttlaeALBM3_FD_111480 | JGI IMG/M metagenome (GOLD analysis project Ga0157362, IMG submission 111480) | Fungus gardens microbial communities from leaf cutter ant in Ribeirão Preto, State of São Paulo, Brazil - Atta laevigata ALBM3 | ecosystem: Host-associated > Fungi > Mycelium > Unclassified ... | reverse complement strand
TTACTGAAGTATTTAAAATTCATTCAACTAGACAACATACACATAGCTTTGAAAATAATTTTGTTGGAATCCATCATATAATTATATCTCTAAATTCTTTGAAATAGAATCTCACTCTAAAGAATGATAAATGTGCCAATCTTGAAAAAGAGTGACTTAATTTTCAATCTTTAAGAGTGAGATTCACTCTAAAAATTTTAAAGAGTAGAAATCTTAGACATAATGAACAACGGTGCAAAAAATTTAACGTTCTACCAACCAATTTGAGTCCTACATAATTATTTTATGCTTCAACAAATTATTTTCAGATCTGCATCTAGCTAAATTTTTAGATACTTCAGTAAGTAGTAAAATCATTCTTTCCGTACATTTATCCATTACACAATTTGCTAACAGTTGCTGTTCCGACGATCCCATTAAGAGAAGCCGCAAGTCGATGAAATATATGAAATTCACGCAGATTGTATTGCCATGTGCTAAATACAGGTACACCGCGCGATATTCGCCATCTCTTCTTGCCACGTCGACGTCTTAACGTCGGGTAATTAGCGCGGAGACAATCCCGGGACGCACACCGTAGATAATCGAGAATCTCGTTAGGAACCGCGAAGAAGCGAAGGCGCTTTCTAACGGCATCCATAAACGTCGCGTCTGATGAGCGCAGATAGGTAACGTCGAAATGAAAACAGCCCTTTCTGTATCGCGTCGTGGCTGATACCACAAGCAGTATAAGACCGCCCCGGGATTCCGTTAGTCGTCGTCCGTGTGGTGTTCCGTTAATTTATATGGAAATATAAGCAGCCTCGCGGATTATAAGCAGGCTGCGGCTGCTCCTTACTGCGCGACGTCTTGCAGCAAATTATTCCAACCGTCGTCGTCGTCGTCGTCGTCGTCGTTGTCGTCGTCGCCGTTGTTGTCGGGAGACAACGGGGGTGAGATTATTCGCTGCCATTTTTGTAGTAATATCATTAATAATTAGCGGCATCGCGAACCATTTAAACGATTAGCCAACATCACTTCGCGCCATTTTATTTTAGTAGTGTTTTAAATTTAAAGTGTTAAATAAAATCATGCTCTCAAAAACCGACGGAAAGGAAATATTATTGGATTGTCCGAAAAGTTCCATGATATTTTGTTAGCTGAAAATTATATGCAGAATGTTCGTTATGAAATTTCTGACTATTCGTTAAAACGCGAAAACTTAAAGTTTTCCCTAAAAATTCGTTTTTAAAAAACGTTCGATTAAAAACATTACTGAGTTACTCGCGTTCTTTTATTAAATAAAAGAACATTCTAACTTTGATTGCTCGTAACTCCGTTAAAAATCATCGTACTGCAATTAAAGAAACAGATTCGTAAAGCTGAAATTTTGCTATATCAAATGATATAATTGTCAATTTTTTAAACACAGAGTATATATAAATTTGAACTAAAAATGTGATATTACTATTTTTTTTAATCATTACGCAATGATTAGAAGAAAAGTCATGTCATATTTTCAACTTTATATATATTCTATTTTTTTTTAAATTGTCAATTATATCATTTGATAAAGTAAAGTTTCAGCTTTAAGAATTCGTTTTTTTAATTGCGCTAAGATGATTTTTAACAGATTTATGAGCAATCAAAATTAGAATGCCTCCTTTTAACCTGCGAGAAATTCAGGAATAAAAAATCATAATAGGAACATTTAAAAAAAAATGATTTTGTAAAGAAAACTTCAAATGTTTATAATAGTCGAAAATTTTTTTCAAATTTTTTTGTGAGGTCCACAAAGTGAGAAGAAAATTTTCTATTTTTTTCAGTTCATATTGAGTTTATGTAAAAATTATAAACGCAAAAAATAGTACTTCTTTCGAAATTAAAAATTTCAAGCTTTAAAACTTTTTTTTTTAAATTAGATTTCGTTCATTTTTTACAAAGATATTGTATATACAATTCAGAGCTTACAAAATACCGCGAAACTTTCTGGACAACCCATGTTTTTGTAATCCTAAGAGGATTATATAAATATAATATATAAGTATATAAAAATCTTAATAATAAAAATTATATATAAATAATTACAATTGTAAAAAATTTGTGCCTTTTTCTACTGATCTTCCTTAAAAAAAAGTTGAAAAAATTAATAGATTTTAGAAATAATATGTAACTATTCAATATTTTACTTTTATTTCTAGTCACTTTTATCAAAAAGAAATTTATTTCACAAAGAACAAAAAAAGATTTATTACAGTTACGAGAATTTGTGTGTGTTGATAGTTCAATTTCAGTTGTAATATATGCATGTCTAAATCTTTAGCAGTGTAACCAATTTTAATTAGCTATAGATATTGTAAATAAGAATCGTAAAAATTTAATTATTTTGATAATGATATTTTGATAAATTGATAGAAAGAATTTATATTTAATAACAACAAATGGCAAATTCTTTTGTCGCAGCAACAAATTAATAATTATTTTTAGCAAATTAGCATCGAAAATTTTATTTGCTGTAGTATTTCTAGTTATTTTTTGTCAAAAAATACTTGCTCTTTTTAGTTAAATTTCTTGCACGGTTTATCTTTCCTCTTTTTCTTTTGATGTTGAAGAGAAAAACAGAAAAGATAAACTGTGCAAGAAGTTCAACTAAAAAGAACAGACTAAAGATTTTGATCTCGCAATTGCTTTGCTATCGGAAGACATAAGTCTAGTTTTTTTAGCTAAATTTTTTGCACGGTTTACCTTTTTCTTTCTTTTCTTTGCACGTTGGAAAAAAGAGAAAAGATGAACCATGCAGGAGCTAAAAAGAACTTCAAAATTCAATTAAAAAGAACAGATCTATGAAGTGACCTTACATGATCAATAATACTGTCAGTATTAACAAATACTGACAGTATTACTGATCGTGTGTAGTTATAATATTGATGGATTAACGTAGAACATAGGATTTAGATTCTCAAACATCCAGTATTAAGATTCATGTCACAGTATGTCACAATGCAATAGATATTGTACGTAAAATTAAAGTGAAATATATTGTCCATAATACTGATTGTGTAAGTTATAAAAATACTAAAAAGATTGATGCATATTATAATACTGGTCAGTATTACTGATCAGTATTATTGACCATATAAGGTCATCTATATAGTTTGTTAAATGTGCCGAACTGACGTACGAAAATTAATTATCGTGCGCTGCCACGTTTGTCAAAGTTGCGAGATCCCTGCGTGTTACAAAAGCGAGTATTTGACTCGACATCAAAGCTTAGAGATAGTGTTAACACCAGTTCGGTTACCACGTGCACAGTGCAAGAGAAGGGGGATAAAGATAGTTTTAATAAATGCTCATCTCGAGAGAAACTTTTCTCGTTGGCCGTCTTTCACGCGCGCAAAGAGGGATATCGCTTTTCTTCTCCTCGCTAGATGAAAATCTGTCTCTCTGCTTCAGAGCAGCACGGCGACGACTCGGGTTTCATCAATTACGACGAAGTAGACGACGCGTGTGCTTTTAAGCGTCCGTGTGAACGTCTATCTATAGAATATAGCATTGCCGAGATGTCTGGGAAAATTTGTTCAGGAAAATAATAGCTTCAAGAGCTCGCGAATTTTCAAGAGAGAGAGAGAGAGAGATAAATAGAACTTGTATTAATTACAATTTTAATTAATTTAACATTGTGTAGTTCCGAAAAATCTGCTCGAAAAAAACGGTATTCCTAAGGTATCTAAAAATTTAATTAGATATAGGTCTGAAAATAATTTATTAAAATAATTATATAAAACTCACAAACTAGTTACTAGAACGTCAAAAACTTTTTACAACATTGTTCATTATATTTGACCATACTACATAGTTATTTCGATAATCCAACAAATTTATTTCTGAATTTATCTAGTTAAAGATCACATTAAGACCTAATTATAATTTATAAAAAAATTGAGTCCCTGTAAAATGAGTTATCACATATAATAATGTAGTTTATAACGTGGTAAACAGAAAATGTCATGTCACAAAACTTAAATTATAGATAATTTTTAATTATAGATAGTTGTAGACTGTGTATAAAAGATATTCTGTGAGTTGTGAAGTTTTCATGTTTGATACATAGCTAAAAAAATTATTCATTATCGAGTCTTGTGTCTGACATTTTTTATTCATCACATTACAAGTTACATCATATATATAAGAATTAACACATTTCACCCAGACTCGATTTACCGTATAAATATTACACTCCATACTAATAATTAAATATAGAAAATTGGGAAATAAATTAGTCTTCGCATACAACGTAGTTTATAATGGCGAACAAAAGATAGACTCATGGACATAAGATTCAATAATAATTTTTTCGAATTTGAGTATTAAAGATACTAAACTATTGGCTCACAGATCACCTTTGATATATCGTTTCTTAAAAACTATTCATTACTGAGTTTTATGTCTATGGTATATTTGTTTGTCACATTATAAATTACATTATGTGTAAAAACCAACTCATTTCACCAAGATTCAATTTTCCATTTAATTAGAATGCAGAGTTCTTTTTAGAAACTTTAGCAAAATCTTTCCGTGTAAAATCCAGATACAAAACTCTGAAGATACAGAATGGACGTTTAAAAGATGCAAAAAGCACGTTCTTTATATCTTTCTGTACAATATACGCCAAAGATAGTCTTTTACTTTCTGTAGGTGCAAAGTTAAACTTAAATACAACGAATCGGCTGTTTCGCTAACTACGAAGCGACAAAGTCGAAGCACAAACGAGAAAGTTATATTGAAAAAGTTCACCGTTAGCGTTCGTTCAAGTATTCCACTGAAGAAGTGAAGATTATTTCGCGCCTAAAGCAACGCTAATGAAATCGATAACATTGAATTAGAATTAATCTCTTATTCACAAATAGAATAATGCAAAATTTCAGAAACTACCTTTCATATAATATTCAGATATTGAAATTTTATTCAGCTTTAAATAAACAAGCTTTATATATTTGCAAAATGTGATCTCAAATTTAATTCTAATTAGAGTCGCGCGCATGAGAAACGCTTCATTGGAATTTGGATTATATCTGTAATTTATATTAATCCATAGTTTACGAATCGACTGATCGCCGACTCCAATTTGAGAAATTAATTAATAATTAATTAAGTCGTTTACATGTATTGGAGATAAATTACATAGCGCATTTATTAATGGCACGAATGATGTAGGATATTTTCGTAATATCAAGTCTTTCAATCGGTACTTCGAGTTTAATCTCGATGTTTCCGAATACGAATGGATGTCCATCGGATGGGGCAAAGAAAAACGCGACGCGAGAACAGACTCAGTCGGCGAGGTGGAGATAGAGATAGAAAGGGGAGTGAGAAGCGTGCTTGTTTACCAATAATAAGGTTCAAGCCGGCGCGAAGGAAGACGAAGCGTCTTTTCTCGCGGGTTGGATGGATGGAAACTTGAGAAACGCGAACTCCGCTGTAGAAACCATGCCGTCCGTACACAAGACATATTGCCCCAGGATGATCGCGCAGCGGGGTGAATGTGAGCGAATGAAGTGAGAGTACGAAACAACCGGCTATTCTCGAAGCCCACGGCATTTCACAAAGCGAAAACATGGCGTAAACCGTGATTTTCTCCCCGGGGGAGAGCGACTGCTTTTCCTTCGAAAACGTCGCTGTCTCTTCGATTCCTCTAAAGTCTAGTGACTTTAGATTCCTCGATGTCCTTACACATCAACAGCATTACATAATAATCTAATTTTAATTATATTATTTGTTATTTTAATAACAAATTATCGGATTTGTCATGTAAGCGGTATCGTTGTTGCTTTTTAATTAATCCTTCATCACTCGTGTAGAGTATTTAGGATTCTCCCGCCTTATAAATTTACTAAATATACTATGAATGCTATTTCTCTAAAATTTTTGGAGTGAAACTTAATTTTAAAGAATGACACTTGAGCTAGTGTCAAAAAAGAATAGCTCAATTATCAATTTTTAAGAATGAAATTTCACTATTTAGAGTTAGATTTCACTCCAAAGGTTTAAGGATGAATCTAACTAATTTTTTTAAATGTGTTAATATTTATACTTTAAACAAAATATGTATAAGTTATGTTCGTAACATACTATTTTTATTGAAGTGGAACTTTGGAGTGGAACTTTGGAGTGGAACTTAATTCTAAAGAGTGACAAAGAGTGACACTTGAATGAAATTTCACTTTAAAGTTAGATTTCACTACGAAGGTTTAAGAATGTATTTAAGTCATTTTTACAAATGTGTTAATATTTATACTTTAAACAAAACATGTAAAAGTTATGTTCATATGATAACTTTCTGTTTTTATTGAACAACATATTTTTATAATTTATTTATTTTAGATGTTAATTTTTCCTGCAATTAGACTATGCGAAAATTTATTGCTAGGGAAATTGAACTTTGTAATAAATTAATGTCTCAATTTTAGTTTCCTTATTGTTAAATTAAGTAAAAGTTGCCGACGCACACCGTGAGAATTCTGTGTGAAATTTTTTCCATCTCTGACGTTAAAGATCTAGGATACGTGAGTCCTTAAGATATTTTAAACAATTAAGAATACACTTTAAACATCATAAGCCAAAAAAAGCTCGCGGACTCTTTAATATACGAGAAATTGAAAATATACTTTAACGCGACGTCGTTTACATGAAGATGGCAGATTTTCCACCTTCTCTCTCTCTCTCTCTCTCTCTCTCTCCCTTTCTGTCGCGTCCCGTAGAATTCCGAAGATCTTCGCGAGGAGGCAACGTCATTTATATCCGAGGGACTGGTACCCTCGGTCCGTCTTGCCAGAAAGATAAATTGCCATTCAGGCCGCACGATAAACGAACCACCATCCACCTACACTCTCACCTATCCTCTCACTTCCGTTTCTGTCCCGGAAAGCGAATAGAGACATACGCGCTGTTTCGTTTGGCGGATCGTTTCTCCGTGCAAAACGCCGAAGACGTATAAGTCCACTCCATCAAGCGTCGAGCTCTGGAGCTTATCAAACTTCTGAAGGCGGTTTCGTAATATCGCGTCTCACCTCCCCGTGCCGCATCGATCTTCCACAGAGCCGATTCACGAGCCGGAAATTAAGCTCGCCACGAGGTATTTTTTTAGACGAAGTTCTCGCAGCATTTATCAGCGAGAAAGGTATTTTCGCAACCCACCCTGTAAATAGTTAGTTGCGGCGAAAAGTCTGAGGTTTAACTGGTTTTCTACCTCCTTCTAAACTAGAAAATGTTGTTAACGGAATGCCGAGAATATCGTAGTTCGCGTATATATCTCTTTACCCTTCTCGATTTCAGAACTTTCGAAAGTATCTAAAAATTTAAAAACTCTTTCTCTCTCTCTTTCTCTCTTTCTCTCTTTCTGTACATAAAAGTCCATTTAACTCGAACTGAAACTTCCTTCAAAGCCAGAAAAATAATTTGCAAGGACGTCCAGCTCCTCGAATCACCCGCTGTATGTTCGCCGGTAAGCCATCCATCATCTTTCAGAGACGCCGTTGCATCAATTTCGATTAGGAAGACACACGAGTCGAACGTACACAAGCTGAGAAAAGGTTTCAGGCAAAAGTCGGAGGAAATCATGGAGAAGACAGATGCGCTTGCGTCTGGAGAAGAAATTTCCTTGGGCACGCAGAGGAGCCCCACATTTTTAAATTAATATAAAATTAATATCTCTAAGATTTCTCGTCAGAATAACCTTATACTCGATATTAAATTTAATATCAGAACTGTAGATTCTATTTTAATAAAAATTTTTTCAATGTTGTCTTTACTTATTGCTTTTTTGATATTTCATATTCATTGGATATTGTTGCTTTTATAAAAAAAAAAAAAGTTAAAATATTCTTTTCATATATTAAAAAGAAATTGAGAAATCAAATATTCTTCAAATATTTTTGACAGAACGTCAAAAGCAATTAAGTACGGATATAGAATCGATTGAAATTAACAAAACCAGCAATATAATGAAATAAAGGAACATAAATAAATTTTTTATTTCTGTAGATTTGCCCGCTAAAATTGTTATATTTTAATCGATCGTTAAATAACAGATTTAATGTCATCAAAATTCAAAAATATATGTATAGAAAAAAAATAACGTTTTACTCAAGTAAAACGTTTCATGTGTATCACATCGAAAATTTATTGTATACAAATACCTATGACATAGATTTATTGAATAATATGTCACGTTTAAATAAAAAAAAAGAGTATATAATTGGATATTTTTTTTAAACAGGCTGAATCTATTAGATTCTTGAGAAACTTCGTAGTGAATTAAAGAATTAAATTCGCATTCCAAACTAACTGAGGACCTTCCTCGAGTATCGATTTCATCCGCAAAGCGGATGAGAGAAGCCATCGAGCTAACTAACGGCAGCCGGCACAACGCAGCCGATATCATTAATATTTATCGAAGCGATTTTGTTATAAGCCCCATTTGCCTATATTGCCTAAGAACCTGTACATCGAGCCGCGGATATCGTCCCCGTTATCTAAAGACGAGGCTTCGCTCGTAGCATAAAATTTTACCGGTCTACTATTATAATGAAAACCGCCGATGAGATGAGATTCCACAAAGACTTGAGCGATAAATGTAACGTTATAACAATATTACTACGTTACAACCTTGTGTAATAATTATTTAGCATAATGTACAATACGACTGCAGTATATGGATGTAATTAATTATATCAAAAGTTGAATGTCATTTGCATACTATATCTATTGTAATTAATATAATGTATGATTTAACTCTTTAAAAAAAAAAAACTTTTATTAAAAAGAAAATTTGAATTTTCTTCGAATTACTTCTTCATGTTAAATTGGACGATATCTCTCTCATGGATTTGAATTTTCAAGTACAAAATATCGTAATAACTCTCACATTAGAATTCAGTTAATGTACTCAGTAAAATGTACGGAGAATTAAATTCAGAACAAAATTTAATTATTAATTTATTCTGCTCTTGAGATATATAATTAAAAATTAGAGTTGCAATATTAAATAACGTACAATGTCAAATAAATGTCTATAATGTAAATAAATTAGATCGCTGCCTCAAAATTAAAAAGTCATTTTTTAATTTAATAAAGAATAATGCTTTACTATTATTTATAAATTTGCTGAAACATTCTGTGACACGAAATGCTCGAACAACAACACGTGCCAATAGCGACCATCAAAAACCAATACATATGTATATCAATGAGCGCTATTATTTTCAGTAATTATACTTCAATAACTATTTAATAATTACTAGAAACGAACTTTATATCGGCAATACATTTTTTTATATTTACATTCATATATATACATATTTTATTCTAAATTTTAAAAACATGGAATTTATTGACATTTATTTGCCTTCTCCTAAAATCTGTTTGCAATTATTATCTTTCATTTATTTTTATTTATTTTCGAATGACAAAGGTAAACATCCAAGATGAAGAAGAAAAATTTATTACATAATGCTAATAAAGAAATATCGAGAAACATTCTGCGGTTGTATTTGTACATCAGTCATTACACGTAAAGATTCAATAGTCAAGACCTTGTGAATCTCATTCAAAGTTTTTATTACTGTGTTAACAAAAATTCAAACATAACACTTAATATTTATCTTCATTGTCTATGGCATTTTATATTAATTATGCAAATGTATACCGATGATGTGTTTTCTTTTTGTGCGCACTTTTGCGTTATGTCGATTCGACTATTAAAAGCCAAAATAGATAGTAAATATAAAACAAATTTTAGGAAAAAACTTCAAAACCTTATCTAAAAAACATTCTTAAAATTTTCTGAAAAAATACCTATGAATTACCTTTTATAAGATATTTCTTGGAATAAGTATAACTATTCATATTACCGACAGCAATATTTAATTAGAATTTATATAACAAGGTCAAAGCTTATATATATCTATTCTTATCTAAACAATTTTTTTATTTAAAATAAAAAAACAAGTGGACACTTTGAAAGAAAAAGTCAATTTTAATATTCAATACTGTCAAAAACTAAACATTTACTTACCATAAATAAATATTTGTTCATTAAAAAGAATGATTGTTAAATCAAATTAATGTTTCTTGTATTAAATAAATATGTCTTTATATTTAATATTTAGTTGGCAGTAATATTTAGTTATTCAACTAAATATTTATTAAAATTGACTATATTTTTTC
>Ga0157362_1001407_pt1 | contig 10203 bp, 7 predicted proteins | sample AttlaeALBM3_FD_111480 | JGI IMG/M metagenome (GOLD analysis project Ga0157362, IMG submission 111480) | Fungus gardens microbial communities from leaf cutter ant in Ribeirão Preto, State of São Paulo, Brazil - Atta laevigata ALBM3 | ecosystem: Host-associated > Fungi > Mycelium > Unclassified ... | reverse complement strand
ACTTAAAACCGAATGTAAAAAAAAAAAAATTAATCATAAAATTTTACAGCGAAATAAAAAATATGAAAAGTCTATTTCATTAAATAAAATTATTTGCAACATTTTAATATTTAAACATATCTATTGTATAAATATTGGAAATATCTCAAGGCGATATATTTACAAAAGACTCAAATTTCAAGAAAATATCTCTCTTGTTCTTTTCTTATAATTACATAATAATATAATTTGTAAACCACATAAATATATATGATTTATTTCTCTTTCTCTCTTTTTCTTTCTTTCTCATATTCTTATGATTTTAATACACACATATAATATCTTTGCTTAATTAATTAAGTAACAACTAACGACGGCTTTAAATTAATTAACTGAAAGAATTAATTTTTTATAAAATATATTACATTTTTATTTTATTAATCCCTACAATGCTTTCATTGATATTGATATAAAAACTAAAACTCTGTATTAATATTAAACCATCATATTTATGAGGCTCCTAGAATCATTTTGTTAGATTTTTTTATCAATCCTTTTTTGCTTTCCGTTTGTTCCAGGTGACCGATTCGAAAGATCTGCAGGTGCCCTTCAGCACGGCGGCATCGCTGGGCTACGGGCTGCATCACATGCTGCATTTGCCGCCGCAATTCCTGCATCCGCTCGATCATAGACTGCCCTTCGGCGGCTTTCGGCCCTTGGTGCCGTCCGCGTTCGCGCCCCCCAGCAAGTGCCTCAAGGTCGAGACCGGGAACGGCGCGGTGCCGGGGAACGGCGGCCTACCCAGCATCGGCTCGCTCTCGAGCATGTCGAATATGTTCTCGCCCACATCCCTACCGGGTGCCGGCGGGGGTGCGGTGGTGTCTGTATCCGGTGCGGCGGCCGCCGCGGCCGCCGCTGCCGCCGCGGCCGGCCAGGAAGTCGGCGGACCGCAAAGTCCGGCAGGTTCCGCGAGCCGCTCGCCTACCGGTACCGGCGGTACTGGTTCCGTGCCGAATCGTGGTGCGACTCCCGATGAGGAAGACCGTGACGCCAACGCCACACCAGGATCCGAAAACACTGAACGATCCACTCCGGAGGAGGGACGACCGTACAGACGTGAGTTCAATTATATGCATGTTTTTTGCTTTTTTTCCGAGCGGATAATGATCAATATGATGTAGAATCGATCTCATGTTTGAATTTTTAATTAACATTTGATTCTTTACATACAATTTTTTTATTTTTTATGTTATCATATGCTCAATATTTAATCATTTGTATTGATCATTTCTGTTCTTCGTACGATTTTAATATCTTTCTCAACATTAATACGATTCTGTTCGTTAAATTGTTTGGTAATACATTAATATGTTATTCTGAGAAAAGCATAAAATGTCACTGAAATCTTTACGTCAACTCGTAAGGTACCCCTATTGACGTAATCTCAAAAACAACGCGGATTTTCTCCGTTTATCATAAACATTGTCCCTGTTAAACAAACTCAGCTGCGTATTCAAAATTTTCAAAACATACCGTGGATATGTATCTTAAGAGATAAGGAAACACATGCCGTATTGTTTGAGAACGCTCAATATTTCTCGAGTCGCGGGCGGTCGGGGTGGACAACCCGTATATTTTTTCGCGTTGACCCCGACGTACGGGTGGGTTAAAGCCGGCTACACCAGGAGCAGAATCATCAAGATTTGTATGCTTAATCTACCTAAGTCGTTTATTTGAGCCCCCGGCAACGTAACAGCTGTGCCACGGACAGCCCCGAAGAGATGTGTTCGCACGGAGGGCTTGTCCTCTCTCTTTCTTTCTCTCTCTCTCTCTCTCTCTCTCTTTCTCTGTGCGTTTGTTTATTTTTCGCCATTGTCTTAATTACCGAAAGATAGAGCCATTCATTTTTCCCCGGTCACGATGCCGTCGCCCGCTTTTTCCGTGCTCTTCAACGTATGGTTTCCTTCGGATTCGCATTGTTGAGATAACGATAATTTTAAATAATAATATAATACGATATAATATTCTTTGAAAAATTTAAATCAGATTTGATTAAACTTGGAACAAATCTAACAAGTCTAAAAAGATTATTATCTAATAAAATATTTGATTTGTCATTTCATTATGAAAGGAAATTGATTATTATTACTACAAAATTTAATTGATATTTTTTAATTTGTATTAATTTCTGATAACTTTATAAATTTTCGTGTGTCTTTCTGACTGGGATAATCTGGTTTATTCTGTTTATGCTAAACATCAAGGGTGGGATTAGAGGTAGCTTCTCTTATGATAACTATTAACTTTTATAACTATTAACGTTTTTCTTTAAAAAGTTATCATTAATTTTTTCATCAGTAATGTAACGTAAAAATAATTTCTCTCAAGATAAAAAAAAACGACCTATGCGCTGAATCTAGCAACCTCGTGAGAAATCGTACATTTCTCCGTACAAATTCACCGTCGGCGAAAAAGTGTACGATGGTCAGTTCGCTCGCTTTTCGTCGGCTAATTTTCGTTTGATTGCAAAAGAGGAAAGGGGTTGAAAGCACACGAAAAGTCTCTCCCTTCTGTTCTTTTTCTTTCTCTTTTTTTTCTCGCGCAGTTCGGGGTGCAGAGATAACGATGCCCTTTGACCGCGTCGCGCGCACCGTACCGCTCGACGTTAGCGCGTTGCTAATTAGTTGATACTGACTTTGTGGCGATGCACGGCGTGTTGCGTTACGCAACAGGGGACAGTCATTGCGGAAAATTACTCGCATGATTGAGAGTGAAGAGTCAATTTTAATTACAGAAAACACTGTATGAGTTTTTTAAAAATTATACGACTCGCTCTCTCCCTCTCTCTCTCTCTCTCTCTCACTCTCTCTCTCTCTCTTGCACTAATTATTTGAATAGGTTTTAAATTTAAAGAAACAAAATATTTTTCATTGTTAGATTAAATCTCTTGTTATTTAGAAATTCCTTTGATGTATTAAAATTTATTGCTAATCGTGATTTGTGATGTGCCGGAGATATTATTAATATGTTGTTTGATGTATCTCAAACGTTGACGCTGTTATGCGAATTGGCCGCGTATACGTACCTATTTTATACTCCATATATAGTGTGGTATTTTCATTATACACTCACGTCCTTTTTGAACCGCTCCGTGAAGGGTGCATATAGAGACGCGGTTGACATACGCTCGTGCACATGCTTCATCGCTATTTATGGCAAATAATCATACGCGACTGTATCGTGCAATTTACATTGCGTTTGTTTGACTCTAATGGCGCGGCAAAAATATCAAGTTAATATTGATTCGCGTCTGTAATGCGTGTGTTTGGCCGCATCCACTAGTTGCTATAATCGACTATCATCATTTCAATAATCGTTATCATTTCTAAATTTTATAATATTATTATATGTGTAGTAGAAAAAAAAAAATCACAATATACGTTCCTGTGAGTTAATGTAGTCTACAATTTCTTGATAACTTTATAATAGTTAAAGAATAATAATTCTAATAATTTTAATCTTCTTAAAATGTGATGGTTACATAGACGAAAAATTTTTGTTAATTTAAAAAGAATTTACACAGAAAAACGTAACACAGACATAAGTTGTAAGCAATCATATTTCTTCATCAAAATTAATATTTATAATATGTTAAATTAACACATTTCAACAAATTTAATATTTATAATGTGTCGTATTAGCACATTTTATTTATTTATCTATGTAAAATTTACATTTTATAAAACATTTTAATGTTATTTGATCACTTAAATTGCTCATAAATTGTCTTATTTTAATTTTAAGAAATGTTGAGCATTAATTTAACACAAAATATTTAAATAACACCATCACATTATGTTATTAATTAATTAATTTATTAATTAACATTCGGATATAAAAATTTGAACACAAAATTTTAACATGGACTTAAATGGATCGTAACACAAATAAAGAATGTTTTTTTTTATTATGTACATTATTTACATTTGAATACGTTGTAATGAGATTTATTATTAGAAAACTTATTGTTATAAAACACGAAACAATATAATTAATTTTTCAATCGTTGTTACTGACAGGATTGTCAGATCCTGTCAATAACTTTTGACGATTAGAAGTCGAAATAAAATTGCAAATCGGTCTGTAATCAGTTCGCCGTCGGTGCGGAGAATACCGGCGAGCAAGTAATATACGCATTGTATCGCTCGCACATCACACCCGCAAACGCATGTACAGCCGTTACATCGGGGGGATACGCGGTGTTTGGTTCGTAGCCGGGGATTGGAGTGTACAATCGTACCGTTTGGCAGCCTGTTTGAATGTTTTGCGACGAGTTTATTCGAGTTATCAATTTCCTGGCAAATATCTGCATTTCCGCACACCCACATGTTCTCCCTCTGTCGTTCTTCCCCTGCCATTCTGTATAGTGCCTACAGTAGCATTGCGTAACTGTAGATTTCCCAAGAATGAAACTAAATCTATCCATGAACTAACAATGGTAGATATATATAGGAAAAGAAAGAAAGTACTTTTCTTCAAGAGAATACTCTATTTTTTTTACAGATTAATCCGAGCTTTCTTCCCCTCTCCTGCTTCTTTCTAGATATGCAAATAATAAAACAAATAGCAATAAATTTGACGAAATTAAAAAATATAAAAATAATAAAAAAATATCAAAGTTATATAATAAAGAAATTGACTTATGTCTGCTTCCACCAATATAGATTAAATTTAATTTTTATTTAATTTACTCTTTATTTTTTTTTTAATTCTTAAAACTAGAAAGAGATTAAGAATTAATTGAACCAAGATTAAAGTTAAGTATTATTCGTTAAAATGAGAATTATATGTAGATATTATTATACGTAGATATTATTGTAGTAACTCTGAACCATCGCGCACTTGAAAAATATTATATGTAGAAGTATTTTGTTTTTGAATGGTATATTTGAATTTAATATGTTTGTAGTATTTGTTTCATTGCCATTTTAATTACATTTTGAAATTTGCAATCCTTATATGGCATAAATCAAAATTGTACTCATATGAAATGCATATGCGACATAAATAGTAACAAAATATTTTAAAATCGAAACGATATAAAGGGTCATCCAAAATCATTGATAATTCCGAAAAAAATATCAAAGCTTCGATATACGTGGTCGCTTTAAAACGGATATTTTTCAATGTAAAAAGGGGCGCGGCATAGACGGGCCGAAGGGCCACGTGTATATTAGCGCATTATCCGTACGTGTATTTTGTTTTACGCAAATATGCAGTAATAATATAACATAGGAACGTTCGTCTTGACAGTCATGAAATGGCGAACGTAAACCGGAAGCGTCATGATTTTTAGTCCGCCGCGAATGTACGTCGTTCTTTTTTTCAGTTTTGCATATTTATGTTCGCATAATTTTCCACGAATCTCACACCGAGAATTGTTTCCACGCATGCTGTTGAAAACGTGTACTGAAATTACAGACTAGAAATTCTTGAAAGAAATGAAGTGAAATTACCTGCTTAAAACTTATCAATCCATTGTATTCTAGTTTTTTATAATCTATTTTTTAATCATTTATATTTATACGTGTTGTGATTAATCTAATGATAATAATAGATATTTGCAATGGTCTTTTTTAAATTGTTTTATAAGTATCGAAACGGAAAGTATTCGTTTTATGAAATTTATTACGGTAGAAGTATAAAAGTTTTGATGAATATTATTAGATTTTTCTTAAAAATAATTTTATACAAATTTATGAATAGTAATTAAATAATTCTTTAATACATGGATGTGATTAGAATCTTGATTAGAAATGAAAAAGTTAATAACATAATCCTCCAAGAAATGAAAGATTAATATTAAAGTAAGTATAATGTAATGCAACTGTTACAAGAGTTTTTCCATTCTTATACGATGCCATGAATAATAAAATAGAAAAGTCATTTCTTTCAAGCAATATTCTGCATAAAAATATGCATAAAAAATGTATTGCAGTGAAGTGAGTTAAAAAAATGATGAAAGTGCGAAGTGTTAAAAGAGTAAAAATGCGACGCACATTTGCATCGCATATTTACGTAAATTATTGCTTCTTGAGGAAAGCAGTTAATATCACGTTAGTTACGACTATGTCGTACGTCACAGGTAAAAGCCCATATAAACGTCAGTTACGTCAATCATTCTTTAATGGGAATGAATTTTCGTCGACCGAGGCTAAATCACTATTGGCCAATAACGTTTACCGTTAACAAAACACCGCATACGTCAGTACTGAATTGATGTACCACTTCGCCAATGAGATGTAGTATAAATACTCGCAGACGTGATGCTGCAACTATGTTAAGCAATCGAGCGAACGGGTAAAATCGAGTTTGCATGTAACGCGCGTAATTACTATAGCAGTAAATCGATTGGAAATTAATGTCTCTTCGGTTCATCTATTGGATATTCTAAATACTAACGAATTTTATCAAAACGCACTGTATGCGCATAAACGGAAAGCAATTTTCGTAAACATAAAATTAAATATTTTCTTATACAATATTAATATTATTTACCTTACGTTTGTCAATTTTATCTTAAATTATATATAACCCTCAAATTTTCTTTCATGTTTCCATTTTTTCATTATTTCGAATGATAATTTTATTACACACAAAGATAGCATTACATGTGCATTATGTAGAACAGATGTAGTTTATCGTAAAAATACTTTTTCATAAAATAATTATAATATTTTTGACGATGTATTTTCCTTACAAATGACTGTTGCTCGAACACGTTCGCCAATGCGCATGTAGACGTTTCTCTCATTTGTATTCTTAGGGCGAGCCGCGAGCCAGCACCCACGATTTACTATCACGTCGTACGAATTATTTAGTAATCAAATTTCGCCCGCTTACTGAGGCTTCGACGGCGGCACAGAAGGGTGGTCGCGTCGTTGGCTGCTTTTACGATGATTTCTCTATTTTACGGTGGCTGCGTGAGAAGACCATTAGGCAACCGTCGAGATTTGGTGTAAACGTGCCATGAAAACCATTTAGACCGCGAATTCATGCTTTTTCTCGAAAAATTATCGTCGAAATATGCGGAAAAGATAATAGAAGAACATCATTTGATTTTCACTAAAAATATATTTTAAAAGACGTATATAAACAAATCTTTTTGATTGAAAAAATATAAAAATATGAAATATTTAAGAAAAAATTAAGAAATGAGTGATAATCGCAGTCTTCAAGTTTCAAGATTCTTAAGTTCTTTAGCTTGAATTTATTTATAGAGATCTTCGTGTTTCTAGATACATATTATGTAATACTTTTTATAAAAATGCAACAATTTTATATCGATTTATGCGATTTTTCGAAGATGCGTTGTTACATCGTTACATCTCGGCTTTCAGCAGCTTTTAAAAGAGATGAGTGGAATTTGCCCGCCGATAATATGTGTTTCGTTATTTTCGTTATTAAAAAAGAATTTCATAACTGATATCGCGACCCAGATAACTCGGCACCGGCCATGGTTGAACCAACAATTCGTTACTGCGGATTATCCAGCTGTCCGTGTCGAGAAAAGGCGAGTAACGCGAAACTCATTATGATGCAGGAATAACGAGCCGCAGTATAGATTACCGGATTACAAACGAACTGGAATTATTGAATTACAAATGATTCCTCCGATTCCTCCTCCCATGTTATGCCCGATATTTTGTTTCTTCGTTATTATTTTAAGATATGACTTTTCGCATTGCATTTAATTTCCACTCATGCATACGAATCCTATTAATGCAAATATGATTTCAAGATCCATTTGATTTGTTATTCTCCATGGCGATTACTATATAATCGTCTTTAGAATTTATGAAATTTATTTATTGATGATAATTAGAAACATTATGCGTATGTTGTTAAATGCAAAAATTACTGTTACATGAGGAAATAATTGTTAATTTGAATCATATTTAGAATCGATTCTTTTGGAATGTTCTATGAAAAATTTTAATTAATAATTGAGATATCATTTTTAAAATAAAATAAAATTATGAAATTCTGTTCCGTCATTTGCACAACCCAAATTCCAGGCATAGAGCATAAATTGCGAACGATGCGCATATACACCCTCCAGTGCGACCGATGGCCGGCCCTTTGCGACTCGCTCGAATCGATGGATCGAAGCGCGCAAAAACAGACGAACTGCCCGTCTGTGACCCATATTACTTGGAAAATTTTTAATTGCATTTTTTTCCATCGACAAAGAGGGCCAACGCGATGTGCCTTACGGGTCGCGTCGCATCCATCGCGTTCGTTTGTATTCGACGGGAGCTGTTCGCGAACGAATGGCGACATTGCGAACGGACGCGCCACCTCGACGCGACCAATTACCAATCACTCTCGCGGAACAATAAAGCAGAACCGTGGAAAAAAATTCCCGTCAAAAGTATCGCGTTTCATATGCACCTCCTAGCGCGTCCCCGCGGAGCCCGCGGTGGCGTATAACTGTCGCACAAAAATAAAATTAAAAACTGAATGCTGCGGGAAAAAACGCGCTGTCGCGTTGGTCTCCATTGTTTACGAAAGAAAAATTCAACGCTCTCGCTTTTGATTCTCGAATGACTCGGAATTTTATCTTAATCGTATCACATGTCCCTCGAAAGTGACGTAAGTGCAGGATTTTTTGGAATACCGAATAGCATATCATCTGACATTTTCACTTTGTGAAAGCAATAACAAAAATTCTTTGGTAGATATTAAGTACCAAAAGTGACTGTTGATGACTCATTTAAGAGTTTTATTTTCTCGACATAATTTTCGTTTTATTACCCGAGAGCCACTCTTTCCGTTGCGTCACACATACTATCAATTTAATGGTGCGATAATGTCTAGTGGAGTTAATTCACGGATGTGGGTTCAGTGGAATGGTCCGGCGCAATATTAGATAACATCACTCTACATATATGATCATCGATCCAACTTCAAAGTCGGTTACTTTCAAATGCTATAAATGTTTATCGTACGCTTCTATTTACTATTTTCATTAATAATATTAACGTATTTATTAATAGCAGCTAATAATTTGCTTCTCAAAAACATTAAACTGGACAGGACATATAAAACAGATTTAAAACAAATTTTTTTAATTGAGATAAGAAAGAGAGAAGAGAAAGAGAGAGAGAGAGAGAGAGAGAGAGAGAGAGAGAAAGAGAAAGAGCAGAAGCGAACGCAAAGTAGCCCGTAATCGATCTTACGGAGGTATTTAACTCGGAGAGATGAGTCAAGGGGAAGAGGTGAGTTTCGCATAAAAAGCGTAGATAGGATGAAAGAAGAGAGAAAGGAAGGAGGACACTATTCATCACTGAGTGGTTCGAGAGTGGTGCAACTGCAACTGCGGCGACGTGGAGTTCGCCGCGCCTCCACGCGCGCACAGTCGCTGTAGAAAGGTGGAAGAAGCAGATTGAGGGATGGTGGGAAGGGATAGGGGCAATAGAGATGGCAGAGTACTGGTGGTGTCGTAGCAGGGAGTAAAATAACTGAGATACTGGCTATATCCTCCTCCTCCTCCTCCTCCTCACGACTGCAACTAGCTAGGCGGAGCTCGCGGACCGAACTCTATATAACAGCTGCATTGCATTGGGCACCTAGACCCCTCCGCCTGCATTCTTGCGCAATAGAAACGATCTTTCGCCCTCTGCGTCTTTCTTTCTCTTTTTATCTTTTTATATATGCTGTGCATGTGCAACCCAACCCTGTGACTTATATGTAATGTCCGTAAAAAGATGCACAGTACAGATACGGTAGTAGGGTTTTATCCTTAAAGCAGCTTGCGGACTTCATTTTTCTTTAGTGGACACTTAATTCCAAAAGTGACTGATTGTCACGAATATTTTTTATTTTCGATAATCGTACGACATTTTTTTTGTTACTTGTAAGTAATTATTAACTATGGAATGTAGTTCAATATAAAATAATTATGAGATAATATGTATATACATATAGATCTGCACGTCAAAATATTTGACCAATAGACAATATATACGATACAGACAATGTATAAAATAGAATATTAAAATAGTAACGATTCGCTCTGTAAGAAATATTTAATTTTTGTGTAAGCAATTATATTTTATATTTCTCAATACATCTCTGATTTTGAGAGATAGAACAATTCTATCTTTTCAAGTGAATTCAAAATCACTTTTTTCTGAAGGTTTAATTTCTTATTTCTGCATT
>Ga0157362_1001406_pt1 | contig 10204 bp, 10 predicted proteins | sample AttlaeALBM3_FD_111480 | JGI IMG/M metagenome (GOLD analysis project Ga0157362, IMG submission 111480) | Fungus gardens microbial communities from leaf cutter ant in Ribeirão Preto, State of São Paulo, Brazil - Atta laevigata ALBM3 | ecosystem: Host-associated > Fungi > Mycelium > Unclassified ... | reverse complement strand
GTATCACTATGTCAGGGATGTAATAGAGGATGACAAAATCAAACCATACCACATTGATAGGGCCAGGAACCCTGCTGACATCTTGACTAAGAATCTTGGTCAGATACTGTTCCATCAATTCCATCTACTCCTTGGTTTGGAGGTTCTATGAACTTTCCTTTTAATTTATATTGTCACTTAATGACCACTGCTTTGAGTGAGGGGGAGTGTTAAATTAAATAATTAGTATACCATGTATTACTGTAGTTTGATATATGAGCTGTGCTTACATAAGCATGCTCACTTCTTTGTCTCACCTGCCATGTCACAAAAACTCTCTGCTTCTCTCAAGATCTCCCTTTCCCATCAGGATGTCTATCAACATCTGTTGGATAACCTAGTAAGTGGGCCATCATTTGTCCCCACTGTAATTGCTGCTCTCCATTCTTTTAACACTTTTTATGACTTCTTTTAACTATATTTGAAGGTGGAAAGATGTCATATTCTGGAAATATGATAATTATGTAATTTATTTCTCCTAATAATTCTCCTAAAATTAATAATAGTAGGATAGTGTAGTAGACTACTCTCCTCCTATTCTGCACTTCCTATAAGTACTGAGTAGTTATAGTGTATTTCCTTAGTCTGTAAATTAACATCATCTGGTCCTAATCTCCTCTTGTCTACTCTGACTCCTTCACTTGCCTCCTTAGGACCTCTGTCTTGATAACTTCCATCACTCCAAAATACGTGACCACCTCACAACCAGAGACCAGGGCACAACACATAAGTTGAAGCCAAGGTCATTTAACAAGTTGTTCTCTGCTCCGACGTCCTTGCCTGTCTGCTGGAGCCTTCTTTATACTATTGCTAAGTAATATTCCTCTCCAACATATTACCTTACTCTACTTCAGGGTGTAGTTTCTATCTATTACCCTACACCTCCGTCCTCCAAAATTCTGTTCTTGACAAAAGAGTTAGGAGCATCTGAGGTCCTGGAATAGCCAAGTGTTTGATATATTCAAGAAAGCATATATGGCAAGGGGATTACTGGAGGATGATCATGAGTGGAAAATTTGCTTGAAAGAAGCAATTGCAATGCAGCCTGGAATGACATGTCATTGGTTATTGGCAGTTATCTTGCTGACTGATGAAGTAGCTGAGCCTCATTTACTCTGGGATCAATTCAAGGCTGGACTATGTGATGATGTCAAGCACAAACTATATTATATGAACTACTACCAAGCTGACCAGGAGATACAAGAGAATGATGTTTATGATTATGGCCTTTGGGATCTCAACAGGATATTAATGGGAATGGGAAGAAGTCTTACTGATTTTCCACCAATGCCTCTTCTATGGCAACAGTAGGCTCATAGAATTCCCAATCCTCTCTTGCAGGCTGAGCAGTATAATGGCAATTTTAATAGATGAGCAAAGAGCAATCTTCAATCCTGACCAAGCTACTGCTTTTGATGCTATCCTGAAGTCTATCACTAACAATCAGGGTCATCTTTTTTTCATTCATGCTGCTGGTGGTTATGGGAAGACATTTTTGTGTAACACTATTGCTGCTGAGGTTAGAAGAAGAGATCAATCTATTCATGAAGACTCTGTGGCTAGACTCAAATGCAATAGTTACATGTTCCTAGTCCTTCCACAAACCAAGGTTATTATTTGGGATAAAGTTCCTATGCAGCACAAGTATGATATTGATGCTGTTGATCAATGTCTCATGTCATGACTTGGCAAAATGGCTAAGTCATTATTTAATATTTCTTTTCATTTTTATTTTTTTTAGTTTCTGATTATTATTTTTCTTTTTGTTTTTCTTTCCTTTTATTTTCTTATCAATGGATGCATGAGAGGAAAGTGACTCATAGGGAAGTGTGGGATAAAAGGAAGGGTTAGGGTTACTCTTCATATATAAATAGTATACAGAATCTAATGGAAACTCTATCAAATTCTCTTTATCAAGTGCTGAACAAAGAGCAGTTGGCTTGATTCTGGCTCAGAGTTAAGCAACCTTACATCTCAGAGACTTGCTTGAAGTAAGTAATCCTTTGCACTTGATAGCTCTTGAATTGACATATTATCTAGAATTATCACAAATGGTTACTTACTTGGTTTGTGATTTGAGAAAGAGTTCTTCAAAAGAGTTCAAGCAAGGTTTAGACAATGACAAAAGATGTTGTTAAGTCTGAGGATTAGCCTCAGACTATGAGTCCTTATATACATGAAAGTGATGGTCTGTATACTAGGACAGATCATCATATGTTACTATCTATTGTTCTATATATGGTAGTGCCTTTGTGCTGTAAATAGTGATAACTTAACCTTATGGAGGCTGTCCTTTGTTCTAAGAAAAGAACAGATGACTATTGATGGGTAATTAATGAAGTCCATGTACAAACATTGAGGCCTTCATATCTCTACTAATATTAATTGCCTTGGTGCCATTTTAGACTCATTCTGAGCAGTATAAGGAGGGCTTTTCTGATGCCCAAAAGTGAAGCTTAGATCCTGGCAGTTTCTGAGATATTGGCAATTTAATAAATGGTACCATAGTGGTTACCAGTTGATCTGCCTAATATCTTGGCCATTACTGATCGCTTTGAGATGTAACTGGTATTGATTGAAAGTTCTTTTTGAGGGCTTCTGGGTGCCATTAAGACCATAAGAATTGTTGAAGAATTGATGGAGATATGGCCAAATGAAGTTTGTGACAAGAATGATCATCCATTTGGTGGAATTACAGTGGTATTTGGAGGGGATTTTTGTCAGACTATGTTTGTGGTACCTAAGAGAACATGTTAACAAGTGGTAGCAGCATCTCTTTACAGAGGAAATTTATAAGGACATATCAAGTTCTTGCATCTCTGTTATGAGAGCGCCAGAAAGAAAAGAGTTTCCCACACCTTCAAACACTTGATCTCTAACATCAAGTCATATAACGGGGTCAAAGATATAAATAGCATAGAAGATTAGGTAATCATATCATATAACAAGGTCATGTGATCATAGAATGTTCTAGAAGGTCATGTGATCATGTAGTAATAGGAACACAGTCACTTATAAAGTAGTATAAGTAGGTAGTTAAATCCAATAGAGAACTCCATTGAGTTCTTTCTAAACACTCACCTCGAGTGGTCCCTAAGTCATCAAGACTCTGTGATAACAATCTCAGACAGAATATGTGCTTGGATCACTCTGAAGCTGACAATCAATATGCTCAGTGGTTGTTAGAGATTGGTGCTAGGTCAACTATGGATAACAATGAGATAATTCAAGTTCCTCAGTCCATAGTTTGTGCTAATCTCAATGCTCTTATCAATAGGATCTATCCAGGAATTGGCAACTCAATGTAACAGTTTGCCTTGCTATTTTTATATCTATAACATAGTACATTGAGGAATACATGAGCGAGACATGAGGAATAACATAGTAACAACAGATGATATAGTATAGGGGGAGGGCATAGGGTTATATGTAATGTATATATAGTAACTAAATAGAATAGTGCGACTCAGCTTTGTTCTGGTTTGTAATATCATTTCTTTACTTGAACACTGAGTTTAAGAGTGGTTCGTAACATAAGAATGAAGCTACCAAATATTCACTTTATTCCACTCTTTTATCATGATCTCACTCGCTATTATCATGGCATTCTTGACCACCATTATTGTTCTATTTTTCAACTCCATATCCAAGGCCTGGATGAACCTGAAAGCCAAAATGAAGGAAGTCTATGCTACAAATGTTCAAACCTTCATAGAAAAAGTTAGGAAGGACTTCATTGATAAACCAGCCAAAAAGAAAATAAAAGAACCAGACAACTTTGAAGAAAGTCCAGATAAAGTTAGGGCCTGGTGCAGAAGAATGACACTATTTTTCCAGAGCAATGGTATCTCAAAGAAATGGAAAAGAATCAAAATGACCTTAGGAAAAATCAAAGGAGAAAAGGACAATCGAGCCCAACAATGGGCAGATACTCAGATAAAGAAGTTCCTACTGTTTCAAAAGAAATGGAAGGGGACTAGTGGAGAACTCAACATGTCAACTATGATAAACAAGCCTCTATTCAAAACCTGGAAACAGATGTCAGACAAAATGGTATGATTTTTCATATCAACAGAAACTCAGATGCATGCAATTGACAAACTGAACAAGTTAAGACAGGGAAATCAATCACTCAAAGATTTTTGGTCAGAATTTGTTACTTGGAAGGAACTCTCTGGTTATAATAAAGTGGCATTAGTAGGATTATTCAAAAAAGGGATCTACCTGGCATTGGTGCAAAAATTGGTAGAAATTGGTCAATTGAGGAATTCAGATTTGTTGGACAACTGGTATGAGAAAGTGTTAAGTTTTGAAAGGTCAAGGAGGGAAGCAATTAAGGAGTTTGGGAGAAGGAAGAACTTAGAGAATTTGGAAGATGCGAGAAAGAAACCAGTCCTGGACATTCTGAGGCAAGACCCCAACACAATGGAAGTGAATAAGCACAGAGAGATAAGGAGGTGTTACAACTGTGGAGAAATAGGTCATCTTGCTGTAAGGTGCTCTAAACCAAGGAAAGAAAGAAGAGAAGAAATAAGGATTGTTGAAGAAGCAAGAGAGGATTTTTCTCCAGGCAGGAAGTAAGCACTGACTCACCTGCCTTAGTAGATTCAAAAGTTTGACTACATGATGATGCAATGAAAGACTTTTTAAGCTACTTTGGTGCAAGAAAATACAAAAATAACCAGGGATATTCAACAGAGTGGATGGTAAAAAAAAGTAGCAAATGCAAAGAAGATAAAGTACTCGGACTGTTGAAAGTATGGGTCCACAGCTCAAGAGAAGGTGAATGTACAAAAGGAAAGATAAAGAAATTAAACAAGATGATGGATAATGAAGTGCTAGCTACCCTTAAAGCGATGGAGGAACCACCAGTACTTAGAAAAATGGGAGATAAGCAATTAAACGTCTGGGTCAAACTATTAACAACAGATACTCATAAAATGTTTTGCAAACAGGCACTGATTAACTCAGGAAGTTCAAGTTCATGTATTAACTAAAGGTTTGTAAATGAAAATAATATTGACACCTACAAACTACCATTTCCAATTCCATGCTACAATACTAATGGGACTGTAAAAAGAGATGGAAGCATTACTGAAGTTGTCAAAATAAACATAACAATAGGAGATCACCAAGAATTAATCCAACTATCAGTAACAAACCTCAGAAGTCATGATTTATTCTTAGGATATAAATGGTTACAAAAGCATAACCCATCTATTGACTGGAGAACTTCATCAATCAGTTTACAAAATTGCCAACAGTGGTATAGAAAGATCCATGTACTCAAAGAACCAGAAGAAGTCAAGAAAGAAGAAACCGAGGAAGAAACAATAGAAGAGAAAGAAAAAATATTATTCATCAATCTAGAAGAAGAAGCATGAAGAAGAGAGGAGCTAAACATCAGGAATATGGAAGATGTAAGGGGACAACTCTATCTCCACCCCTGAACTGTATAACAATACTCTAGAGCAACCTAAGTCTGTTTAAGTATTACTAAAGTAATACTTAAACACACTAGTATAGCTCCAATTACACTGACCCTAACACCAAAGAATGTAAACCTAGTATATAATGTAGAACATCCCTTTAGGAGCCTCATTCTAATCTCTGAGGATTTTTCTGGAGTCTGGTGCCCTAGTCACCCTTACAGAAGAGGAAGAGGAAAACATACTCAAAGAATACAAGAACTTCAAGGATTGAATCTTCAATAAAAACATATTTGATTGATTACCAAACCAGTCCAAATGGGATCATGCTATTGAACTGATTCCTAATATGATACTAAAAGACTACAAGGTTTACCTGCTGAATGTCAAGGAACAAGAAAAACTTGATGAATTCCTTGAAGAGTACCTAAAGTTGGGCCAAATTAAACCTTTGAAATTACCTTGTGCAGCTCTCTTTTTTTTTGTAAAAAAAAAAAGGACAGATCCCTTCGACCAGTACAGGATTATCAATGACTCAACAAAGTGACAGTCAAAAACAAATATCCTCTACTGTTAATCCAAGAATTAATTGACAAGATATGAGGAGCTTGATACTTCACCAAGCTCAATATTTGATGGAGATATAACAACATAAGAATAAGAGAGGGTAATGAATGGAAGGCAGCTTTCAGAACAAATTGAGACCTATTTGAACCCCTGGTAATGTACTTTGGTATATGCAACTCTCCTGCAACCTTTCAACTAATGATGGATACTCTATTTCAAGAGTTAATCATAAAAGAAAAAATTGTAATTTACATGGACAACATCTTGATTTTTATGCAAATAATGGATGAACACAAAGATATAGTAAAGAAGGTTTTACAAATACTAGCCAACAACAAACTATCACTCCATCCCAAAAAGTATCAATTCTATCAAACAAAAATTGAGTACCTTGGAGTGGTCATATCACAAGATAGTGTAGAAGCCAATCCTGTTAAAACCAAAGGAGTAGCTGAATAGCCAGAACCTAAAGACAAGAGACAAGTGCAATAATTTCTGGGATTCTGTAATTTCTATTACCAATTTATTCCTGGGTTTGCAAAAATCACCAAGTCACTAATGGAACTCATGGGGAAGAAAAAGTGGAAGTAGGGAAGTGAAGAAAAAAGTGCCTTCAACAAACTCAAAAACAGGATGATGAACCCCCCTACCTTAGCAATTCCAAATTCTGAGTAAAAACTACAACTGGAAACTGATGCATCTGGGTATACCATCAGAGGAGTACTATCCCAGCAATAAAAAGACAACTCTTGGAGACCTATTGCATACCTGTCCAAATCAATGAATGAGACAGAAAGGAACTATGAGATTTACAACCAAGAATTGTTAGCAATCATGGAAGGACTCAAACAATGGCAATATTATCTCATAGGAAGTGATCAATTTGAAATATGAACTGATCACAAAAACTTAGGATACTTCAAAAAACCACAAAAACTCAATTGTTGTCAAGCACAATGGATAATGGAATTTATGACTTCCAACTGATACATAAACCAGACAGTTCACAAAAGAAGGTGGATGCATTGTCTCACAGACCCAACTATACTCAGGGGAAGAATGACAATGAAGACCAAATGCTACTGAAAGAAGAATAGTTCAGAAGTATTGTAACCAAGGAAGATGAATTCTGGAAGGAGATAGAAGAAGCAAAAGAACTTATAGAAGAAGAAGTAAGAGCAGCCATAGAATGAGAAAAAGAAGGATAGAGGCAAGAAGAAAAGGTACTATTGTGGAAAGAGAGGATCTATATTCCTGATTTGGTTACTCTTCAAGAAGAAATTGTGACTAGACATCATAATTCTGAATTAGCTAGCCACCCAAGATATACCAAGACATATGAACTGATAACAAGAAACTATTGATGGCCCCAAATGCTAGAAGATATTAAACAATATGTTGCTGGATGCAAAAAGTACCAAGTGACCAAACCCAATTGACAACCCAAAAGGAATCACCTTCACCCTAATAAAGTACCACAGAATCCCTAGGAAATTGTTAGCATCAATTTAATAGGGCCATTACTGGAGTTGGCAGGATATGACAGAATATTGGTAGTAGTAGTAGATTGCTTTTCCAAAATGGCTTGCTATATGCCAATCAACATGAACATCATGGCATAAGGAATAGCTAAGATATCTTGGGATTGAGTTTTCAAGGACATAGGGATTCCTTGGAAGGTCATCAGTGACTGAGGACCACAGTTTGTGTCAAGATTCATGAAAGAACTATGCTTATGACTTGGAATAGAGAGGAATCCTTCAACTACTTATCATCCCCAAACTGTAAGGGGACAGTATCTAGGGTTGTACTTAGTAAGTCCAGTAAGCTTGTATTTACTAAAGCTCTATATTTATTTATTATTACATTCCCATTGTTTCTTGCTTCTTCTGTCTGTATTATGCAGTGTGGTGCCTTCTATTCTATATTTAGGACAATATGTGATTATAGGTCAGTGCCTTGTGCCTGTGTACCTGACCATCTATTATAGTATATGTATCAGCAAGTATATGTAGATATACCCCACTTGAATCTTACACTAGCTTCTGGGACTATCCACTAGCTTAAGGGTGATTGCCTCTAAGTAGTTCCCTAACACAAACCGATGGTCAAACAAAGAGAGTTAATCAAGAACTCAAACAGTACCTTCAACTTTACTGCAACTATAAGCAAAACAATTAGACAGAATGGTTATCAATTGCAGAGTTCTCCTACAACAACAACTAGATCCACTCTAGTATAGGACAGTCACCCTTTATGGTCAATCTAGGACGTCATCCAAATACCAGAAACTGTAAGGGTGACTGGGGCACCAGACTCCAGGAGAATCCTCAGCCAATATTACAGTTTGTAATTATGATACAACTTACCTCCAGGAGAATCCTCAGAGATTAGGATAAGGCTCCTGAAGGGATGTTCTACATTATATACTAGGTTTACATTCTTTGGTGTCAGGGTCAGTATGATTGGAGCTATACTAGTGTGTTTAAGTATTACTTTAGTAATACTTGAACAGGCTTAGGTTGCTCCAGAGTATTGTTATATAGTTCAGGAGTGGAAATAGAGCTGTCCCCTTACAGAAACAACATAAACTCATTGATAGAAGATTCTCCAGAAACAAAGCAATTCCTTGAAACAATCAAAGAAATTAGGAGTGAAGTAGAAACAGCATTGAAGAAGACAAATGAAGTGATGAAGAAGAAGTAGGATGCAAAAAGAAAACCAGAAGTTATATGGCTGAATAGAGATCTAGTGTGGGTGGATGTGGCTCATTACAAAACAAGTCAACCTTCAAGGAAACTGTCAGCCAAGCAATTAGAACCTTTTCCCATAATACAAAAAGTTAGGAAATCAGCTTATAAACTTAATATTCCACCAACATGGAAATCTATTTATCTAGTTATCAACAAATCATATCTTACATCTTATATACATTTGAACAACAATCACAGAAGTCTGTTAGGGGTCAATTCAGCACTCAGGTGAAGACCACCTTAAGCTAATGGGTAGGATCCAGAAGCTAGTGTAATATTCGACTGAAGTAGATCTACTACAGCCAACTAGTACTTATACTACTAGACTACCAGGCACCGTTCTCATGGTACCTGAATAGCATTCTCACAATGTCCAATATTAGAGATACAGGAATACACAAGATGTCAATCATGAGAGAGGAAGGAAGACAGTGGGAAGGTGATTGGAGAGACGATGGCTCTTAGGTGGGAACCTACTCATGTCACTAAGCCCAACCCTAGGGTAGTCCCCTTACAAAGTCTGACAATTGAGTTATAAATCCTGTTGACTTTATCAATGTACAAGAAGTAGAAGAAATACTTGACTCGAGATGGAGAGGAAATAAACTACAATACCTCATTAAGTGAAAAGGACAGTTACTTGAGAAGAGGACCTGGGAAAATAGAGATAAGGTAGTAAAAGGGGCACCAAAGTCATGTAAGGAATTTTACCAGAGACATCCAGATGCACCTAGAATCTCTACCATTCAACTACCCAGAAAGACATATGCTGAAATCATAAGGATGTGATCTTAGGAGAGAGGTAATGTAATGGTTTGCCTTGCTATTTTTATATCTATAATGTAGTACATTGAGGAATACATGAGCGAGACATGAGGAATGACATGGTGACAACAGATAATGTAGTATAGGGGAAGGGCATAGGGTTATGTGTAATGTATATATAGTAACTAAGTAGAATAGTGTGACTCAGCTTTGTTCTGGTTCATAATATCATTTCTTTACTCAAACACTGAGTTTAGGAGTGGTTCATAACACTCAAGGGCTCAAGATGACTAGTACTTCTTGGATCACGTTATCCTTTGTCCTAGAAATGATCAAGCCCATAATATTAATAAGACCATTCTCCAACAGTTCAACCCAAATGCAGAGGTCCATATGCTAAGAATTGTAGACTCTGTGTCTGAAGAAGATAGAATGCACCATGCCTATCCTGCAGAGTTCCTTCAACAACTCAATACTGGTGGATTGCCTCCTGCTTTACTTTGTCTCAAGGTTGACTCTCCAGTTATCTTATTGAGGAACTTGGATCCAGAAGAAGGACTTTGTAATGGGACAAGAATGGTGGTGTTGAATGTGAGAAGAAAGGTGCTCCAGTGCAGGATTATCAGCAAGGACAGGAGATTTAGAGGCAAG
>Ga0157362_1001405_pt1 | contig 10204 bp, 3 predicted proteins | sample AttlaeALBM3_FD_111480 | JGI IMG/M metagenome (GOLD analysis project Ga0157362, IMG submission 111480) | Fungus gardens microbial communities from leaf cutter ant in Ribeirão Preto, State of São Paulo, Brazil - Atta laevigata ALBM3 | ecosystem: Host-associated > Fungi > Mycelium > Unclassified ... | reverse complement strand
TAGACGCTAACCTGTTTCATATCGTAGTTCGTTCTCGGGGTAATAAAGCATCCCCTCTACCGTTGACCTCTATCATGCACCATCTTTTTTAACAAAATTTTGAGCTTAGCTATTACTACTAACAATTATAAAAATGACACCGAACGAGATACCACATGTAAAATTTCAGTGCGAAACTGCGAAACTGTCGAATTTCACGAAATTTCGAAACATGACTATTCCTAAAATTGTGCCGCGAAATTAGTCGAGAATATTGCGTGCTGTATTTTAGGGAAGACAACCGTAATATACGTTATCCATATTGAATGTGAACTAACACGATTGCGGTTTCAGGCAGCGTCACGTATAGCGAAGGCCTCGGCACTTCAGCTTAACATCATGTAATAATAGATCGAAATAATTAAAGACAGCAATTACTCATATATACAATTCCATTACTATTAATTCGTTGATAACATGACGTTAAATTGATCGATATAAAGAGGCCTGCATTATTTCGAATTATGGCACGTGTTGGTACAATCAGGACGTTGTGGCTTTGATTTGTGGGCCAGGAATTCAAAACAGGCTATTTGTTTCTCTTGAACGAATTTTGAAAGTGTAAACGCCTTTTTTTTTCGTAATTTGCATGTCGCAGAACTCTCTCTCGGACAACGTCGCGGAGACGAGGTTTCGGACGAACGTTGATAGCTGGCTCTAGTTAAACTTCCTAAACCGTCGTCGATTGAGTTAGAGTTTACTTCCCTGCCGAGCCTGCCGGTGAGACTTGCGTCCTATCTGCCTTGCTTGTATCGAGTTCGGGCTCAATTTGGAAACTGCGTCCGATGAGTCCGCTGCTGCGGAGCAGTACATCTCTTCCTTCTTTTCCTGATACGAAAATATGAGGACAGATTTTGTTTGATAACATCGAAATTTTAAGTCGTAAATAGAAAATGCGATAGATATCCTCCCTGTTAGCGACTACGGCCACCATTTTGTCATATTAAATCGAGACTCTCACAACCGAATAAACATTTATGCGAACAGGAGGATTACGCGAATATTGCATAGCAGCGCGGCTTTTCCGCGGTTCGTCACGCGCGAGTTACGAATCCGCGAATTGATACTCGGTGATGAATAATAAGCGTTCAACACTTGTATTATTTGCGAAAACGATAAATCGATGTATAGCGAGATTTCAAAATTTGCGGTGAAGAGACATGACATACGCGTAGCATACTTGAGCGCAGAATGGATACGAGTACGAATCGTTCATCGGTAACAATGAAGTCGCTTGTGCGAGAGGAAAGGATCGCTGTCTCGTTGTTGAAAGAGAAAAAAAAATCAGTTTGATTGTGACGTCCCGCGCACCGATAGAGTTGGACACGTTGAAACGCCCTCCAATTTATTATGAACCAATGAGAGTCGCTCTTCTCTGATCGGTTTTGTCGAGAGAATTTCGTTTAGTTAATCGGTCGACGTGGTTCGATGTCACGTCCCAATTTGGCCAAGTCTGGTCTGAAAAGCCAAATCTGACGCAGCTTGGATAATTGGGAAAGGATATTTCTGAATATTCTACTCTAGAGTGATACCTTCTGTGCAGTTTAAATCCTTTTCAATGTTCGTGCATTACGTAAGCCCCTTTGTTTTAATCGAGCGTTTCAATTGTCGGCATCTTTCATGCTAATCAATAAAGTGAAACTTTTTTGTAAGTTTTTTTTAGGCACTTTGCAATTATCTGTCGTTATATTGTCTTTATTGATTCTTTCATAAATTACGAACCGCATAAAAATGATCAACTTTATTCTCCAATAATTTCCATATTGTTTCTAGCTTTTTTGTAATCAGTATATATTTGTTAGGACAAATAAAGATTTTAAATATCTGATATAAATTTTAAATATATAAAAGTTACTTTATAGATTGTAAGCAATAACATATTGTACTATCAATGAAAATTTGAATTGTCTGTACATTTAAATCGTCAGTTTTGTATCTCTGCTAAATCTTACGATTATGATTGAACTAGAAATTGAATTCGAGGTATAAATGTTAATATTCTGACAAAGTATCATTAAAATACTACTCAACAGGTGAATCATACGTAAGATTCACACGTACCGACGATAACTCGGGACAGGTTGTTCTTTTCGCAGTGCAGCTACGAAACGTGGCGACGGTGGCTGCTGCAAATCTCGGGGGATCGCTTTGTAAGTCAGAGGCCGCGCGATACATAAGTGATGTGCCGTTAAAGCGGCCTCTGTGGAGTGGAGTTAGTTCTGTATGCAATTGCTCCATTCCTGCCTATTCTCCAGCGTTTCGATCCTGTGCCGGTTATATATCATCGCTATTAGCCACTTCGGACTAAAATACTCATTTGGATAACGTATTATTCTTCATCGCTTTTTCGAGAGGCATATAGATTTAGATTTCATTAACATTATTTCACTTCCCCGTAAAACAGCATTATTATTGTATTCTTGGCAATATCATCTGTCATTAGTCTTTTTCAAGTAGAACTATTATACGACTTTTTTCAGTTTTGCTTTTCGACCAACCAATTTAATTCTTAATCATGATTTGTCAAGTGTAATTGAATTTTAATTTTTGTAATTCGTATACAACTGAAAAAGATTTTGAGAATCTGAACTATTTTCGCTTATTTTTAATACATTTAACATATTACAATAAATTAATGAATATTTTATAACGTCTTTTGCCCGTTTTTGACCTTTTTTTTTATGTTATTGTATTAGAATTATTTTATTATTAATAATAAATGTTGAGAATCGATATTGCTAATTTATTATAAGGATTTTCTGTCTATCGTATGCATTATAGTAACGCATTTAATGTTAAATGTAGCCGTTTGAACTTGCAGCAAGTAATTTTTTACGATGTTGCTATGACTCGAAATCCAGTATCTCCACTGAAAGCTTTTAATCGAGATCGAATAGCGTCGAAAATTTTTTATCTTTATCGATTCTCGCACTACTGGCCGCATCATTCTACGCATCCTTTCTATTAAACCGAACATTGTGCACGTTATATTGTCACCTATCCTGAAAAGGTTGGCTGCTCGTTCGCATTGACGCCGTAATCTCGTTACCGTCGAAGCCTGCAGCTGATGCGAGCTACCTGGCTGCGCAGCTCAGGGAAAGGACCGAGCCATTTAAACATTCATAGAACCTACGTCGTCGTCGTTGTCGTTGCCATCATCGTCGTCGATTGCGAGAGCTAGCGGGTTGGAGGTGTGAAAGTTCACGTGTGCGTGTGTATGTATGTATAGACTTTGCATAGGGCACGTGTGTGCGTTACGTGTGAGTGTACCACAGTAAGACACAGGCCGTCCTGAAGTCTTAATGAAGCCCATTCAAGCGGCTATTATCGCGGAGACCGCGTAATCATCTCCTCGTGAGAGAGAGGTTCTCACTTAATAATCATATCCCATATTCCGAATTCCGCAATAATGGCTTCCCAGCACGCTCTTCACCTCTTCATGTAAGCTGTTTTCCACGTTCAATCTTGCGACGCCTTTCTTAAAGCGAGCCTGCGTATGGTTGTATAATCGTTGCGATTTCGGCGATGGTTACGGTCGTCGTTTGTGATTTTCCAGGAAGTTTCGGAGGATGTGGTCTTCCCTCTTGCGCGAGTGCAAGATGCATGCATTTAATCTTTTGTGTTCCAAGAACATTTTGGAAAATAGGTCTGTATAATGTAGGTATGACGATAGAGAGAAAGTGCTCTCGTAGTTGCGACGATCGCCGGTACTTGAAATTAACCAAGTATGTTTGTATTTTAATAATCGTCTGGATACCAAAGCAAGGAATAATTGTTATTATCTCGAGAGTTTCAATGAATCGTTCATTAATCAGTCATCCCGAACGCGCTTTGTCGCGGTGGCGATTTTGATCCGTCCGCATACTTTACTCCCTCGTCGGCAGTATCTGTATTTGTATCGGAAAACAAATTTGTCCTTAGGATAATGGATGAAGCGGTCGCCGAGTCACGGAACGTATTCCGGAAACGTGCGCGAAATTCCAGCACGGCTTTGTAATTAATGAACTTGAGCTAAATGCAGTGTCTCCGATTACTAACTTAGACCTATGGAAGGGGAATGTTGTAATTGGAGATAATTGTATGAAAAGAACATTGAATTAAAACGAGTAGATTATTTTAGCAAAATCGTGACTCTCTCTTGAATACTCAATTATATGATTATTTATAATTATATAATTGTTAAAGTATGATGAATTAAACATATAAATATTGTTTCTGCAATTAATACGTTAATATTTAACTCGAAAAGACATATTATTTATTGAAGTAAAAGTGGTCGAATAAATTATTTTTAGAATTTAGTATTATGAAAAAGAAAAGAATGGTTGTTCAAACCTTGACAGGATCAATTCTTATCACATGGCATCTTACTTCGGTTCTTTCTAACATGATTGTTAGTTAGTCTCTTGCCAACTTACCTAAAACAATCAAAGAAAGCATTTTTTTTAATATTCTCGTAAAATTACTTTTATGAAATAATTTCGATATTTAATTTTTTATTTTTTTTTAATGTCGATTGTTATTCTTAAAGAATTAAAAGTCGTAAATCTCAATGCTGAAGTACAAGCGGTAGAGAAGAACATAGTGCCAACTTTCGCCATTAGAATATAGTTTTCAAAACGTTTTGTCTACGTCGATCCTAACACAGTCGTGAAGGACAATGTTCTACGTCTTCCGATCCCTTCGAAACATTTGAAACTTCGACGCGAGCTATGTCGGTGGATAATGAAGAGACTGCACGTCCCAGATAAACACGACTGTAGCTAGTTGAGAGTACACGAGGGAAATAGTTTATTGTTTAGTGCTGTGCGGTCGGATGTTTGTGCCATGGGGGCTGCAGCTGATGGCGGGACCGGTCGGTGTATTATAGGGTGTAGCGCGCGTTTCGAGATGGAGAGTCGGCGAGATGGAGTTCCGCGTATTGCGAGCCACTCGAGAACGAGTGCTAAGCACACGGAGCGCCGGCTCCCATTCAAGCCCGCCTGGCTCTTCGCTATGTGGTTGTTGCTACGTCCGCAGTAAATGCAATCGCGCGCAAAACATCCCTCGCTCTCTCGATTCGTTCTTACTTTAGCGCTTCGTGCACTTGCGCCGCAGTGGCCTCTAAAAATTAATGAATCCACGAGCTCTTCTCGTGCCAGGAGTTTGTGCGCTTAATAATTGAATCGCGTAAAAGGTGTATAATCTTAGGAGCACAATCTATAAGGCTCATTAACTGTAAAGAGAAGAAGGATAGTAACGATTGTAATTCCTCGTATGCATTTACAATATATGCTATTCTAAATTGATGCTATTAATAATCTTATAACGTAAAAATTGCGACGAAGATACTTTGTATGTAGAATTTGTAATTGAGATTTTATAACAAACTCTACACTATAGATTCAGAATCTTTGATGTCTAAACTGTCTGAAGTATTATCTAAACATTATGCATAGCATGATAAATCACAAAAATATATATTATATATCTATTTTTTATTTAAAAAATACGAAGTTTGAATTCCACGTTATGTACGAAGGAAGGATATAATAGTGAATCTAGACGAGATAAGTTTGAACGGAATCGGAATGAATAAAGATATAATAACTCAGTCGAAGATTCTCCCTCTAAGTCGACTTCTTCGTGGCTCGTCTATTCGAATTTCTAGCGAGACTCATAGAGCGCGCGCGTGGCGAAGGGAGCTTCACCCCGGTGATTTCGGTGCTCGAGGAATCAGTGCGCGGCACTACTCTCGTAATATCGGAGCCCCATTAGAAGCGACTGGGTTCCTGAATTGGGTTTCGAAAGACGTCACTTTACAGTGGAAGCGCGACGCTATTACAGGCACTGCTAGTTACTACGATAGTTCGAGAGGGTACGGAGTAGGCAAGGAATGGAGTAAGGTGAAGCGCGTAGTTTCGAGGCATCTTGGTACTCCCTGTCGCCTTGCGGAGGGAACCAACGGGGAAAGTACGCCGCAGTAAGGGAAAGATGACAGAGGGTGCGCGGTCCGCCTCTCACACTCTCTCCTTGCATGCCCACCACCCTCGCCAAAACTCTCCTCTACTCCTCTTCTCAATTTCTCTCGTTCTCTCATGAGCGCGGTAACATCTCGATGGTACAACTTCTCCAACGACGGAGAGTATCTCTACAAGCGCCATGCACGGAGCAAGTTTCGTGGCGAGAGTGCACACTCCACGTAAATTAACTCGCTTACTTTGGGCTTGATTGCATATCCTTATGGCTCAGCACCCCCGTTGCCTCTCCTCCGACCGTTGATCGGTTTCCGGCGGCGTGCTGGTTCACGCTCGGAGCACCCGCGAGAGTATAATTATTGGCGAAGAATGAATTTTCATTAATTCAACAATGCATCGTTATACGGAGGAAATACGTATCCCGATCGACTTAGTCTGAATTTCTTGAGAGGTGAAATTAACGAACCGCGGTTTTACCTTTATTTTCGACATTTTGTTACATTTCACGCCTGCAATATATATTCAGGAGAAATTATTTAAATGCGCGCAAAGAAATTCGCTTAGTGACGTGTTAGCAGATTAACCTAAGCTATGCACGGGAGCGGCAAATTTAGAGAGGTGGCATTGTTGAAAAGAATTTCTAAAAAGTTGCCAGTTTTTGTCAAACACGAATGATTGAGAAAACTACTCATTGAATTTACAATAACAACTAACAGAATATAGAATTTGATTAATTTAGATTAAGTTACATGTTATGGGTAATGATTTAATTGCATAGGCATGAGTTCTGCGGCCCTGAATTTGCCTCTGAACGATATGATAATTATTATACAGAAATAGTTATGAAAAAATCTTTTGATAAAAATTGTATTACCTCTCTTTCAAGTCGTATCACAATTATAACGATAATAGATAAAAAGATCATCAATAATATCAGGTCATAGATCTCTTTAGAATAATGAAAGAATCAGCATCGTCAGGAATATTACATTGTGATTATGCTCATTGCATTCCTTAGGTTTAGGCAGGTAGTTGGTAGCAGATTCTAATCTTGGATTATGGTTCTTGGTTGGCGCAATCCTCGCGTTCCTCACTATCTCTCAGCCAGCTGGATCGTACAATATGTCATCCTTGCTTGCCATCGTCGTCGTTGTCGTCGCCGTCGTCGGCGTCTGCCAGTGTCGAGTGTCGGCATTCGACTGTCGGCAGCTAGGCGTGCTCGACAATGGTTCGCAGACGTTACCAGTTTGACTCTCACCGACACCGACGGCTCTTGTCGCCGCCACCGTGAATTTCCTATAACTTTCTATTGAAATCTCCTCCGGATAGGAATAAGGGTTGGTAGCTCGAGCGACTGCTAGGAATGGTGGGAAGACGGGGAGAAACGGTGGATTGAAATCAACTGCGGCAACCTTGCGACTAGGTCGGTACGCTGGTCGAACTTATGTACGAGACGTGACGGCTATGCCACGCCGGCAAAAGAAATACACGGATCTTTGTGTATGTTCAATAATATCAAAAGAGAGAGAAAGAGAATCAAAGAAATCGAGGGAAGCTGTTCGTGATCGCAAAGGCGGATGAAAAGAGCGCACTCGACGTTATGTTTCGTATTTTGAGGGTGCGAATAAGTGGAAACATTTTTGCCACGTATACACGAAAGAAGCAAGGAGCAGTTTATAAATTGCTGAATATATTCGAAAGTTATTAATAGCTTTCCACAATATATATGTATAAGCAGCGTCGGATATAATAGGATAGAACGGAACTTTTTCGTCCATTTCTCACAATAATGTTTATGTTTCTGAACAGCACATGTTGATTATTTAAAGATTGTATTTGTTAACCTCTTAAGAAGCAATCATAATTGTAGGTATAATGTAATTATAAGCACTGCAAAGAAATATTATTTGCTAATGTAAATTTTACTTTAAAATTGAAACTGAAACGGAATAGCCCCGCTCTATCCTATTATAGGTATATATAATATTATAATGTTCGATCGCGATTTGTTTTCTTATCAGGATATATGTGAATTTTTTTTATCTCGCGGGATAGATATGGAATGTAATTAAACCGTCATATACAAGCGTCGCAGCATCGTATGTAGTGAACTTTCGCAGGAGTTGATGTTGAAAGGCTCTTGGAGAATCAAAGGATCGAGTCTCACGGGGACGAAAGGAAACATGATACTTCAGAAATTCGCGAGAAGATCGTATCTCTTGCGAGAAGAGAAAGGTGGCAGGAAGAAGGAGACTGGGCTGGGCGAACTAATCAAGGATTTCTCGCCTTGAGTCGCGGAGCCCGGGCTCGTTTCCTTTTAGGTGACGACGACGACGACGACGACGAGAGCGCGGATGAAAGAAGAGGATAAAAAGGAACGAATGGGTACCTATCTCTCCTTACGGAGATCCGGCTCGAGTTAGTGTAATGAAGAGCTTTATAATACGGTCCACCGACATAAACCGCTGCCAACCAAAGAGGAGGGGATTGTCCAACGGTAGAACCAAGTCCCTACGGTGCGAGAAATAAAACTAGCGAAGGTTAATGAATATAAACGTTTCGGCTTGATCTTATATAACTAGAGAAAGCAAGCAGGCGAGCGAATATAGCGACGATTTGTTGGATAGGCGACGAAACTTCAGAACAAAGTATTCTTAGCCATCATCTATCCTTCTATCGTGCTCCTTTCATGTTTCCGTATCGTCGGCTCGAAGATTCATAGAAGAGGCAGCAGGCGAACGATAAAGTCCTCGCTAATTAACTCAACGCATTCTACAAACTTGTAATGACGAGTAACGTTGTATATTTTACGACAACACATATCTGTCGAAGAGAGCTGCGATGCTCATAACATAGTTGCCTTATTACGTCCCGCGTGCCGTTGTGAAATTACTTATTGCTGGCACTAATTAAAGGCGTCGAGAATTTTCATTCGATCTACAACGTCACACGATATTAACCAATGTAGCGAAACGTAATAAATTTAATGAACTTTGTCGAGAGAGAGAGAGAGAGAGAGAGTTTCTTTAATGTTAGAACTAATGAATGATTGCCGATTCTTTCTATACAGTGCGAATATCAGCAATGAATATTAACAGCGTTACATTTTTCGTAAGATTACTGGATTTATCTTTGAGCGAATTAAAGAGAAAGAGAAAATCTCTCTTCTTATTACAATAAATAGGACATCATTGATCCATCTCACAGCCAATCATCGTCGTTGTCTTAAGAAACATTTTTGTTCATTATTGTCAATCGTCGACATGTACATTATTGAGAGCCGATCGATCATTCAATTCTCTTTCATTAGCCTTCCACGGAAGTCGTCAGCAACACAACACACTCGATGAAAGTCTACATAATGTATCCCTGTATGTATTATTTACAGCATCGGTCCCTTGCGTGCGCGGATTGCCATAATTACCGTCGTACAACACGGAATTTCAAGCGACGGAAGTAACTTCGGTCCCATTGGACGGTGAGATGGATAATTGTTGCGCGGAACTGGACGACGAGCGACGCGTCGTCCAGAATTGCGGAATCCAATATACAGTAGGGTCTTGTTTTTCGCATTTTTACGGGTGGTCGCTCGCGCACAAGAGTGCTCCGCGGACATTCAACGGTTCGCATTCGGCGGCTGTTCTCGTCAGGGAACGAGAAAAAGTGAGGGCGGAAAAAGCGAGTAGGGTGGGACGAGAGGTGGGTGGACGGAGCGACGAATGGATTGAAGCCTGCGGTACCAGAAGCCCGACGCGCCCGTCGGGTAATTCGACTCGCTCGAGTACCTACTACCCTCTCTCGTGTGTAAACGCGAGAGAGGATGCTGCCGGTAGGCAGGCAGGCAGGCAGGCAAGCAGAGCTCGCGTTCGGTTGCGAGGGAAAGGAGAATCCTGCTTTGATAGCTACGGGGGAAGTAGATTGGTAGAGGAGTGATGCGCCGGATAGAGTTCATTGGTTCCGCTCTAGATCAGGCGGGTTTACGCTCGAGCATAAAAAAGGGATCGGAATGCTTTGGGATTGGTCGAACGCCCGCTAGATTGTTTGCGGGAAGCGAACGACGCTCCATCCGCTTCTGCTGTATATACCTCCGAGAAACCTCCGGCTACGATTTTCCACTGATCATCGGTGCTATCGATCCGAAGACGAATAGGTTGAACGAGCCGAAAGTCGTGTTCGATTTCGTCATAAGGCGTTTTTCGCTCGGCTTA
>Ga0157362_1001404_pt1 | contig 10205 bp, 9 predicted proteins | sample AttlaeALBM3_FD_111480 | JGI IMG/M metagenome (GOLD analysis project Ga0157362, IMG submission 111480) | Fungus gardens microbial communities from leaf cutter ant in Ribeirão Preto, State of São Paulo, Brazil - Atta laevigata ALBM3 | ecosystem: Host-associated > Fungi > Mycelium > Unclassified ... | reverse complement strand
AGTGCGCGGGCAAACGTTCGAGGTCGGGCCGCGCTACACGAATCTGTCATACATGGGCGAAGGCGCCTACGGCATGGTCGTGTAAGTGTTCATCGGTCGTGTCACGACCGCTCGCTCGATCGGCAGCTTGCGGCGGCCGGCCGATCTTCTGATCTGACAGGTCGACTGACAATAAACATTTGAGAGCAGCGACGCGAACGGAGACGTGACGGCGACGAGCCGATCAGCGGTGATCCGCGGCCCCGATCGCCGTGTCCTCGAATCGTATGTCCGAAGACAAAAGCCCCCTTCCGGACAAAAGCCGCCGATCGGTGTACGCTGTCGGCTGTATGCGTCGGCTCCGCTCCGCTCCGCTCGCGCTCGACGCTCGTATCTCGTATAATAGTATATACGTATGACGTACGCATACACGCACGCATCATGGTTCTCTTACACGTTCTACCGTCTACATCACTTTCAAATGCACGTCACGCCCCTTTCACCGTATTTTTCCCATTCATGTCTTTTCTACATTTCCTTATTATTCCCTTTTTTTTCTCTTTCTCTTTTTTGTCCGTCTTCTCTTATTTTTTCTTCTTGCATTCATCCATACGTCATGCTAATTAGATGAAAATTCACTTTGAGATTTACTAATCTTATCTTATCATTTTTATCGTCTATTGCTATTTAATATGATTATGATTTAGCATGAATTATATCACGGCAAATTCATGCTAAAAAGTGACGGAATATTTTTGCGCGCCAAAAGATATTTCGGAGAGAATTCCGTTTCGCGAGTTAAATAATCCCGACACTCTTGGATTCTGATGGTAGATTCTTTGAGAAATTCGGAATTGATTTTTCTATAATTACGATGTTGCGTTGATAATATTGATGTCGAATAAAAATATCGGAGCTCCGACTTATGCGCGATTAAAAAGAGATTTCCTCTAATCGCGTTGCCTTTGATGTATCCTGATCCTTCTAGCTTTTCTTACCTTAATCTCTCGCTTTAATTCTAGATCTTGTTTTAATGAAACGAACATAAATTGCAGGGCATCATTTTAATAATCTATTTATAATTGTAATATTATTTATCGGTAATAAAATCTTTCTAAAAAGATAACGCTACTTCACTATTGGATATCAAAAGAATAATTACAATCCAATCTCTTAAGCTATATATAAATAACATTCTGTTGTTTTCAACTTTTATGTGTGTCAAAATGTAAATCTATTTCTATAATTAATTTAAATGTAAACAATGTTCATATTAACATATATACTTAGTAAATAATAAATTAAACTTCACTTAGTAAATAATAAATTAAACTATCAAATTTAATCCTTTGAGTTATTTAATACAAATATTTGAATTAAACAATTTAACTCCTTTGTTTCAGTTAAATTAATGACATATTGAATCAATGATGACTATAGAAATTATTAAAAATAATTCAAATTAGGTATAACTTGAGTTATTTAACAATATTTATAACAAAGAAAATTATTTATTGCATTTTTCACTTTACTTTTTGACATCTCCATATTCTGTTATCTATCGATCGCAATGGATAAGATTAAATAAAGATTAGAGTTTTAATAGATTTGTTCAAATGTATATGAGCTTATCTCTCAGATATACCTAATTTGAGTTATTTTTAATAATTTCTTTAGATACCATTGCTCATATCCGATATATCGTTAGTTTGACTAAAATAATGAAGTTAAACAATTTAACTCAAGAAAATATATCAAATTTGATTTAAATTTAATTTATTATTTATTAAATACAATACGAACGTCAATATAGGCGTTTATTTTGAAAATACAGAAATGGATTGATTTATATTTTGATACATGTAAAGTTAAAAAGTAAATAAAAGGTTATTTTCTAAATGCGTACGTAAATATGGATGATTTACTTTGAAACTTACCGCGGAAATGGATTGATTTATATTTTTACACACATGAAATTAAAAATAATAAAATGTTATTTAATTCAAGAGATTGAATTATCTTTGATATCTAATTGATGTAGTCGATCGGAACTCTTAGGATGCATTCCAAGTTTCGCATAAAGTGTATGATATTATTTGTCTTTGTTGTTCATCAAATAATAAAAAAGGATAAAACAATAAATCATGCGTTTCATGCGTAACTCGGAACGCACCTTTAGTCGCGGCTTCTGATGTAATACATCAAACACATTGAGCGAATTTGATTTTTATTATCGCTAAGAATCCTGTATCGCGCGCGACCACATCCTATCATCGCGATACCGTTTCAAAGACACAAGTTTCTCTATGGATAAATTCACACTAAGTTAGGTCAAGCTTTCCAGACGATAGCAGAAAAGATAAACAAATGCGCCGGATGAATAAAGCGACTGCTCCAGTCTCCAGTCTCTAGTCACCGAAAGGGAAAAATTTCGTTCTGAAAAATATGAATAAAGATATTAGATTATTTGTGTGCTTGCGCTCTGACGAACAGACAGATAACGGCTGCGTTCAGCATAAAAAGCAGCTTTATAAAATTCTGTTGTAAAATTCTTGAATATTATTGGTTTATACATTTAAATCAAGTGAGGAATTAAGGGTAAGACGAATCATATTAAAGAATTTTACAACGGTTGCAAAGCCGCTTTTTTTGCTGAACGCAATCAAAGATACTTTTTGTCGTGAAACAAGTTTGTGGAAATATATAAGTAGAAGAAAATTTCATTTATATATAATTTAATTTAAATTAAATTTTCTACTTAGGAAAATGCATATTTTGAAATATAAAGACGCGTTTGAAAACTTTGTTTCCTTGCGAATCGAATGTATTCGTTTTAACTTCTTCAATAATAATACGGATATATATACAATTTATATTATGTATAACTATTTATGAATGATATATTATTTATATTATTTATAGATATATCAATTTTATATATATATATATATATATATATATATATATATATATATATTTTTTACGCTTATACGATCAATCGCGAATAAAATACGGAAAAAATATATATATATATAAAAAAAAACAGAAAAATATGTATGACGAAATAAAAATCCGTCTTCTTATTTATCAAAATTTTTTCTGCTTTATTTCATTTTAAAATAAACTGCAGGACTATATTTTTTATTTTAAAGAGTTTCTTTATACTTACAAAGGAATTTTTTTTCCTTTTTTTTCTGTTATTATTTTTATTAATCTGTCTTTTAAGAAAAAATTTTGGATTCACAAGTACATGAAAAGATTGTTGCAATTATTAAATCATGAATGTATGAAATATATTGCGAATAAAAGATCCAGGAATGTGGAGTCTCTATTTCTTTTGTAGAATCACTCGTGCAAATTGCGTTGTTTTTATCCTGCACTTTTATTTTAAAACAAATATTTGCTCTTCTACTTTTATCATTTGCTGAAAAAAACTTTCTTTTATTCATATGCCCTGAGATATACTGTGGGATAATTGGAGAATTATGAAGCGCCTGGAGCAGCAACGCGCGCCAAAAAGGTTTCCACTGAATAATAAATGTGGCTAGGTTTATCTTTATAATATTTTCTTGCAGATCCGCCTACGACAATCTCACCAAAACGAAAGTAGCCATAAAAAAAATCTCGCCTTTCGAACATCAAACGTATAGTCAGAGAACCTTAAGAGAAATAAAAATTCTCACAAGGTTTAAGCACGAGAACGTAAGTTGGACGTCCCAACAGTTTACGTTAAGCGTATCTTTTATAAAGTATCGTTATTAATATATTGTATTCTCTCTCACAATAGATAATAGATATAAGGGATATATTAAGAGCGCCGACTATGGAGCAAATGAAAGACGTATATATCGTTCAATGTCTGATGGAAACTGATCTCTATAAATTACTAAAGACACAAGTAAGTATTGGCATGTATTCTGTAGATCTACGTTAAAGACGAAAGAAAAAAAAAACTGCAAATTTAAACGAAAAGTCCAAATAAAATTCTCGTTTTGCAGGCTATTAGTAACGATCACATATGTTATTTTCTGTACCAAATATTACGAGGGTTGAAGTATATACACTCGGCGAACGTGTTACATAGAGATCTGAAGCCGAGTAATCTGCTGTTGAATACCACCTGTGACCTTAAGATCTGCGATTTCGGTCTAGCGAGAGTCGCGGATCCGGAGCACAATCATGCGGGTTTCCTCACGGAATACGTGGCGACGAGGTGGTACAGAGCTCCGGAAATTATGCTTAATTCCAAGGTATTCGTTTCACAAGTGAAAACTCATTCAAGGAATGAGAACCAAAGTACATTTCACGCGTCTATGTGGTTCTAACATAGTTCTCTTAACACAGGGTTATACCAAATCCATAGATATTTGGTCGGTAGGCTGCATCCTGGCAGAAATGCTCTCGAGACGAGCGATATTCCCTGGCAAACACTATTTAGATCAGTTGAATCATATTCTCGGTGTTCTCGGATCGCCCTCGCCGGAGGATCTCGAGTGCATCATAAATGAGAAAGTACTGGATGCTTACATCTATCTCTGTTTTTGCATCTCATAAAATCTAAGCCAAGAATATATATTTTGCATTGCACTTTATGGGCTCGTTGATTCGCATCTTATATTTATAACATAATGATATTGAAGCGTTCTGATTTTAGGCACGGAATTATCTCCAATCGTTGCCATATAAACCAAAAGTACCGTGGACGAGTCTTTTCCCCAATGCCGATCCAAGAGCCTTGGACCTCTTAGACAAAATGTTGACGTTCAATCCTAATAAGCGTATCGTGGTGGAAGATGCGTTGGCGCATCCCTATTTGGAGCAATATTATGACCCTGGCGATGAGGTATATTTCTATATGCAGTAAAATTGCAATCACGAATGTTAATTGTAATTACAAGTAATGTTGTTATTCGTAAATTTCAGCCTGTGGCAGAGGAACCGTTTAAGTTCGACATGGAGTTGGATGATCTTCCAAAAGAAGTATTAAAACAATATATTTTTGAGGAGACTCTATTGTTCCAAAAAAATCATCAAGAGAATGCTATGTAGTCGACTGGTAATTGTTAAATTCGTCTTTTATCGTATCGCCAATCTCTTGATGCGCTGACAATTGAATGTTTCCCTTCTTTTTCATCAGGCATGCTGTTGCCAGAATCGCAATAGTGGATATGCGTGATGAACTGAAAAAAGAATAGAATGGAACGGAAAACGAACAATAACGGGATTGATATGAAGAAAACGTGCTTTTAACAATCATCGCCACTTCATCGCCGCTCGAATTGTCGATGATACAAAAATATTAGGATATTGATGAAAGATTTAGTTCAGCGATCAACGAACGATTAATCAAGCCGATTAATCGGGTGAGTGAAACAGTCGCAATGCCGCGCATACGCTTGTACATTCGCATGTCCTTACTCGGAGAAAGCAAATATAGTGTTTTTTATGTTATACCGAACATAGCATAATATCAATTGGTACAACATGTATTTTTAATTTATCATCGTCGTACCGTATCGTACCATACCGTCTGTCTGTGATTTAATTGCGAGCGTGACGAGGCGTGACACGCGAAACACTTTATCTTCATTTCATTCGTTTTTTCTCGAATTATTTCTTTTACTTTCTGAAAGTGAAATGGCTGAGATTACAATGTGTAATTATGTGGCGTAACTAAGGCAATATATTCGGCTTATCGTGCCTCGATGTTTTCCGATATCGGAAATATCGTAGATATCGAGAATATCGATATATTAAACGTTCATTCTATGTCTACGAGATTCGAACACTTGTAGCGTATAATTCATTTCGTATGATGTTTTTCGTCTTATGTGTGTACGTATGACTGTGTTTGCGTGCGTATGTACGTACGTGTGGCAGAATTTCTTTTGGTATTTAATCTGTTTATAATAGTCAACGTTATAGCGAATACGCGACGCGTAATAATCGGCGCGTTCACGAAAATATTAGTATATAATTTATATTAAAAAGAGAATCGTGATCTTCTTTCTGAGCGTGTGATAGTAACGACGGTGCCCGAGTTGAGAACTAAAGTGAAAATTTGAATAACATGTAGAAGAAAGTCCCAAGTTAGTATTTCGGAAATTTTACAAAATGTTATTACATTGTTTGAACCTCTCATCCGCTCTTAGAGCCTCCCAAAATTAATATCGCAATCCAAAATCTATTTACGAAAATCAATTTGAATCGCTATAGAAATCGAATTCGCTGACAGATATCAATAGCTCCATTCGGCCTTACTGTGAATACGTAGAGAATTTTTTTAATCCTATTCTCAAGAAAACTATAGGTTGTGAGAGACGAAAATGAAAAAAAAAGAAATGAAGGAAAAAAATACTAAAACAGGGACAAAGTATTTACTTCCTCTATTAACTGTTACCGATCTTCACCTTCTTCGATAATCTAATAATAATAATTAAAAAATAAATTAATAATAAAAATTCATTGTTCGTAAGATTCTTATCTAGATCTAAGATGCATTTCTAGTGATTACGGATTCTCGTTGAGGCTGATTCATGCTGATGCGCCTCGCCTCCTTCCTAAGAATGCGAGGGATATAACAGCGAATAATATTCTATCATTACCATAATGTCATGATTTCAATCTCCGCGTCTCCGATTTAATACATATTTATCTTCCTTCGATGTTTATCCGTGCGAATTCGTTTGGCAAATTGTCGTGGGCAAAAGAGTTAAGGAATCTCTCGCGGTTTACAGTTTTCTTGCGCGATACGTACACACAGATATCTCTTCCAAAATAAACCAAGTGAATCCTTTATAACGACAGATTCTGAATTAGATTATTCCACGTTAATTGATGCTATTGAATGATGAATTTGGATAGTTTTAGTTGTATGTGTAACTCAAAAGCAAAGTAAATGTATCAATCTTCCAATGATTCACGGATGAATCTTAGTCGTTATTTGAATATTTCACATGCGAGTACAAAGATAGATACATATGTATTGTGCTTCTATTTCTTACAAATTTCTCTTCCCGTGATAGAGTTGAATTAAAAATTTAAATTAAATTGGTATAAATCTTGCATTTGAGATTTCTGAAAACCGTATATTAATAATGTGAGTGTGATCTCTTTATGGAGAATTTAATTCGACATTTAATTCGAATTTAACTTGAAACTTAAAAACGAGTTCATACTAGTTCACGGTAATATGTTAGAATTTAATACACAATATTCAGCTATTTTCTCCTTGTAAAACGCTGGCTCCATGAAGTCTTTTATGACCTTATGTCACTACTGCAGAGTTAAATAAGACACCTGTTACATCAACGGATGCGATCCGTATATACCGAGTTTTTTTGAAGAATGCTCTCTCACGTCCGAGGCCTTTTAAACAATTCGTATAATATCGTAGATCATGGGCAAGCGATAATAAAATCGTGCGCTCAGCGAAATTGTAAGCCGACGAGAAATCGAAGCTCTCGCTGTCAATGATAATTGAATACATACATATAGATTTCTAAATAACACAGCAGTTCCTGCAAAGCGCTAAAAAAGCACTTATATACATATACACTTTAGCGCTTTCTTAACGCTTTGTAGACGCTGTGTTATTTGGGTTGTGATATAAGGTAAAAAAGTGTTTTGGGGAAAATGCTGAGAACGTAGAACGTTACGCGTAATATATTGATGAGACATTGTCGATATCATCTGGCCTAATATACTTAAAGTTATGTATGTGTACTTGTTGTTGTTGCCGATTCTTGTATATCCGGTGCATTCACGGAATATTTTCATCTGTCGATTTTCGATGTTATTTCGACGGCTATATCATTGAACTTGTAAAGAAGAGTAGAAAGAGAGGTAGCGGAGCGAGATGGAGGAGTAATATGCCGTTTCCTCAACTAATTGTAGAATGACAGTTGTTAATTTTTGAGTTAACGAGTGGTTGACTAAATTATTTAGTGTTTTTACGTAGAATAGAAGTGAAGGAGGGGAGGAAAAAGAAGCCTTTGAAGAGAAAGGATCGCACGATCATTTCTTCAACGACGGGCAAGATCGGATTTTTCACATTGTGCGCAGCAAACATATGCAGATATGTGCAAGAATTCCATCGCGGGAAGATGTATTTATACCATCGCAATCAACGTAACTTGAAATAATTTGGGACGCAAAAGCCTATAAAGTTGCGGTTCAACTGAGTGGCTCTTTTAGCTTTTCGATTAAATAAAAAGGTCAGCATTTCGTCTCCCGAGATTGTTTCTATCCCTCGATTTCTTGTCGTTCCAATTCTAATCATATCGAATTCCCGAACGGCAATATCGTGAAAGATATCGTCTTGTCCGTTTCAATTGTGTCGCTGTGAATCATTGATAGTTTCTTGTCGCCGAAGCTGCATTCATAGCGTTTATAAAACAACGATAAATATTATCTTATTATTTAACTAACAAGATTATAGAGCTGAAACTGTAATACTTTTAAGGGATGTATTATTCTGCCGCGTTGGATTAATCGGATTTGCTCCTCAAATATGTTAAATTTATAATATTCAGGGAAATTTCATTAAAAATAGAACGATTCAATGAATACAATAAATTAAGTAATCAGAAAGTCAAAATTAAAGTAGATTAAATTTTAATTCTGATTATAGCGAACATAATTTTACGTTCGATGTAAAATCATCATGTGGGCGAAGGGATAATCGAATGCGGATAAAATTAAATACGTAATTTTTAATGCATTGTTCATTCGATAAATATGAAATATTGATACAGTATAAGAGATTAAAAATTAGCCGCAAAAGCAGTGAATGAATATTCGATATTTACAATCGAATCGAATACAATCACTTCGATTTGGCATTATTTTTTTCAAAAATATAATATTGAACGGAGAAATTTATAAACGAGAATGTAGCTATGAATGTAGCTAAGCAGCCATTTAAGAAATAAATGTACTTACTGTATTCTTTACCCGATTTCTTTATTACCTCGATTGCTGTTCCAATTGTTATCCAATTGTAACGAACCGTCATAATTCATGTTAATCATTATCGTTTATTGTATTTTAAATAGCTATTCCAGTTATTATTGTGCTAATATAAAAAGAGACTATTGGCTAATTATTTTCACTGTGTTATTTGTCCCTGTAAAGTTTTTAATTTTAAATTATGAAGCAATAATTTCTTTAAGTTTCGTTTTTAGTTACATCATGTTGAAGAATAATAAAATAAAATTTTAATGCGCTTTTCGCTTAATTTTTCACAATTTATCGGGTTACATCGTCAAAATTTATATATTTAATATTTGACGATAAGAGAATATAGCAGAGAAATGATATGAATGTAACACAGCATAGATTATCATTATTTATTATTTATTTCTTTCATTACTCTTTTTTTGCAGTGATATATTATCCTGAATCATCAGAAATGCTTTTACAAAATATCTCAATTCATCAATTCATCTGAAAAACGCAATGCTGTTCTGAGAGCTTACGAAACTATACTTTCGTATGATATTCTTCGTGCAAAAGGTACATTGTTTTATATCATACCTTCGAAGCAATATGAGAGAAATTTCTTCAAAATTTTTCTTTTCCCATAATTGCACAAATATTTCGGTCAAAGTATTTAGTTATTCAAAGTACTCCGTTTTTCTTTTCGCAGAAATATAACATTAGTTTGCAGATACATCATCTATCGTCAAATTTATATGCGATATTATCGGAAGCATTCATTATCTGTCTAATAATAATAAAAACAATAATGATTATTACTGGAAGATCAATCATTAACGTACAGTATAAAATAAAAATTTTTTATCAATATTTTCCTCTTCTCATGATATTTGCATGTGTGTAAAAAAATTGCAATCTTTTCATGATGAAAAAAGAAAAATTTCACATTAAGTCTATAAATTATGTAAACTTGAATACATATATAGCCACATGCTAATTTACAACTATATTCCACTGTAGCCGATATAAAATGTTACGAAAAAGTCTTAAAACAATACATCTGCGCTTTTTACAATTTTCGAGTTTTTAAACAATTAGATTGTTCATACAGGGATCAATCTCCGCCACTATTGTCTTTTGTGTATTTGTCGTTTTTTACTTCTATTCTCAGTGGAGAACGTCCTCTGGTGTGATTTCCAATACGTGATCGCAGGTCACCGCCTTTTAGGGTACTCCTCAAATCGCGGCTGTTTGATGATCTTTAAAAAAAAAAAAAAAAAATTCGT
>Ga0157362_1001402_pt1 | contig 10209 bp, 3 predicted proteins | sample AttlaeALBM3_FD_111480 | JGI IMG/M metagenome (GOLD analysis project Ga0157362, IMG submission 111480) | Fungus gardens microbial communities from leaf cutter ant in Ribeirão Preto, State of São Paulo, Brazil - Atta laevigata ALBM3 | ecosystem: Host-associated > Fungi > Mycelium > Unclassified ... | reverse complement strand
TATATAAAATATATATAATAAAAGTTTTTAGGATGACTAAGAAGCACATTTTTTTATATTTGAGTAGATTGATATAAAAATTTCTCTTGTAGAGAATATGCAACTTATCAATCGGTAAACTTCGAAAATTTTTTTTATAATGTACTACTATAAGTTTTTTCAATATTTAAAAATTTTAAGATGTTTATTAGCACTATTATTAAATCAATGATCAATTTAATTCGTGATGTTATTTCAGCTTCAGTTTATAATTGCGTTTCGACAATAATCAGCGTTTATATAACTGAAAGACGTATTTAAAATTTAGAAATATTATTGGGTACCAAGATTTAGCATTGACCTAACCAAATTTAATGCCTACTTATTTATTTATATTAGTCACATAGAGATCTAATTTAAATTTAACTTGTTTTAATTTAATTGAGAGACAACATTATTGCATGACACATACGCATGATTTTAGTCGAAATAATTAATAGAATATTAATACGGATATTTAAAATAAAAGTCTAAAAAAAGACAATATTCAATATCGTTATTTTAAAGAGAAAATTTTAAAGAGAAATTCAGAAATGACTTAGAAACTAGAACAAGATATCGATACTTTTATAGTACAGCGAACTATCGTAAGATTTTCCCTCTTGCGCGTAATTTAGCGATGGGCGCACAAAAGTGGAACTGAAACACTCGCAGTTTTTATTGGTAACGATATCGGATATGCCCTCATGTTGCGCGAACATGGTGGGAGAATCTTTAAAAGATCGGCATGAGTAGGCGGCCATATTCTACAAACTACAAAGGTAGAAGCTAAAAGAAGTGTGTTGAAAAGGTTCCGCGCGTAAACTGATATTCCGTTCGGAGCACCGAGGCGAGAAAAGTGTAGCCCGAGCTTAAGAGGCACAAAAAAGCGCTTTCCACCTTCGCGAAGTAAGCAACGTCTCTCTGGCTCATTCCTTGGAAGAGGTGGAAGCGCGAGAGGGTCCGGGGATTGGATTCAAGGACTGAAGAGCAAGTGGCAGAACGCGGAGGATCTTATTTACCGGTGAGAGGAGAGTCAGTTTTTCAGACATATAATCTCTCTCCACTGTCGACCGTCTGCGTCATATTTCCGAATATACTATTCGACTTTGACATCATAGGCATATATTTCTTCAATAGATACCTTATTCTGCCTCTCAAAAAATATTTTGGATGACAGACCAAAAATATCTGTCACAATGGGATGTTGTTCTTGTTGAAATTTTCTATACTTTTTTATATTCTTGGATATAATATATCTCATAACTCATATAATATTCTCTAAAACTGAAGATATAAATTCGATCATTATAAATAATTACGTATCGATTTCAAATTTATGCTGGAGAAGCGAGCACATTTACGTTCTATGTCTATAAGAAGCACGGAAAAATGTGAGAATTCAAATAAAGTAAAGAAGGAAGAATGGAGGAATTTAATTCACGAGCTATGAAAGAGGCAAAGGGCAACAATGTACTATAATTTGCATAAAAGGTACATGTAAATTTTTCCACGGCATATACATTATACAAGACGTATTTTAAGATATTTGAAATAATACAGATTATTCAATCGGGAATGGGAGAATTTTATTTACATAAAATTGTTCTACAAGAAAAATACATAGAAAAAGATTAATTATTGAACTTATGTATATAATAAGTAGCTGAGGAATATTTAGAAGGTAATTAATATTCTCGCGTGAATAGTTAAAATATATTGACACCATCTACCTCACATAACTTGTGCCTCCTCATTTTGCTACGAGTAATTTCCGCAGTTCAGTACTTCAACATGCAATGGGGCGGGAATAAACTTTGAGGGTTAAAGAGTAAGAGCGGAAGCGAACGAAGCACGCAGTCTTCTTTTCTTCATGTTTTTTTTATTTTTAACTACAGCTCTCCGCTTCATGGACGAACTGAGTTTCGACATACGTAGTACGACATCCTCCTTGCATCGCTTCAGTTTTTAGGTATTACGTGGCGCACTTGACTTCTTAACTTCTTCGGAAAAGTTCTCGACAGTACTCGAAAGCGGAATAAGGATAGGGATATTTCATTACATAAAATGAGACATCGTGTTTGGAGTGGACGTATGCTCTCAAACTTGGTTTTCCATAGGGCAGATTCTGTAGCAGTTTCTTTAATTAAATTACTTATAAATAAAATAATATAATATAATATAAAAAAAAACCTCTCGTTATTATATGCTGAAGTAATTATATCAATTATTTATAAAAGAAATTAAATCAATCAATATAAATATAAAAAATTAAACAAATTATTAATATAACTTGGTGTATCTTTCTTTCTTATTTAAATATTATAACGTTTATCTATTAATTATTCGATAAATAATATTTGTATTAAAATAGAATTTTTTAAAAAGTTTTTGTATGTTGTTAAATTGTTATGATAATTCTGTTTATTTATTGATACTTTAAATAATTGATTCCATGATATGACAATATTATAGCTTTATAAAATATTGCACAAGAACATTAAAATATATTAATTCAGAGAGTGTTTACCTAATTTTATAAAAAAAATTCCCCTGAGAAGATTGGAAAATTTTTTAATGCAACTTTGAAATAAAATGAAATACAAGCAATGCAATCAAACTTTATTGTAAATTAGTAGAAGGAATTCCACGAAATTATATCTATCATTTTCTACAAGTTCATTTTCTATGAAACATTCTTCTATTTCTTATGAAACAATACAAAGAAGGTTATCAATGAGCTATTTTGTTCCACTGAGTATTGTCTTCTATTCAACTTAATTTTCTTTAAAAAAAAATTCTTAGAATACCAATAAAATTCCATAAAAATTTCTTATTTTTTCAATGGTAAAAAGAAAATCTCTTAAGAATTCTAGGTTTTTTTCTTCAGATTTATTTAGTAATTGTATGAGAAAATTTAATATTACATTTTTGCTTTTTCTCAGCAAAGTTGTCATTCATGATGACGAAAGAATTACAGATGGGAAAACAATTCAAAGTTTAAAAGGAGTAAAACAAATGCATTAGTTGTGAAATATATTAGAATGCAGTGACGAAAATTTGCTTTTTACACATAAGTTTAGCAAGATTTTCTTGGCCGTACAACAAGCTACACTAGTCAAGCTAATTTAGAATTACAGTTTTAGGTAGTGAGTAGCTCCCTTCCTTCACCACTTTTCTCGTTCTCGCGTTTTTTTTTGCCTGGTCGACTATTTTCCTGTCCACCGTCGCGCTTGTCGCGAGCCAACTTGTTACAAAGGAACCTACGTCGCCAAAGGGCGAACGTAAAATTGGCTCGAGGAAAAGTTTTGCAGACGCGATACGGTTTTACTAGAAAAAGAAAAATGTGAACCATTAACATTGGGTTGTGCCAACTCCGCTTAGCGCTACCAGCGAATATAATTTTCTTTCTGTATTGTAATGGAAGTTATAATCCAAAGGGAAACAAAGAATCACTAATGAAATAATTATCAAAAGAAACGAAACAAATTTTCAAAGTATCAGTTTCAGCAATAATTTTCTATTTGAAACTGTCATGATTGAATCGCTAATCAGTTCATTATTTTTTTCTGTAATATAATTTCTTGGCTAAAAAAATCAATAACAATTATATATTTAATTATCTAATAACAAGAATAATAATAATAATAATTTTAATCAAAAAATTAATTTTTCTAAAGAAAATTAATAATCTTTATATGTAAACAACTAGAATAAATAATAATAAGATGTAGACCAGAAAGATATACTCGTGAATATAATTTGCATTCTTGCTGCTTGCGTGATGTGATATATGTATTAGTACACTTTTTAAAAAATGAAATTTTATGCATTGAAAAAGACGCATAAAGAATGTGAATAACTCAGTTGCGCCTTTTTGATTGACGTTGTATTTCTACTCGCTATTCGCATGTGCTAGGAGCCGTAACAAAGTTAGATAGACCGTGAATTTTCAGCAAATTCGGGTAATTATTTATTGTGCTTACGCGCCGTTGCGCATTCCCCCAGAACATAGAGACAATGATTTATTGTATAATGAATGAAATCATAGAATAATCATTTCGGACGCAGTGACACGCGAACTTGGATTCGTTACAGTTGTTACATATTCGATTACAGTGGAAAGGTTATATAATTACAGCACGGTTCAATTGTTGCCTTTCAGAATTATGTAGTGAGTTCTTGAGTATACCGACAGCATTCGACATGCTGTTTTAATATTTCAGTGCTTCCAGGAACCATCAATGCTTGCCTATCGTGCATCATTGTGACACATAAAACAAATGGGAACCTATGTGAAGAAATGAAGTACGTTTCAATAAATTTCACCCATCCATAGAATAGTAAAACCAGACGTGGTTCGTCATTTCGATCGCGGTAACACGCAAATTCGAGCTTATTATAGAACTGCGGTGAGCTGTTCCGTAATTATGACAGAGTTGGCAAATAATTTAACAAGACCTCAAGCGGGATCGCGAAGTTTGTAAATTCAATATTTTCTACTTTTACACGCTTCACTTCATGAATCTTTTTGTTGTCATTGTTTACAATTATTAGTATTAATTCTATTTATTATTAACGTTAAACTTTGTTAAATGTCTAATAGTAATTTATATATTATTATCTTCTATCATCTAAATTATTACCTTATTTTAATCATTTCATCAATTTTCAACTATAAATCTGTATAATCGTACAAATTCGCATAAAACTTTTCTATTTTCTCACGATATAAGTTTTAGAAAATTTAGCAGAACAATGCATTAAAAGATAAAATCATATTGTAGAGAAAGAAATAATATAATATCTAAAGATATATATTTGTATGTATTAAATTGCAATGCCATTAAGAATTGATATTTTAACACTTCTTGGAACACGCGTGCGATGCTTCGTTATGCGTATGACACACAAAAGCAAATGTCAATACAACTGACGAAGAACATTGTGGAATTGTATACAATATACTTTCGTAAATGTTGCAAATACATATCATCGACTGAAACCGAGTGCGAGTGATCCAGAATTTCATATTTGCAGAAGCGGGCAGCGGAACGCACGGATATTTCGTGCGAGGCATAAATGTGAAAAAAGAACGAAAGCGCCGAACAAATGCATTTGATTAATTACGACGTGGACGTTTTTCAGTCGTAAAGCAAATAGAATCCGTCCCTGGCGTCATTCCGAGCCTGCCGAGCACCAGCAAAGCCCGATACGTGTAAAGCCGGCGAACAATGAATAATATTGCGCCTGTTTGCATTTCATCGCGCTCGCACACATTACTAACGCCCCGTCTGAACCGGTTCGGTCTTTTCGATAGGGCCGCTCGGCTCGAAGGTTGGTGTGAAATTGCGGGGGTTGGACGAACCGTACTGGGCACTCAAGTAATAACGAAATTGACGCAGGAAACGCGAGCGCGTACTCGAGCGCGCGCGCTTATGTAAATGCGAGTGATAGCGGTCGGGGAGAAGGGGGGAGGGGGGTTGTAGACCAATTAATTTGCTCGGTGCACAAACGCGCGGCGTGCGCGAGACTGCTCTTCTCGGCAACGATGATCGATCGATTTGCATACGTTATTCGTGAATGATCGGCTATGACGCAAACAACAATGTAACGTCAGAGTCATTCTTGAGAGAATTTTTGATTTACCAAATATATAAATAAAACCAGCCATAAAAATTACATGGAAGAATTTTAAGATTAACTTCAGAGCGGACAATTTTATGTAACGACAATTGACAATTCAATTAAACATTTTTAATAGCCTTTTAAGATTTGTTACATCTCCGTTACTTATAGAAAAAACATAATAGCAATTGCGTACATATATAGGTGAGAATTTTATATCAATGACGATTCTACATATTTTATATATAGAATTGATATCGTTGGATAAAATAATATAATTATAAAGAATATTTATTCAATTTATGTACATTAATTCTACATAAAATTATAGTCATTATCTAGAGATAGATTGAGGCGGATCAGATCACAGGACGAATCGTGTCAATATCAGTTTTGAAATAGTTAGTCAATAATTGTCGTTAGTCTTGTTAGTTTTTTGTTTCAAACGAGCTGTTTTAGTGTGCCAGTTTCCGCGCGCATCATTTACACCAGAAATAATAGACGACAGTTTTGTATTGCGTGTGATTCGGTGTCAGCTGACAATTCGAATGCAGAGATCGCGAGTGTACGTAGTGAAGAAATTTTTTTATTCATATAAAATCATGAAACAAAGTTCATGATCCTAAAAAATCATGAACTTTGTGGACTTTGTAACATAAAAGTATTAAAACTTACGCAAATTATAATGATTTTTACAGTGTATATATAGTTTGCTAAATCAATCTAGTAAACTTCATTTTTTCCCTCAATTTGGCATTGTCTTATAATTTCCTCTCTTCTTGGTTTTTACGTTGTGAAATAAGAAATCCATGTGTGTATGTGATATTTTGTTATAAGACTTAAGTCAAAATCGAGCGTAAATTTAGAATGTATAATAAAACTTCAGGACAACATTTGTTTTCGATTACCAATAAAGAAAAATTGACCTAATTCGCCTTGATTTATTCTATATAATTGTCACTCTGTGTTTTTCGCTGAGTGTATATTAAGATTTTCTTCTGAAATGAGAAAACTCTATTTAAAATTCATTAAAGAATTCATTAAGATTACAAAAAGGCGTAAAGAGAGTAAACCAACTTTGTTTAAAGCATAAGCCACAACATTATATCTTTCTGACTACAATCATATAATTATAATATATTTTGCATCTCCACAGCGTACAAGTGTACCAAAATATTTTCGCATCTTGTTGCGATTACAATTAGGCACGATCGGGTCATTACGCCACGGCTCCGCGGGTATCACGCGCGGCCGTTTAATCACGCGTCGTTTCGTGCATTAAGTAAATCCGATTACCGGACAATGCCGCGCAAATTCGATTCCACTGCTGCCGCAACGTAGGAAAATTAATGTACGCCACCCGCCGCCCATCTACCCGCCGGCAGGTCGTCGGCACGTTCGACGTGACGAAGGAAACTGCTGGCGCAGAGGTCGAGGAATTTCTTCCGTTTTTCTGCTCGCCAAGTAGGTCTTTCCTACCATCTCTTTCTCTTTGTCGACGCGGCCACTGCCTTCCTCACTTCTCCGACGAGCAATTCGCGTTTTTACTGCTGCGAAGAAAAAAGAGAAGACTATGGGGAGGAAGCGATAGAGGACGGCGGGTGCCCCCTTATTTGCAGGAGCTTAACGATAGATCCGTTTCGCGAACGGAGCAAAAGGTAATTTACATTCAATTCAGGAAATCCCAGATGTCTATTGGCTAAAGGACCGGCCCGGAGAAGAATACCCGACTACCTACATCGGATATCCGGTATCTGCATAATTCTCCGTTCTTTCTATTCCGCTCCAAACCCGTCCGGACACCACTACAGATCCCCGTCTTCGCTCGTCTCTTCGTTCTTCATTGAATCGAATCGAACGCTTCGGGTTACCTACAATCTCTTTCAGCTACCTCCGTGCGCTTCTTTGGTGTCAGATCTTATCGATTAAAGACTCTCAGCCCGTTTGGATCGCAACCGTAAACGTCCAGATACGGAGGGATCGATCGAGTAGGTCCGAAGAGTACACGCAATTAAAGTTTCATTCCTCCCCTCTTCTCTCCTTAATTTCCCCCCAGACGACTGGGGAAATCGAGCCACTCTCTTCGTTGATGCCGGAAAATACGAGGGAACGAAGTATCCAGGACGCTTCTATTCAAATGTTTTTGCTCACTACTCTCTTCTTCAAGTGAAATCCTCTCGTAGCTTCGCTCTTTCCCGCTATGCGCTTCTTCGTTTGCGTCGACCTTTTTTTAAGGTCTCTTAAAGGATTTTATCTGCCAAAGCGTGGAAACTTCCCGCCCGACGGAGATGTTTAACTTGAAGACGGCAGCCGCGTTGCTGCAAAAGTAGTAATATGATATCGATTGATTTCACAAAATGTGGCGCTATCACACCATTTTCCGAAGTATTTTCGACGTATTCTGTTACGACACGATGTTTTAGCAAGGATTTTCAATTATTGACTTCTCTAATGCTTCAATTTAGTATATTTTTAAATCATAGAAATATGTAATAATTACAAAGTACATAAATTTATTAAATAATTATGTTTATTTGTAGAATGCAACTTTGAAACTACATTAATGATACGTGTGCACATATTTTGCAAAAATGATATGACGGTTCTTGAGTAATTTTCATTATTTTATATAAAATTATACGAAATATTTAAAAATTTTTATATACATTTATAAAAATTGTTGTGAATAATCTATTTTGTTTCTTGGTCATATTTAGCAAAAGAAGATAACATCGAGAAAAACATATTTTCTTCATCAATTCATGTCAGTTCAAAGATAACTGAGAAGTTATTGCAACTAAAAAATCTGAGACAATTCTAGAAAAGTTATAAATCCTTTTCTGCAAGAGAATAAATTGTTTCTCAATATTTCATCTCTTCGCGCTTTTATCGTGTAAACTGCGGATCAGACAAAAGCTCAGGTATAATGAAAAATCGCGGGCCAGGTGTAAGATTTGTTCTTTGTAGCACGATATTTTCGCAGTCATCATAACTTGTTTCGCGCGTAATAAGCCGAACGAGATAAATCGAGTAATTTATTCTTGGCATAAAGTCATACTTATTTGTGCGGATAAGTCTTAATGGCTATGGTATAAATCTCACGTCATAATTAGTAGGGTGGAACGAAAGTGGCTTCTGGACCGCGGGAACTTTCAGATTTATGTCCTCTTATAGAAGACCCCCTCTTATATTACATCCGTGTATCTTATTATAGAGGGTAAGAACGTTGGTGTACGCTGCAAGCCAAAAACTTATACAGACGTCAAAATAGTTCGTCTCGCGGGATGCACAATGGCGGAAAGCAAGCAGTTTTTCAGGTACTCGCCGAAGAAGAATCACCGCGAGAAAGTCGAGGGAACTTTATGATTTGCAAAAAAAAGAGAAGTCAAGAGAAAGATGGAACAGAGATAAATCGGTTGGTCGAGCGACGGAGAGGAGCGTGTTCTCCTTCTCTCATTCCTTATGGTTGCTTCTTTTCTTCCTGTTTTTTGTCTTTTTTTTCCAGAAGACAAAAGCATCACGCGGCACATTCTAATTAGAGGGACTTCTATTATACCGCTGAAGACAGATAATGGAACCTACAGTGTAAAACTCTTGCGTGCGATCTCTCTTCCCCTACGACGTAAATCGCGGTCTCTGCCACTCTTGTCTTGCCCCTTCTTACGTTAGTTGTGCGACCCACTTTCTTAATTGTTCCTCTATTAAAATACACTCTAATTAATATCCATTATGCCTGATATATATTACTCCGCCAGTAGCGCGCCAAGCAAGAGAGCGGCTTTGTACCTTGCGAATATTTGAGGAAATCGCGTCTCAAGAAAACGCAAACTCTACCGTAACGGAAGAAAAGACGTTTTAAGATGGGGAGAAATGATTTAAGCAAATCGGCGTTATTCCTTCGTAAACCAATGCATGATAAAAAAGGAAATTTATATCTATAATAAAACAAAAAAAGATTATTATTTCTAAAATTAATTCTAATTAATAGTTTTATAAATATTATACATAAATTAATAAATATTAATTAGCTTTAAATTGATATTTCTTATTCCAACAATGATGATAAAGAAGAAAATTAAACGAATTATCTCTTCATGTTAAAAGATGTCAGTTCAGTTAACTTGAAAATCCGTACAAATTCTGAACGTAATATTTTCTGTGGTACGCATGTCATGTTGCGAGATTGTAAGATTTTTCTGTAAATGTCACATCAGCAACAAAATGAATCATCGTTACGTTTACGCGAAAGAGACAAATTGCATCAGGGTTGTTGTACTTCAACGAGATACCCTGAAGACAGCATGTCTTTCATACAACAGGAAATCATCGTTGCAATTACATATGGACTATTTGGAAAATGTGATAAAATAAACAAAATTAAAAAATTTCTTTATATCAGAAAAACACTATATGGCAATAATAAAATATGTAAAAAAAAACATTTTTTTTTTCAAATTAAAAAAGATAGATATTTCAACAGATTTTTTTTAGATTTGTATATGATATAAAGTAATTTAATTATAAAATTTATTTGAATTCTTTAAAAATTATTTTGTAATGGTT
>Ga0157362_1001401_pt1 | contig 10210 bp, 12 predicted proteins | sample AttlaeALBM3_FD_111480 | JGI IMG/M metagenome (GOLD analysis project Ga0157362, IMG submission 111480) | Fungus gardens microbial communities from leaf cutter ant in Ribeirão Preto, State of São Paulo, Brazil - Atta laevigata ALBM3 | ecosystem: Host-associated > Fungi > Mycelium > Unclassified ... | reverse complement strand
GTGCCCCTACATCGGTAACCAGGGTCTGAACAAGGAAAGTGCATTGGGTGGTAACGGAGTGCTCTTGGAATGATGGGAGTAAGACCCAATATTACGTAGTAATATTGGATCGGCTACAGGATCGCTCCGGAGTACTGGAACGGGCTCCGGAGTTGCAGATTAGGGGTTCCCTTACAATTACCCTATACCTCTGTCCTCCAGAATTCCATCTTTGGCAGAATTTATAGACTCACACTGGTTCCTGTCATGTTTTAATTCTGATGTCTCGCCAGTCTGCAGCTCCCTCTTCCGGGAGTAACTCCACTTCTCTCGCCGACTGAACTATCAGTCGTTTCACTTCAGGCCTCTCAAGGAGGTCTAGACGTCTCCAATCAGGGACACCTTGCACTCTAGTATGCCCCTGCTCATCTCCATCTCTGGTGGAACCTTCAGAATTCCATGGTGTAGATCCTTTCACTATCCCTCATGTTGACAACGATCTAGACTGGGTCGACGTTTCTATTCCTGTTCCTATTCCTGTATTCCAAACTCTACCTGTGGCTGACCATAACCCCGTTAACAATCAATTAGCTGCGGCTCTCCGACAACTATTGGGGAACCTTAACAGAGAATCAGTACCAAAGCCTCACCAATCAAAGGCCCACATTCCAGACACCTTTGACGGCTCTGACCCTCACAAGCTTAACCACTTCCTATTCCAATGCTGACTCTTTTTCCATGCCAACCCTTCACAGTTTTCCACCAATGAAGAGAAAATCAATTTCACAATGACCTATCTCTCTGGTGTAGCGCAAGATTGGTTTAAAGTTGCACTACAACAGAAAGACCTCAGCTATGTACAACCCTGGCTCTCTACCTGGCACCTCTTTATGGATGAACTCCGGGTCCATTTTGGACTCTTGGACCCAGTAGGAGATGCTGCCAACCTCATTGATAACCTCCGTATGAAGCCAGGAAATAAGATCGCAATATACAATATGAAATTCATGTGGTACACAGCACAGTTGAACTGGGGTGATTCAGTTCTATGCTATCGTTTCTACCAGGGACTGCCAAATCGCCTCCAGGATCCGATAGCAAACTGGGAACAGAGCAAACCCAATTCTTTCCATGCCATGTATCAACTGGCAATTACCTTCAACAATCGCTACTGGGAACAAAATTGCGAACGAGATCGTTTCTGCAATATGGAAAAGGAGGCAGCAGACAGTCACCACTGAAAACAGGGTAAAATAGCTCAGTACTCTGCCTCCTTGCAGAGCTCTGCTCCGTCCCGTCCCTAGTCATCCACAACTCTGCCACAAACTACGCCATCCCGGAATTCTCTAGAACCTTCAAGACGACCATCCTCCATCGCTAAATCACCATCACCATCCACTCTGCGTGTTAACCTCTCCAACAAACTAGGCAGAGATGGTAAGTTGAACAGTAATGAGCGCAAATGCCGTATCGACAATAACTTCTGTCTTTATTATAGATTGAAGGAACACAAGGTAAACAGATGCCCTAGGAAACAACTGTTAAGGGCACGACTAACTACTCTGGAGAAACAAGAGACTCCGCTCTCTGAGAACCTCTTAGAAAACTAGAGTGCAGCTCCTGTCATGACTTGGCAAATCAGCTAAGTCATTATTTCCTTTTCTTTTTTTTTCTTTTATTTCGAATATTGTTTTTCTTTTCTTTTCTTTTCTTTTGTAATATCAATGGATGCGCGAGAACAAGTTGACTCATAGGAGGGTGTGGGATAAAAGGACAGGGTTAGGGTTACTCTGCATGTATAAATAGTGTACAGAATCTAATGGGAACTCTATCGAATTCTCTTTGTCTAACGCTGAACAAAGAGCAGTTGGCTTAATTTCGGCACGGAGTTTGGCTCCCTGACAGCTTCCAAGACTCAGCACAAACTGGAAGTCACATTGAACTCATTTGTGCAACTACGAGTCCAATGCACCTCAACGCATCTGCTCTTTCTGATCCAAATTCTCTCTATATACCCCTTGTCTCTCCTCTGGTGTGTGCTTTGGACCATCTCCAGCCTATACCTATCCAAACGCTGGTAGACTCTGGATCTACGCACTGTTTCTTGGACTCTATTTTTGCTTGTGGACATTTTCTGCCTACTACTCCTACTCCTCCTGTGGAACTGCACCTGTTTGATGGAACCTTGAATAATATTATCTCTGAGGTAGTATTGTTACCTGTAAAATTCTCTTCTGGTAAATGCATAACTCTTGACTTCTATGTCACTCCGCTTGATTTTTGTTGTTTGCTGGTATTAGGTCACTTTTGGCTCACCTGCTACAATCTGTTGATTGACTGGGTTTCTGGATCAACATCCTTTCGACCACCATCTTTACTCCAAAGTCTGACTTCTGTTCCTCCTGTTGAAACCTTGGTAAATCCTCTGTTTTCTCCAGTAGAAAACACTCTGTAGTTCATCCTATCTGAGACATCTCCGTCTAACCCCAAGCAACCTCATATCGTGATTATCAGTGTGCCAGCCCTACTCCAGACCTCGTGCCTCTCAGGCTCAAAAACATTTTCCTTTCAATTCCGTTCCACAATACAGGCCAAATCCACTACTATCTCCAAGAAAATCGACCTCTCCGCCATTCCAGAGGAATACCATGAGTATGCCAATGTCTTTAGCAAGCCCAAAGCAGAAACACTTGCCCCCCACTGTCCTTACGACCTCTGAATCAACCTAGAAAAAAACTCTTATCCTCTGGTAGAAACCATCTATTCGTTATCCAAATTCAAACAGGAAACGTTGAAGGAGTTCATCGATGAAAACCTCACCAATGGATTCATTCACTCAACGTCTTCGCCTCATGGAGCTCTGGTACTGTTTGTAAAGAAGAAAGATGGGTCTCTCTGGCTCTGTATAGATTTCCGCGGACTTAAGAAAAAAGATCGATATTGTGGAAAGGATAGCGAGTTCAGAGGGGAAAGTGGTCTTGGGTTGAGTAGTTGAGGGTAAAAGATATATATATTGTGTCGTGTCACATTCTTATGTACTCTAACTTATGTAATAGCTAGAGTGTTCTCTAAATAATTAAATAATTAAATGAGAAAAAAAAGCGAAAATAGTAAGAAAATAAGAGAAACAAAGGAATAATCAAACTAATGAAATGAAATGAAAAGAGGAAGAATATCAGTATTCTGCAAGTGGCCCAAAGGCTACTCCCACACCTCCCCCTATCTTTCTAAGAACAACTGTCCTCAGTTGTCGTTGTCAATTCCTACACCCTTTGACTCTGCCATTTCTTCTTCTCTTACCCCTCCTAAGTCTTTCGAGTTCACAAACTCCGTAATTTCAAGATGTTTTTGAGAGTGAGGTTGATAAGGAATAAGCCAAAAGACTGCAAATTTTAGACGCGACACTGCCCTATTGACTTCTGCTAACAGATAAGCACCACTTTGCAAACGTTTGACCACCACCATAGGCCTGAAGTAGTGAGGTTTGCCTTTTCTACCCACATTTGGCTCGATCTTTTTATTTAGGACCAAAACAAGCTCTCCAGTTCCAAAATCATAGTTGCAGATCCAATTTACATTCCTTTTCTCAAAGTCTTGGATGGAAGCATATCTGGCAGCAAGCACGCGATTATGGATAGTTGCCAAAGTCCTCATCACGTTTCTGGAGCATGCACACACGAATAGAGAGGAGATTAGCTGTTGATAGGTAAGAATTGATCTTTGCTGCGAGAAAAGTGGCTTTAGTGACGTCAAAGGGATGCAATGGCTCGACTTCATGAACAGTATAATACAGTGTCATCCCAGTTGACTTCCAGGTGGTGACGCGGTCAGCCCAAAACATATGTGGTGCATACTCATACCACTTCTTGATATTTCCTGCACATATTTTAACCAGGCCATTTCTGATAGTTCAATGGGTCGTCTCCACTACTCCATTTGACTGTGAGTTATAAGCCGATATTCTAATGTAACAGATGTGGTAGCGCTCTGCAATCCAGTCCAAAACAGCAATAAATAGGGTTCTATTGTCCATGACAATCTTTTTGAGTCCATCCCAGTGGCACAAAATTTCATCAAATATGAATTGTCCTATTGTCCTACCAGTCTCACAAGTCAGCGCCTTCCATTCTGGCCATTTAGTCAGCAAATCCCTTGCTTGTACAATATATTTATGCCCCTGGGATGGTGGCATGTGCATTGTGTCGACGTATGCTTTTTGAAAAAGTAGGGCTGGAATTTGAACTATTGGAGGGAGTATGACATGTTTAGTGGACTGGATCTGGCATTGGTAGCAGATAGAAATAAACTGCCATATACCGCAGTCGATAGCTGGCCACCAGCAGCGGTCGCCTACTGTAAGGGGCACACTTGGTGAGGCACCCAGTCACACTGCAGTATGTCAGACTAGCTAACTCCAAAGCTGGAATTAAGCCAACTGCTCCTTTATCAGCGTTTGACAAAGAAAACTCGATAGAGTTCCTGTTAGATTTTCTACACTACTTATACAACTACTACATGGTCTGTGCACTATTTTCCCATGCCTATCATGTGACTCATCATGTGACATCATGTGATGTGATACTGTGACTTCCTGTCATGTGACCATGACTGTGTGATACTTGTGATATGACACTTTCCCACACTTTCCTCTGTGTAGTAAGTCCAAGATAAAAGAAAAGAAAAAGAAAAGAAAAGAAATATAGATAATAACTTAGCTGTTTTGCCAAGTCATGACACACTCTTCCACCGTCAATCCCTAACTGATTGACAAGTCCCCTTAAGCCAAGGGCCCAGCTATATATAGAGGTGGTTACTGATCATGGTGATCAGCAACCGAGAGTTGATAAGATGAGAGTTGAGAGTGAGCAGAGTCCAAGGCAGACGGTGTTCTAGATATGGAATCAAGTTCTAATGTCAGACTAGCTAACTCCAAAGCTGGAATTAAGCCAACTGCTCCTTTATCAGCGTTTGACAAGGAGAACTCGATAGAGTTCTCGTTAGATTTAGTACATTATATATATATGCAGAGTAACCCTAACCCTGTTCTTTTATCCCATGCTTCTTTATGAGTCAACTTGCTCTCGTGTGTCCATTGATATTACAAATTAAAGAAAAGAAAAAGAAAAGAAAAACAATATTCAAAATAAAAGAAAAGAAAAAGAAAAGAAAAGAAATAATGACTTAGCCGTTTTACCAAGTCATGACAGCTTTCTTCTTCCTCTGGGATCATTTTCAGTATCTCTTTTCACTGGTTTCTTGCTCTTCCATCATTTCCAATTTCTCTCTATTTTTCCCCAATATTCTTGGTCGTATGGCATGTCTGACCATCTGTATAATTCCTTTGCTGTAAATCTTTCTGGCAATTCTCCTTGTTTAAACATTGCTTTCTCATGTTCTTGTCTTGCCACATCTTCCATATCTCACTGATATTCTTTCTTGAATTCTTCAATCACTTCTTTTGCGTTCTTTAAATTCTTTCTTCCTTCCCAAGTGTCTGATTCTGCCGTAAATCCCTTCCAACGTACTAAATATTTATCTTTCCCTCTGATCTTCCTTTTATTTAGTATATGTTCCACCTCCTATTCTTCTTCTTCCTCGATTATCACTAGAGCCGATTGCTCCTTCCTCTGTTCTTCTACTTGCCCTACATATCTATGTATCCTACTAATATTAACTACTGGGTGTATTTTTATTATGCTGGGTAGTTCTAATTCTACTGCATTTGATAACACGATTTTCTTGATTTTGTAAGGGCCAACAAACCTCTCCGTCAATCTCTCTGTCCTCCTTCTGACCATCTGGTACTTCAGATTCTTAGTGCTTAGCATCACTAGGTTTTCTACTTTATAGTCGTCAACTTCTGCCCTTTTTCTATTCGCATACTTTTCATATCTTCTTGTGCCTTTTCTAATGCTGCTTTTGTCTCCTCCTGTATTTCTCTCATTTTCTCCACAAACTTTTCTGCCCCTGTATATTTTCCTTTCTTCCTCCCCTCAAATCCCATTCTAGGATCCTGTCCATAATTTACCTTGAAAGGCGATGTCCTGGTACTCGAGTGCACTTTATTGTTGTAAGTAAATTCTGCTGTTCCCGACCACTCAGGCCATTGTTCTTGTCTATGGTTGATAAACATTCTCAAGTATTGCTCCAGTTATTGGTTCACCCTCTCTGTTTGTCCATCTTTTTAAGGGTGGAATGCCATTGACAATTTACTCTTGATCTCCAACATCCCATTCAACTCTCTCATTAACCCTGCCACAAATTGCAGTCTCCTGTCCGATATAATACTCTCAGATAGACTATATAACTTCCACACGTTATCTCTGAACAGTCTCGCCAATCTTTTTGCTGATGTCTTCTCTGTAGTTGGTATAAAATGGACTATTTTAGTTAGTCAATCCACTACTACTAGAATACTATTATATCCTTGTGCTAAAGGCAACTTGGTAATAAAGTCTGCCGATATATACATCCATGGTTTCTCTAGAATAGAATTTGGCATTAATTTTCCTGCTGGCTGTTCTGTGCGGTTTTTGTTTTGCTGACAAATGTCACATCCCTCTACATATTTCTTCACCTCTTTGGTCACTCCTGGCCACCAGAAGTTTCTAGTTACCAGTTCTACCGTCTTCCACTGTCCTCCATGTCCTCCTATTGGCATATCATGATGTAGTCTAATTATCTCTACCCTTAATTTCTCATCTTTTAGCACATAGACTTTTCCTTCTTTATACATAATGCTGTCTACTTCTCTCCACTCTTCATCTCTCAATATTTTTACTTCTGTCTGCTTTATTTCTTCTACTGCTTTTACCACTTCGTCATCCTTTACTTTCGACTTTCTAACTTTCTCTAGTAGATCTACTCCATCTACTATAATTTCTACTACTTCTATCTTCCTTATTTCTAACCACTCTAGTTTTACCAACGTCTCATTCTCATTATCCTTTTCTACTCCTACCTCCCAGTCTGGTCTTCTGCTTAAACTATCTGCCTTCCCCATCTTGCTTCTAGAGACATGTTTTAGCATAAAGTCGAATCTCGACAGGTATAAAGCCCATCTTGCTTGTCTCTGATTTAGCTTTTGTGCTTTCATGAAGTATTCAAGGTTTTTGTGGTCTATCCAAATCTCGAATCTAATTACTGCTCCTTCTAGGAAGTGTCTCCACTCTTTTAGGCATCTGATTATAGCTAACATTTCTTTGTCATATATCTCATAGTTATGTTCTGTATCACTTAGAGATTTTGAAATGAAAGCCACCAGTCTCCATATGTTATCAGAGCACTTCATAGATAGTACTCCTCTAGTCACGTAGTTTGAGGCATTAGCCTCCATCCTAAATTTCTTATCTAGATCTGGGGCTGCTAGTACTGGTTTTGTCATGAAAACTCCTTTCAACTCATCAAATGCTTTCTGCTGCTCCTGCTCCCACTGCCACTTCATATCTTTTCTAGTGAGCATATTTATCGGCCTGGCCACTCAAGCAAAATCTTTGATAAACCTTCTGTAATAGTTTGCGAGGCCTAAAAACTTCCTAATGTCTTTTACATTTTTGGGCTTTGGCCAACTCAATACTCCATTCACCTTCTCCTTTTCCATCTCTATTCCATTAGGTCCTATAACCACTCCTAAGAACCCTATCTTCCTCACTTTCTATATATATTTCTCTGGTTTGACATACAAGTCATTTTCCTCTAACCTTTTTAATACTTCGTCTACTATTTCGTTGTGTCCTTCTTCAGTTTTTGTTCTTACCAACATATTGTCTACAAATACAGCGACCTTTCCTTTATTGATCAGATCTCTTAGAATTTCATTCATCATCGCCTGGAATATGGCTGGTGAGTTTGTCATTCCAAAGAACATTACTGTTGGCTCAAAAAAGCCTACATGTGTTATAAACACTCCCTTTCACCCATCTTCTTCTTTGATTCTCATATTATTGAACCCCCATCTTAGATCCATTTTTGTGAATACTTTCTTGCTACCCATGTTGTCAATTAAGTTTGTAATTAATGGTAGCAGATAGTTGTTCTTTACTGTTTGGTCATTCAGATTGCGATAGTTCATAACCATTCTCTTACTTCTGTCCTTCTTCCCTACAAAGAATACTGGTGACATTTGAGAGGATTTTGATGGTCTAATATATCCCTTTCTCAGCTGGTCTTCCACAAAGTTCTGAACTTTTTCTCTCTCGTTTTTGGATAAAGGGTAAATTCTTCCTTTTCGTGGTTTAAACGTCTCTTTGAGATCTATAATGTGATCCCAAACCTTTCTCGTTGGCATTCTTTCTGACTCTACTTTTCCGAATACCTTTCTCCATTTTAGAAACTTTCTTGGGACCATTTCCTCAATTTTCCTATGGTCCTCCTCAATTTCCTCTTCTCTTCCCCAATCTTCTTTATTATCTATTGCCCACCTGACAATTTTCTTTTCTTCCAAAGTTACTACTCTCTTCTCCTTTTTCTTCCTTTCTTCCTCTTTTATTTTTACTCTGCCACACAAAGATGGGCACCTCATTATTTTAACTTCTCTAGTCTCCCAATTTATCTCAGAATTGTATGCTGCCAACCATGGCATTCCTAAGATTATTTCTGTCTTTTCTAATTCACATACATCCATCCTCATTCTCTCTACATGTCTTTTATAATAAATGTTCACCTCTACCTGGTGGGTGATCGCTCCTCTACTATTATTTGTTCCATCTATATTTCTGACTGCTATTGGTCTTTCTAATTTTTGCAGTTTGAACCCATGTCTAGCTGCTATCCTCTTGTTCATGAACATCCTAGTGGCACCACTGTCCAAGAGTGCCTTTACAGTCACGCCTTCATGCATATCTAACTTTTCTACTCCAATATTCATCCACACTTCTCTCAGCATTTTGAATATTTTCCTGACATCTCTTTGGCTACCCCCCTCTTTTGCTGCGCTTTCCAGTTCTCCTGACTGTACGCCGCTTTGCTGCACTTTTCCCTTTCTAGGGTGTGCCACCTCCCTTTTCCTTTTTTTTGAACATCCACACCACTTTTGTCTGTTTTTGATCACTCTCTGTCCTTTATTCTCTTCCACATGGCATTCTTTCTCCCCACACTTCTCACACTCTATATATGTCACTATCACTTCCCTTGTACACCATCCCAACTCTAATAATCACATCTCTTCTGGGACGCCTTTATTACAATGCTCCTCTGCCTTCTTTCTCAACTCTGCCACCAAACTCCTTTGCCATTCCTGTGCCTTTTTCCTAGTGGAACATGCTGGCTTCCCCTCTTGCTGCACTTTTTGTGGCCTGGCCACATGCACTGCCTCTTCCTCTTCTACTCTTCTTAATTTCCTTTCCTTTTTCATCTTTCTTCATAGTAGGCATTCTCTACACTTGTGCCCTTTCTCCCCACACTTGAAACATTTGACCACTACCAATTCCTGCCTCCTGATTACTCTCTCTTCCACTCCACATTGCATCACTCTGCTCCCTAATACTACAAACTTATTTTGGGAAACAACTATCCTCTTCTCTCCTTTTCTCTTATTCCTGCAGTTATGGGCCAGGTGCCTGAACTCTTTGCAACTTCTGCACATCTTCCCCTTCCTCCCTTCAAGTTCTTCCCTCAGTTTGGTGAGGGCACATTTCTTTTTGAGCAAGTTGCTCATTAATGAACTATATTGTTGCAGAGACATGGTATTACATCTCTATAAAGGTATGGAATGAATGTTGAGTCTTGCTATATACTTTTACATCTGTTGGGGCACAAGATCTTTACCCAACCAGACACCTACTGCCCTACTGACTACTGCCCTAATACTATGGTTAGACTATCACTCCATGGGGGAGATCCCTAATCTAGATGGCCCACTAGTGGTAACTGTCAATCCTCTGCATGTACCAACTCACAATAGAGCGTAGTATAAGGTTTATACCAAGAAAATAGACAAGTACACTACTAAACACCGCTTGATTGTGAGGTCAGATCTCAGTGATAATACCCAAGCTTAGTACTACACTTCCACCTGCAGTCCCTAACTGACTGCAAAGTCCCCTTAAGCCAAGAGCTGTAAGGGGACCCCTAATCTGCAACTCCAGAACCCGTTCTAGTACTCCGGAGTGATCCTGTAGCCGATCCAATATTACTACGTAATATTGGGTCTTACTCCCATCATTCCAAGAGCACTCCGTTACCACCCAATGCACTTTCCTTGTTCAGACCCTGGTTACCGATGTAGGGGCAC
>Ga0157362_1001400_pt1 | contig 10210 bp, 6 predicted proteins | sample AttlaeALBM3_FD_111480 | JGI IMG/M metagenome (GOLD analysis project Ga0157362, IMG submission 111480) | Fungus gardens microbial communities from leaf cutter ant in Ribeirão Preto, State of São Paulo, Brazil - Atta laevigata ALBM3 | ecosystem: Host-associated > Fungi > Mycelium > Unclassified ... | reverse complement strand
TACCCAATCTTGGGTCTAGATTATGTCTGGGGCTTGTAGGAAGTCTCTAGAGTGGATTCCAATAGTGAAATCCAGGGGTATAATGTGTATCCCATGCTACATTTCCACAGAAAATTCTCTAGCAGCATAACAGCGCATGGTCTGAGGCATCCATCTCCACTATCAATGGTGAGTCTGGGTCCCAGTGCACAAGGATAGGAGCTGACATGAGTGCTTGTTCTAGTGTCTCAAAAGATGACTGGCAAAGTATGGTCCAAGACCTAGGCTTATTCTTCCATGTGAGTCAGGTAAGTGGAAGGACTAACTCTGAGTACTCCTTGATAAACCACCTGTAGAAGTTTGCAAAGCCAACAAAAGCTTGTACATCCTTGATTCACTGAGGAGTAGACCAATCCTGAATAGTCTAAACTTTTCTTGTGTCCATTTGGATTCCTTCCAGGCTAAGTATGAAACCCAGGAACTCTACCTTTCGTTGATGGAATACACACTTGGTAGGTGATGCATATAGTCCATTGTTCTGAAGTCGTCTCAGTATCTCCCTCATGTGTCTTCTGTGGCTCTCCAAGTCATCTAAGTAAACAAGGATATCATCTAGATAAATGACTACACTAACATCCAGCATTTCTGTGAATATTTCATTCATGAATCTCTGGAAAACAGACGATGTATTTGAGAGACCAAAGGACATGATGAGCCATTTGAAGGACCTATAACAGGTCCTGAAAGCTGTTTTCCATTCGTTACCCTTGGTGATGTGGACAAGGTGGTAGGCACTCCTCAGGTCGATCTTTATATAATAATGGGCCTTTTTTGGAACATCTAGTAGGTCAGTGATTAACAGGATCAGATACCTATTCTTATGGGTCAAATGGTTTAGGCCTCGATAGTCTATGCACAAATGTAATTAACTATTTTTTTTCCTGACAAATAGTACTAGGGATTGGCAAGGTGAGTTGGAAGGTCTTATGATCCCTGTCTTTGTGTTTTTCTTAATAAATTCTCGAAGGGTTTGTAACTCCACAGCAGATAATAAGTATATTGGTCCAAGAGGGGGTAAGGATCCTTCCTCAATCTGGATAGATAAGTCATAAGGTTAGTAACTAGGTAGGGATTTAGCTTTTTGTTTGCAGAATATGTTCAAGAACTACCAGTACTCTTTTGGGACATTGCTCATGTCAAGAACTTCTCTACTAACCTCAATAGCTCGACAAGTAATGGTCGATGAGTTGAATTGTAGCTGGAAGATCCTAGATTCTCTTGCTCTGCAGGTGTACTGGAAGACTAATGCATTTATGAACAATATAATGGGCTTCTGATCATTACGGCTGTTAGTTAGACAGGCAGGAGGGCCAAGCATGGAACTCAAAAGAAGTGATTTAGAGGTTGGTGATGTCTGGTTTCTAGGAGACAACAATCACATTGAAGGGGTGCAAAGAGAAATTGCACACTAGGACAAACAAGATAATGATGTGCCAGCTTCCAATTGCATGCTAAAGGTCCAAGAGGAGATTATCAAAGTTGAAGGTTTATAAATAATTAGAGAAATAAGAATTATATGCAGCTCTAGTAAAATATATGTTGGTGATTGTAAAAGGATCGTAAGATCTCTCTAGATCATCATTGTATAGCCTCCCTAAGGTATCAACCTTTACACACTGTGACAAAAGCTCCTCTGGAAAATACAGTTAGTTGATCACTCATGGACTCTTCATACTCAGTTGCCCTCTTATCTGCACCCCCAACACCGAACCTTACAGGTGCAATGCAATCCAAGTATGTACCTAGCCAAGCTTTCCCAGCCTGCTGTTCTCTCTAAAGCCTGTCCGAGTTGTATCTGTTTTTTCTCTCTAGATTGAGTTCTGGGTATATTCTGTGTTCTTCTCAAGATATTCCACTAGTCCCAGTCTTCTTACTCTCAATAGATCTGTATTCATGATTCCAGAGGCAGTGTAAATGGAGATAGAAGTCAAGAGGTTCTTCTCCAATCCAACTACACTCTGGATACTATATTAATATTATTACAAAGCCCTGAAACTCAAGAATTAAAATATAAAAAGGGAACTATTGCTACTTTTGGATTTCCTTTGACTTCTTTCTATCCTAAGTCCTCCCAAAATCCTACTGATGACATGGCCCTCTTCTTTCTTTGTAATAATGTATTCCCTTACCAAGTTCTTCCTATCAAAGATGACATGTCTTTATTGCTGCTTCCTTCTAGAATATTCTTCTGTCTTCCCCTATCATTCTTTTGATACTGCTTTGTAATTTGGACTTTATTGATTACCTGTTAAACAGTTAGCAAGTCTCCATAAATGTCTAGTATCTTCAAGTCGTGTCCTAGAGGTTATTTATCTAAATATAATTGATCTGATGCCATCAATGCTTATTTACAAGCACAAAGTCTATCAGTCTAAGTTCGTCGTCTGAGTAGTACTGGTTCTAGAGTACAAGTCTGCCATCCTTCTAAGTTAGCCCATTCAAGGGTGGATCTAGAGTGTAGTCCCTCAGTAACTCTCTTAGTAACCCAATGCCAGTTCATCCTAATTGCTTCTCGAGGTCTCAACACAAGCTCTAGGTTGATTATCACCTGCTCAATGTGCTCATCATATAATATTACATTCTGAGGATATAGAAAGGGTTCTAGAGCAAATTCTACTTGAGAATCTGTTAGTATAAAGTGTATCAAATGTTATCTTCCACAGAAAATTTATTTGTGGCATAACAGCATTTCAGGAGGTTCATCAACAATGGCTTTGGGTACTGGGCTAGGTGTCTGGATGTAAGAAAGCTAAACTCTAAGCCAGAATAAAGCCAACTGCTCTTTATTCAGCAATTGACAAAGAGAACTCGATAAAGTTCCCATTAAATTTACTACACTATATATACAATTACTATTGTGGCTATGCATCTTGTCTCCCACAGTCCTCATGCCCATCAGCTGAGTGACTGTGACTTGTGACTATGTGTGTAACATGACCATTCTGTGACTTTGGTCACATTTTTGTGACTCTGTGACTGACATGTGATATTTCCCACATTCCACCTTAGTAATAATCTAAAAGAAAAGAAAAGAAAAAGAAAAGAAATATAAATATTGACTTAGCTGTTTTGTCAAGTCATGACACTAGAAGAGGATAGTACCTTTCACCCAATTAATAGTTGGGTTGCAATAGGTTAGCCAGCTGTATCCAAGTACTGCTGGATAAGTACCCTTTAGTTTTGTTATATAGAAATCAGGTGTATAGGAATAGCCACAAGTAAAATTTATTGGCAACATTACAATGCGAGTCACATAGGCATTAACAGTACTATCTATCAGTATAATGGGAAAGGGATCGATCTCTTGAAAAGGGAGCCTATTCTTAGTGACAAAACTCATATCCAGAAAACAGTTGGAGGAACCTGAATCTACTAACCCCTTAAAATTTTCCAGGACAAGTGGAGAACAGAAGGTTGTGCACAATGAGTTAGAACTGGTCAGGGTCATCACACCCAAATGTGGGATTGGTTTCCCAGCATGTCTTAAGCAGTCAGCTTCTAGGGAAATGAGAGAACTGCTGATCCTTTTTTTGGAAACTCGGGTTCAGTGGAAATGATTTCCAGCTATGCAGTATGTGTTCCAATAGTAGTAACAGACCTCTGCGATTGACATAAACAGGCCTGAGCCAAGTGCCCTTTCTGGCTATAGCGCATGCATAGGCCCCTGATCAGGCGACATTGTCGTTTGGCTAGGGTCAGTTGCCCATCAGGGCCCAGAATATTGCCGAGTAGAGGAGAAGGGTTCTCCAAGCATAATGGGAAAGTCAGAGGGTTAATGGTTTTATCCTCTTTCTCGATACTTGGTCGAGAATTGCCGAGTACATTTGAGAGTTTTTGAACAAAGGCAGACCAATTCTCAAGAAAATCAAATCCCTGGTAAGGGTCTAGTTCATTAATGAATAGTTCAAAATAGTCCAGTACCACCTCCCTAAGGTAGGAGATGGCAAAAAATACTTTTTTGGTATCTTCACTGAATTCCTCCTCACAAGCACAGAAATAGATTTGGTATTGGAATATAAATGCATGTAACTCATTAGGACTACTGCCACTAAAAGGGTCTGGTTCCTTCACATTGCGGTGTTTTTTTTTGGTGGGGGATTTATTAGGGTGAGTACTCAAGGTGACTTAACCCTAGAGCTAGGTAATGGTCCTAGAAGCTGAGGTGATATTTGAGTGAAGCTAGATCTAACTACATAAGCAGTCTTATATACTAAAACTGATAGTCTGTGTGCCACAACCACATAAGCATCAACTAATAATACCACTGTCCTATTTATAGATATACAGGCACATCAAGGCAGAGATAGACGAGAAGGTAAAGAGGGTGGGAAGGCAACTTACCAAGTTAGGTTAGCCCCTTAGATGGAAGCCGACTCAGAGTCTAGGCCTTTCCCTAGAATATCCCCTTATAGGATTAGCCTGTCTGGCAAGTGCCAGTAGCAATGATTGAAGGTTAATATCTTGGGTGGGGGTCAGGAGGACTCAGGTTAGGATAGAGGGTGATTCTGTGTTCTTCTCTTCTAAATCAGCTGGTAAAACAGTGTCTTTTGCTAGTGGGTCCCTTTTTTTGCTTTCCATGGATTCTTGGGAAAAGCATCTCTGACTATGGATATGGGCTGCAGTGAAAGGGTGCTTGACTGGGGTTGTAGTGGGCTCCCTAGAGAAAACCATATAGAGTCTATCTCGTCAGACTCACTGTTCTAAACAGGGATCTGAGATGGAAGTGTTGGTCATTCTGAACAAGTTTCATAGAACGAGCACAGTGGGTTAGCTTTGTTATACTGTCAAGTCGTCTCTCTTAGGTTTGGATGGGTATGACCTCAACCTTCAGGGTTATGTCTCCCTCTGTGCTTACCCACTCAGATTCAACAAAAGACAAGAGTTTATTTCAAGAGGGGAAAAGTGGAGGAAGCAAGACAGGGAAGAACAGACTTAGTGAATAACAAAGCTAAGAGATGATTACATTGGTTAGTTACTTATAATGTGGAAGATGAGTTACAGTGATGGGAATTTGGTTGAATTACCTAGCCAGGGTTAGAATGGGTGAAAGTTGCACTGAGGTAAGTAACTGGTTGTGTATTGGTAGTGGCAACTTGTCACAAGGTGTCACTTGAGTATAACAACTCCTATCCTCCATCCTCTGTCCGTTTTGTACTTAACACATAGCCTGATACTATCCCAATTAAAGGAGTATACTATTCATATAGTCAATGGGACAATACTATTGAAATAAATGGAATCTGCTATAAAGTTGACTGGGTATGATAACAATCTATCATAATCGACATAAAGGAAAATAGGATAAATGCTTTACCTCCAGCAGGTGAGTCAGCTACCACAGCTATTACCAACCACATGGTATGTCTTGCAAGAGAAGGGAGAGCAGAACATATTCACTTTCTCTTGGCACTTAGAGCAACTGAGACTTATCCTCTACCAAAAACCTTTAAAGATATCACTAAAATACCAGCTGACTCTAAGAAAAGGTGGCTTGAGTTCTGCCTTGAGAAGCTAAAATCGCTCAAAGACAAAGATGTTTATAAGATTATGGATCTTTCTAAGAGAAGAAAAGCAGTCAAGAACCACTGGGTATTTAACATCAAGCCTGATAGTTGTTATTGATTTCGTCTTGTTGCCAAAGGATTTTCTCAAGTTGAAGGCATCAACTTTAATGAATTATTCTCTCCAGTTGTCTGCTATGAAACTGTGTAACTGCTTCTTGCTGTTGCTGCACTTAAGGATTTAGATATCCAAAGCATTAATGTCAAAACAGCCTACTTATATAGCGATCTGGATGAGAAAATCTACATGGAGCAGCTAGAAGGTTTCAAACTATCTGGAAAAGAAAACAAAGTCTGGCAACTTTATAAAGCATTGTATGGCCTTAAGCAAGCTGGCTTATCCTGGTGGCATACAATGACCAAGTCAATGCTTGCTCTAGGATTTAAAAGATGTAAATTTAATACTGGTGTATACTACTATCATAACAAAAAGACTAAAGCACTTATTATAGTAATTGTCTATATCAATAATATTTGCTTTATAAGTACTAAAGGTTCCCTGTTCCTTAATGAATTGAAGCAAAAATTTATGGCTAGATGGGAATGTCATGACCTTGGTGAAACTACAGAGTTCCTAGGCATATATATAAGCCATGATTGTAAAAATCAAAAGATATTTATTAATCAATGTGAGTATTTGGAGAAGGTGCTAGTGTACTTTAATATTGCAACTAATCCTACTCATATTCCACTGCCATCTGAGTTTAGCTTTAAACCAAATGAAAAGCAGTGTAATTCCAAATTTCACCAAAAGTACCAATAACTAGTTAGTTCTCTAATATACTTGATGATTGGCTTGAGACCAGATATTGGCTTTGCAGTTGTCAAGTTAGCTTAACAGATAGCAAACCCTTCCAATAATCATTATCAAGTTGGGTTATACCTCTGTAAATACTTGCTTGCCACTTGCAGATATTGGCTTGTCTATAATGGATTAAGCAATAAATTGCTTGTAGCATACTCTGATTCTGATTGGGGCCAAGACTATGAGTATCGTAAGTCAACTACTAGCTATTTTACTATACTGGCTCAAAGAATCACTTCCTAGTTAAGTCTATTACAAAAGGTTACTTACTTATTTGTGATTGGTGCTTTAGAACTTGAAAGGTTCAAAAATACAAAGTTTAGATAGTGACAAAAGAAGTTGTTAAGTCTGAGGTCTAATCCTCAGACTATGAGTCCTTAAATACAGAAAAGTAATAGTTTGTGTACTAGACTAGAGCATCATATGCTATTATCTATTGTTCTATATATAGTAGTGTCTTTATGCTTGAAAATGCAATAACTTAACCTTATGGAGGCTGTCCTTTGTTCTAAAAAAAGAACAGATGACTATCTATAGGTAATGTCAGAAATGTGCGGAGCAAGAGTAGAGTGAACCAGAGCAGAGCAGAATTACTCCAGAGTGGAAGGGGTTTGACAACAAAAGTGGAAAACAACCTTGGCCTCAGCTTGTGCACTGTGCCTTGATCTTCTGTTACATGTATGGTTGCATATTTGTCATGACTTAGCAAAACGGCTAAGTCAATATTTATATTTCTTTTCTTTTTCTTTTAGATTATTACTAAGATGGAGTATGGGAAATATCATGTGACAGTCACAGAGTCACAAAGGTATGACTAAGGTCACAGAATGGTCATGTCATACATAGTCACAAGTCATGGTCACAGCATGTGATACAGAAGTCAGCTGATGGGCATGAGGACTGTGGGAGACAAGATGCATAGCCACAATAGTAATTGTATATATAGTGTAGCAAATCTAACGGGGGCTTTATTGAGTTCTCTTTGTCAATCGCTGAACAAAGAGCAGTTGGCTTTATTCTGGCTTGGAGTTTAGCTTTCTTACAATATTTCAGGAGGACTGAATTGATGCCAGGAGTTTAGGAGAGGAGTGGTATAGATTGATGGGTTAAAGACATTAAAGACTGTAATCTATGAACTAAGGAACTAGGATATAACTAATGGAGTACTTATACTAAGTTCAGAATAGGAGGAGTACAAGTAACTAGTCTACATTATGATCCTATAGGAGTAGACAACAGGAGTTCAGAAACAGAATTTAGTAATAATATAGAATATAAAAGAAATTATTTTATTTAAATGATTATTTTCCGTTATATGACAGATAATTAATAAAGTCTATGTGCAAACATTGAGATCTTCATATCTCCACTGATATTAATTGCCTTGAGGTCATTTTAGGCTCATTCTGAGTGGTATGAAGAGGGCTTTTGATGAGCCTAGAACCAAAGCATCAATAATAGCAGTTTCTGAGGTATTGGTGATTTAATAAATGGTACCATGGTAGTTACTAGTTAATTTGCCTGATATCTTGGCCAATATTGATTGCCTTGAGACGTGACTGGAATTGATCAAAAGGTCTTTTTGAGGGCTTTTTGTAGCCATTGAGACTGTGAGAATCGCAAAGAATTGATAGAAATATAGCCAAATGAAGTTTGTGACAAAGTCATAAACAGAAATCAGTAGCCCTCTCCTCTACTGAGGCTGAGTAAGTGACACTCTCTAACTGTAGTTGCCAACTCATCTGGATATCAAATCTCCTGAGTGAGATTAGTTTTGATATTTCTGTCTCTCACCTCTATGGTGATAATCTTAGATCACTCTTCTGGAGCACCAACCCAGTGCAAGAAAAAGATTCAAACATATTGACATCTGGTATCACTATGTTAGAAATGTAATAGAGGATGACAAAATCAAACCATACCACATTGATGGAGCTAGGAACCTTGCTGATATCTTGACTAAGAATCTTGGCTAAGTACTGTTCTATCAATTCTGTTCACTCTTTGGTTTGGAGATTCTCTAAACTCTCCTTTTAATTTATATTGTCACTTAATGACTACTACTTTGAGTGAGGGGAAGTGTTAAATTAAAATGATTATTGTATCATGTATTATTGTAGATTAATATACAAGCCATGCTTACATAAGTGCGCTCACTTCTTCATCTCAACTGCTACGTTATGAGAACTTCTCTGCTTCCCTCGAGATCTCTCTTTCCTATCAGGCCATCTATCAATATCTGTTGGATAACCTAGTGAGTGGGCCATCATTTGTCCCCACTGTAATTGCTGCTCTCCATCCTTCTAACACAAGCAACAAAAAAGGTAGGAGAAACTCATTGTAAATGCACAATGTTCTTCATTACTATCTTGACTATTTATTCTACACAAAACAATAAGACACAGAACAATAAGGAATGTGACTATTTTTAGTATAGCATTCAATATTCCAACAATACCCACAGAATACTACCAATCACACCTATCACTCCACAAACTGCCTACTTTGATGACCAGATAGCCAGAAGGAGAGTAAGAGCTGATTATAAAAGGGAGAGAAGGCATTAGGACACCTCAGTTGTCAACCTATGAGTTTGATGTCTGAGGTGAGACATGTCTTATACATCACACAGCCATAACTCATGATAGGATATCTTAGAACTTCACTTAATTCTAAAAGGTAGATATCAATACATAGTTGTCAACCTACAAGTTTGATGTCTGAAAACTTCACTTAACTTCTAAAAACCTTCCTTGTTTGTACTTAAATTCCTCTAGTACAGTAGTACCACCTCATTTGTCCAACTAACAGTGACATCTGAGGTGGGTACAAGCAAACTCAGTTGTGTTGACTCATACTTATCTCTATACCTAGTTTACATTGATTTACTATAGCTCACTGCCTGTTCCAATTTTATTCCAATTTATTCCAATTTATTTGAATTTTTCCTTCTTGCATACATACTAGACTAGATTATTTCAAAGGTGAATAAAGTCGTTGTCTTTACTGGTGACTCTTGAGTTCTACTATTTCAAAACTTTCTACACTACCGCAGACAGCGCTCGAGCACTGCGTTATAAAATTTTGATTCTGGAAAAAGAAGAAACTGTCTCGCTGGCGTCAGTCATGATGATTACAGCAGAGGATGATCCAATCATGTGTACCATTGGTTTTTGAGACTTCCCACACATCAAACTTCATCTAACTTCACATTGTTCTATAAACAAACCAGAGTGTCAAGACCTATTACCCAACAAGTATGACGCCTTCACAGCCAATCTCTCAAACAGGTCATACAGATGATATCAATTTTAACATATATGCTACCTTTCAGCGCATGTTGAAGGATGACCAGGCGTGTATCTACTATGGGGGATGCCTATGGTTGTTTCTGATATCCTCAAAGATGTCCCCACCCCTTGCTGCGATCTCGACCCTCACCGAGGTTATCGAAAACTCCAATGGTGAACGACTCGCTATACGAATGGAGCTCCAAGTTCATTTTCTTCTAGCTGACACTATGTTCGAGCTGGTAAAAGCCCTCAATGATGGGGCAGAAGTATTGAAATGTCAGACTCCCAACCCCATCAGCCCTAATGCGGGTTGCAAGTTATTTATTACCTTTGTGACCTTGTTCCCACATAACTCTGTTGTGCGTTTTCGAATCTATTTCTACTGGCCGGCCATCTAATCGAGAGGCCAGAATTTTCTGGATCTTAAGAGAGAACTCATCCGGCAAGGCCAACGATATGTTGCGGAGGCTTTGACCTATCGCCAAAAGATAGCCGATTTGGCTGTTGGGTTC
>Ga0157362_1001399_pt1 | contig 10212 bp, 2 predicted proteins | sample AttlaeALBM3_FD_111480 | JGI IMG/M metagenome (GOLD analysis project Ga0157362, IMG submission 111480) | Fungus gardens microbial communities from leaf cutter ant in Ribeirão Preto, State of São Paulo, Brazil - Atta laevigata ALBM3 | ecosystem: Host-associated > Fungi > Mycelium > Unclassified ... | reverse complement strand
ATTGGATCATTGATGTTTGAGTTAGGGTCTAATAACAATGAAATCGGTACCATGAAATTAAACTATTTGAAAGAGAAATTCGTCAAACCTGTAATGATGTTTAGAATCACTTTATTAATAGTGGTATTAAACAAAAGTGACATCTTAATGTTGCTTTGTTTGTATTCTATATAACTCTTGACAACAATTCATTGTTTTATTATTTGCATAGCTTGTTTACCATATATAATATACAACAATAATATAGAAACCTGTCATTAAGAATTACAAAATACAGACACTAGTTTGGATATATCTATATGATTCAAAATGCAATTTATTTTCTTATTATTTTATTTATAAAAACTTTTTCTGATATTTGATGACTTTGTCTGTTAATGTAAGATCTTTTTCTTTGAACTTTTTTTCTTTATTAGAGTCTTAATAATATTGACCCAAATAGTATTGTTGTATGTTTTGAACTATTTATGGCTTGTATCGTACACAATGTTCGTCACGCTAATATATAACGTTTTATGCGCGCAAGTGGTCAACAAACCGGTGACTGGTATAACAAGTGGAACTTCAATTTCGCCGCAGAGCGGAAGACGCGGGTCTGTTAGCTGATTTATGTCGCATTCGAAAGGATCTTTGACTTCGCGAAGAAAAAGCGGCGGACGTCACGAGCAAAAAGGCGGTACTGTTTTATTTCAAACTGCCTCCGCTCGTGGTGATTTATCATCGTTCAAGGTTCTTCAAGTTTCTTCACATGCATAATTTATCGATGCGGCTTTCATAGAGAGATTGTTCCGTGGATGCTGTTGTAGAGACATTTTGATCTCTTTTTCGAAGACATGGATATTATGCTCCATTTCTTTGAACACGAACAATGTAGCAGTAAGAACGAACAGTAGCGCTATGATAAACGCTCATTAAGAGTAATTTATTATATGCAAATTATGCAAATTATGCTGAGCGATGAAGAAGAAATTGAAGAAACTACAGTTGTAAAGAACTTGAACCTGAGTCATTCTTGCGTGATGAAGTACATCCTGTTTGAGCATGTAAGATGCCTTCTTCCTTTCAGAGAAGCGTGTCCTTTCTTCGTGAAGTTAAGATCGTCGCCAATGCGATTCAGATTGCTCGATGGACACACGGCCGTGGTAGCGAAATTGAGGATGACCTAGTTGTACAAGAAGGTTCTGTTAGTTCAGTAAAATGAAACAATTAAAAAAACTAAAAACTTAAAAAATATCTGGAATACAAAATGTATTATATATGAAAATATTTTTTATTTAAAATTCGAATAATATCAAATAATTTATTAACAATATGATTTAATTAACGAACTCTTAGAATTTATAGGTATATTCATGAAAAATAATTTTCTTTCTTTAATTTGATTATTAATCAAAATAAAATTAATATTAATTTAATCAAAAAATATTTATTTTGCAATTAGAAAAAATTTAACACAAGATGTGTTAGGAAGTAACATAAATACCTATAAAAAGTTTACACTAAAAATGTAACACAATTTGTAAGCAAATTGTAGAAGTATGTTTCTTCAGTAAAATTAACATTTATAATATGTTAAATTAAAAATTTTATTTATTTATCTCATAATGTTTTAAAATTCATTATTTTTATGTTACTTGGTCACTTATAAATTTTGTTGAATATCAATTTAACACGAAATATTCAAATAATATAATCACATTATATTGAACATTCGGCTATGCTGAAAATTCAATACAAAAATTTTATAAAAGACCGATTTTAATATAAGCACAAAATATTTTTACTGTGTAGAGATGCAGACAGATGACATTGAAAGATACTTAAATTTAATAAAAATATTTCGTTTATCTTAAGAATAGATCGTGTTAATTTTCGATCGCAATATATTTGTACAGATTTACCGGCGCTTCCTGACATTTTTTAATATCGTTCGACATAAATGCGCGATGAAATATACATTTTTCAAGATATAAAAATGATTGGTACTCATATTACCCGCTTGAATCATGATCGTTGTCTGAAACCAGTATAACAAGATTCATCTGGACATCACTAGTATAAGAAAGTCCAGAGATCCATATCGTATCGATAATGCTCTTTGACTTCGCAAGGATTGCTCTCAAGTAAAAAGCGAAAAGTGAAGCGTTAAGCAGGATGTGCTCAATTATGGGAGCAAGATCCGTTTGAAGATATTCTATAATTTCTGTGAACTGTAATTTCTTTTGCAATATTCTTGAGTAATTTTACTAGACGTCTGATGCATATCTCATGCGACGAATAATTTTTTGCATATTAATATTTGTTTAGTTTTAACTGAAACATTATTATTTGAACTGAAGAAGCTAAATTGTGCTTACACTGAGAAAAAAAATGTGTTCAACAAACTAAACACATTTAATTGTTTGCAGATTTAATTCAATAAATTTTATTTAATCGGATTTAACCATAGTCCGTTTAACAAACTGTTCAATGTTAAACAGACTATGTTAAATTCAATTAAATAAAATTTGTTGAAATAACCAAATCTGCAAACAACTAAATATGTTTAATTAGTTGAACAAATTTTTTTCTCGATGTAATGCCTCATCAAACTTCTAAAAATTGCTCGCAAATTAATGGCTGGTATTTGCGTTATCTTTTTATCGAGATTTTGTTTTTTTCCTAGTTTCTTCACATTGTAGCTTATTCAAACGATTCTGGAAGAAACCGCATTTCGCGTTTGGCAGAATGAACTATTTGTACGTAAATTTCTGCAGTCCCTTGAAGGGAATAAATTGTAGCTGTCAGTCGACGTTACTGGCAGTATCCGTCGTCTAAAATCGATAAAGGGTTGCTCTCAGATCGTAATTTGAGCCTCTCTTTGTTGCTTCGTATTGAGGACGACCTTCGACTTCACGAAGAAGATTGCTCCTGGCAGATTGAAGAGCCGTCACGTGGTTAAACAGGATGTGCGATGTCTTGCACGCGATTCGAACTTCACCCAACGAAGTCAACGATTTCACTCGATTGCTTTCTTGCAGTTCTTTCTTTGAAAAGGTCATGAATTTCATTCGAAAACAGAATAACAGTTATTTCGTAACTCGAAAAATGAGAAATAAGCCGCGTTAATTAAATAATTAGTGAGAATATTAAGTACATTAAAATCGGTTTTGTTCAGATCAGCCGGCCTTGTTTATCCTCGACCGAAAATCATACTGGATAATATAATTGTCGATGTTGATATAAGATTTTTTAATGAACGAATGATTTTCATTACGCACACAGAAAAAAAGAAAGTGCGTCTGTACATTCAAACAGGATACACTCCATCACACCGGCTTCAGATAAACATTTATTGTAACGAGTTTCAATATTTACCAATGACACTGCCCGTTGTATCATACCCATGAAAGGTTTCTTTTAATGATTTCTTCTATATATCGAGGTATTCTCAACATTTTCCGCGCGGCGGTATACGTCCCCGATAACATCATAAATAAATTGTCGAGAATACTGCTCGCTTTGGCAAAAGCTTGATTAAAAATTTTACAAAACATGGTGGATTATATTTTTATTAATTAATCCACCGCCTGGTGCCAAGTCAAGCAAAACTGGTTTATCGTTGACTTTATCGTAACGAGGAAGTCACGCGCACTGATTCGTATCGCGACGGTAACGATCGCACATATTGCGCACAACTGCTGTTCCAGCATGGTATTAAAGGAAAAGGAAACACTGGCATGGTCATGTAGAATTTAACTTTATTTCTTAAAGTACATAATTTCTTAAACTAAATGATATATAGAAAACGATCATTTCAAAATTTGCAAACTGGTCTTTTTATAAATATTTTTAATATATTAGTTGAAATAAGTTATAATACTTAGAATTTCTAGATTAGATTTTTTTATTTTCTATGACACAACAAAAAAATTCGATACGTATATGAATTCATATCAAATTATTTAAAAGCTCCAGCTTCGACCATTATGGACTTTGTTTTCTATTGGTTGTGTAAAAAATTCAACTTATTTGTCTAAAATTTTTGCTGTTCTATATTTAAGAATTTTTTTATTTTTGTTTATTTCTATCTATTTATTCTATCTTAGATATCTTGAAGATATAATTAAGTTTAGACGTTGAAAGTTTTTATATTATAAATAGAATAATTAATTGAACAAATAGCTGTTTGAACCTTCATCGATTTCCCCCAAAAATGTTAGCCAATCGAACGATCTCAATTTGACGTCTACAAAACCGGTACGGTCGAGCTGTCGGCGATGATTTTGCTGTGGTTCAGCGATGTGTATCGCGCTGAAAAACGTGATTCCTTCGTCCAATTGCATCCTCCAGCTTCGGTAATAGCAGCGACAACAGCATCGGAAAAATATACGTGGGCCGAATGGGACGTGCTCGATCACGCTATCGAGATTTCTCCGAAATTTACGCGGCGACGAACTTTCGGCGCACTTAACATCGTACGATCTTGTATAAAATCGGCATAAGGCGCGCGATCGAGGGCCAAAGTTATGAAGTCCTTCTCGCGCGCGGCTTGGATCATGTCAGCTAATTGGACCACCGGAGACCGGTATAACGAGCTCCTCTCTTTGGCTTCGCGCCATTGCCATGAAACAGGATGTTACGCGTTCACTCGCCAATCTCGATACGTATCACTATCAAAAACGAAGGTTTCTTACAAGGAGTTAGTATGTTGAATAACAAAAACGATAGCCTGACAAGAAATATAGAGAATTCAACATTACGGCATATGCCATGGCAATAGCCATTCATTGGTAATATATTGACATTGATATATCACCTTATGTAATCACATGTAATCTATAATTACAATTGTACATGGAAAGAATGATTTTATATTAAAAATGTTTAGCTAAATAAAAATAAATAATTTCGTTGGATTATCAAAATATTTATATAGAAAACTCAAGCATGATGAGCAATACTGCAAAAAATTTACATATCTAACAATCAGCTTGAATGGCTTATATAATTATGTTGATAGCTTAACAAAATATTATTTTCAGATCTATACCCAATTAAATTTTTAGATATTTTAGCAAAATTCTTTCTATGAACAAACAATCAATTTTAAATGGATTTCAGACTGACGAAATGTCAACATATATTTACCGAGAAAGCATTCTATACTAATTATATCGAAATTGAATCTCGTCGAAATGAATTAGTTTTCACATATAATGTAGCTTATAATGCAATGAACGAAAGATGTTGTAGATATAAGACTCAATAAATTACATTGTTTTCCATTTATTCGATTAATTCTATTTCGATTGATCTAAAAGCATTTAATTCTTCTTCTTTTTTTTTTTACAGTTTTTTACGCAAACTTTACAATGTCTAATCAGTCTAAAATCCACTTGAAATTGATTACCGAAAATACAATAATACAAAGATCGCGGTTGTAAACAGAACGAAAAAATGCGTATAACAGTTTCTGCTATTGTGTATTAAAGATGCTCACTTTTTTATATCTATAATATCATAGCTCAAAAATTATTCATTATTGAGCAATCCTTGTGTTTATAATACTTTTTGTTTCAATTTTTCTTTTTTTCTATGAATTACATTATATATAAAACCAATTTACTTCACTGAAGCTTAATTTTTTTAATAATTAATACGGATTCTTTAGAAACGAATTGACGAAAAGAAGCTGGCGTTTATACAGATATAATTAAACTTTCATTTCGAAGATGCATTTCATGTCATTATTATAGAGAAGATCGTTCTGAACGGCAGATGTGCCAACGAGTGAACATACTTTATCGTATTGAAGGCGAAGATTTCTCTTGCAAAAAGAAAAAGGGAACGCTCGTAAGGAATATCATGATGCGTGTATCATGAATGTTCCTGCATGTTGCTATTGCGTGATATTATTTAACGAAAAACGTATTGTCGCCATGATTTCCGCGCGAATTGATTTTCATAATGAAGAGAAACTCAGGAACGTAAAAGATTAATTAAAAATGTGGACTTTTTATAAATACACTGAGTAACGGTCTTACATACAGCGGTAATAAATTCTTGTTTAAAGCATAATTGGACTTATTTAGTGGACTGTTGTCGCGATAAAAGATATTATGTGGCTTTATTATAAAAAAAAAAAATAACGTCGACACACAAAAATAAAGTCGTTAAGAAATTAAGTTATTATTCTTCCGTATTTAATTAATTTTAAGTCATACTCGGGGAAACATATCTCCGTTATTACATTAAATTGTTAAATTTTCTCTTACGAAACTTCACATTTTGTAATAACAGACAGTATATATATATTACATTGTTTTCCACTTACTCGATTGATTATCTAGAAGCATTTAATTCTTCTTTTTTTTTTACAATTTTTTTACGCAAACTTTACAATGTCTAATCAATTTAAAATCCACTTGAAATTGATTACCGAAAATACAATAATACAAAGACCGCGGTTGTAAACAGAACGAAAAAATGCGCATAACAGTTCCTGCATTCTTCGACGAAGAAGTTACGAATATCCGCATAGGGATTTCGCAATAAAATGCCATTTTTATTTGTCACGTCGAAACGATGCGAATATCGGCGAACAAAACGGGAAGAGATAAAGTCCGTTTTGATATTGATGGAAGATGGAATATCAGATGTTCGGATTCGAATCGCTTTCGCCAATTCATACAAGTATGATAGGATTCACAGGTGCGCCGTTGGAATCGATGTTAATTTGTCTGCGAGGAAGATGAAGCAAATTGATGCATTTCATGTGCAGACAAACGAATCATGAATACGCAGTACAAACGAGCGTGTAACACCGGTGGATTTGGCATTTATTGGGCAAGTGCGGTCCCAGCATCTGATCGTCACAAGTTGGTGTCACTTACAAATGCGTTGACATCTGCAAATTTGCGATTCGTTCGTGTACAATGTAACAATGGAGTTACCAGTTCAAGAGCTGTTGCATTAAAGAATATGGATATAGGCCTGTTTGAAATTTCGCGAAATTCGATTTTTTACGTAATATCGCAGCCGCACCTTTTATGCATCTTTCAAGATACGAACGAACGGAAAGGATTCCAAGGATTGCCGTTGCATGTACTTTAAAACTTTATATATTGCTGCTTCCTTGGAAATTCAGTACATATTTTAGTATTTATCCACGAGGTTTGCAGCTGATAGTTTTTGTTAGACATTCCCGTCGCTTTATTTTTATTGCCTGCGGGCGTAACAATTTCCCGCGTGAAATGGCACACCGTTTAAAGTCTTTGTTCAGCTTAAACGAATAACCCCGTAATTTCGATGGTGACGTCTCGGAAACGGGGACGTGCCGAGGTAAAACCTCGGAACACCTGTGTCCTTATTCTCGATCCCGGTATCCGTGACAGCCCTCATCAGAATCTGTTCGCCGAGTCTCCCTACAAGGCTGGTTTCTACTATGCGTACGCATCTTATTTGCATGCCAAGTGTCTGCCACGTAGTACGACGCCGACTACCCTCTATCACGCGTGATCGCGCGCACGCGAAGGTCTTGACGTCCTTCTTTTTACATGCGCGATCAGAAGACTCACGCTTTCCTCTTCCTAGACGCGATGCACGCGCGAAGTAGTCTCCGATTCGCACGTCGCGATGCAGAATCTCTTGGTTACGCGTGTAGGCACCGATCGTGTCATGCGCGTGTACGCGCCTCTCTCGAGATAGAATCCTTGCACGTAGTTGCATCAACCGGTTGCCTCGCTATAAATAGCCGCGAGAACATAACATACTATTAAGCTGTTTCAACGCGCATAATATCTCTTTTATTTCTTTGCTTCGTCGTTCCCTTCATCTTTTCCGCGAGAGAAAGAAAGAGAGAGAAGAGGAAGATTATCCATGATCTTACCTATAATGTGAATTCGATAAGACACCTGGCAAGGTTGCGCTTGTGATCGCGCTATAGATAGTGTAATTGAACAGGATTATAAAGATCATAGCAGATCTTAATTAATATTTGAAAAGTTACGGTCGCACCAAGATCGATGGTAATGATCATAATCCTTTTTTCAAAGTTGCTGAGCGAATACACGGATATGATAATGTAATAGCGGCGATAAGGATACGTATCGAGCGTCCGCATTCTTACATATTTTCCGAGACAGTAGCTTAATTTGTATCCTGTGTATACTCAGATGGAAAGAACGCCGGGGAACATGATATATGCGACATTTCAATACCATATATGAGACTAAATTTAATCGGCCAAACTTACAACTGTGCTCGACGCGATTAAACCTTGAGATTTTGCAACGGGATATTACTACCTGATTATAAATACTCACAAAACTGTCTCATTCTGAAAGAGTTTCCTGTGAACATGATAAATAAAAAATCTTAGTATAATAAATCGTCGCGATACGACGATTTATGTTTTATACGTCAGATCAACAGATCCTTTAACAAGTGATACTGTCTGAATATTTTAGAAATATATTTGAAGACTGTGTTAAAATTAATTTTAAAAGCGTACATAATTTTGTGTACTATACTTTTTAAGAATATTTATTGAATATTCGAGCAGTGAAAGTTTTATATTTTCAACTCAGAAGCAGTCACCTTATTTTTTTACGCAATTATGTGCTTTTTCACTCAAAAAATTTATTATTAACAACATATTGATTATTTTTCGGTTTATTGGCGTTTAAAACATGGATTTATTCACAATTTTCTAATAAATAGAAAGAAATATTAAATAAGTAGCTTATTATAATAGTATTTCTAAAAAATAAAGATTTTAATTAATATAAAACGCTTTTTACTGCGGATTTTTGTTGAAACTGCATATTTAAAAATTTGTAAAGAATATTTAAAAAAGAAAGAAAATAATTCTATTTTACAACATATATAATACAATTTGAAATTTTCTCGTTGGAATATAAAAGCACTTTTGATTCTTGGATTAATTATATCATTATTATATATCTATTGTAAATACATCCTATTCGAATTTTATTATCTGAATGCACAATTATAATTAAGCATTTATCGAATTATAAAATTCTTGACATAAAACTGCTTGAATGACACTAACTTTAAATTTTCAAGATATTAAAAGAATTTGTATGCAGATTGATGTTTATTCGCTATATTGTGAGTGACATTGAACGAACTGGTTCAAAAAACCGTTTCATATCGACAAAGTAAGGGATGATAATAAATTTTCATTAAATTCAGACGTGGTATTACAGTCGATGCCATGCAATTACGATGCACCGGAATTAAGGGAATATATTTAAACTCACATGAATGAATATATAGAATACATTTCAACGAAATCGAATTGCAGCAAGGTTGGCGTTAATCTTTTCTCGCGAATGATTTGAAAGCATGCATTGATGCTGCTTTCATTCTGAATCATCGATTTTAAATTAGTCTTAATAAGTTTTAACTCTTAACCGAAGCATATGTCTCGATTTATGTGACACAACCGATATTGTTGAGCCAAAAGGTTTAGGGTATATTGTATTACATATTTTTGCATGTTGAAGGCGAAATATTATGAAAGAACGATCTTCATTGAACTTTCACAATTCATTAGCAATTACAAAACTTCAAATTTATTTTTATATAGTCTGCATAATTTTTGTCTCTCTTCTTCGCGTTCTCTTCCTACCCTTTACCCCGTAAAATTGATTTCGAGATTTTTTGCCATTACTAAGATGCGAACGCCACGCGCTAATCATTGACATCGGCGATCGAGCCGAGCTCGGGTTCAAAATTAATTGAGGGGTGCGAAATTAGATCCGGCATTAATTCCCGGCAGTCGTAAAAACGAGCTCGGAAGAGTGAAGCGCGGGGATAATTTCGCCAGGGTAATTTCGAAGGAAATTACAACTCTGACGCTAACAGTTCATACAACGGTTAATCTGTAACGAGAGTAATTATGGAACTGCGTGAAATCGCGCCAACACGGCGCAGCGAGATCCATCGAAACTCGATCATAATGACCGATAATAATTTTGCTCATTCTTGATCCTTTCGCGCCAGAATCCTATTATCTATACTCTCGATCAGCCAGCAATAAAGTTCGCCATCACTTCCTGTGCACTTCTTTCGTGATTCTTTTCTCCCCTCTCCCCTTGCAAATCTTTCTCTCTCTCTCTCTCTCTCTCTCTCTCTCTCTCTCTCTCTCGTGACTGAAACGTGCTCCTCGTCTTGCCACAACCCTCTTTTAAATGCCACACCCTT
>Ga0157362_1001397_pt1 | contig 10214 bp, 4 predicted proteins | sample AttlaeALBM3_FD_111480 | JGI IMG/M metagenome (GOLD analysis project Ga0157362, IMG submission 111480) | Fungus gardens microbial communities from leaf cutter ant in Ribeirão Preto, State of São Paulo, Brazil - Atta laevigata ALBM3 | ecosystem: Host-associated > Fungi > Mycelium > Unclassified ... | reverse complement strand
TTTTCTGGCACGCGTTAGAAATCGTCTTTAAATTGCAGACGTGTGACCTGGTACGCTTGCTAAAGCGATTTTCCTTTGAAACTGTGCTGGCTGCTGCACAATGTTCTTCTTATATTTCTTTCTCTTGATAAGAAATAATTTATTTAGAGCGTATCTAGATTAAATTCAGAAAATAAAGGATTTTTTTTATTTATACAATACATATTGTGAAAAAGACGCGCTTTTCTTAAAATATTTCTGAGATATAAGCGAAAAGTACGTATCTACTTAAGTATTATTTTAAAACATTACAACTCTGGGAAATTGTGTACAATGAGTGAAAAAATTTATACGGGGAAGATATCTTTTAAAAAATCTTATTTTTAGAAAGTGAATTTTTAGAAGTTAATTAGTAATTTAACAAAGAATGAAACAGATTACATATTTCTAAAAATTATGTTATCGAAAAAAATAATTTTGAAATATATTTTAATAATAAGCGAAAAATTGCACGGAAAGAATGGTTTTGTTAAGCATCTAAAAATTTAGGTAGATATGAAAATAATTTTGTTGAATGCTGTTTTAAATATCAAATCTATCTATAGTCAGTTAAGGATGTATCTTCTTTGTTAAAAATGAACATTTCCTTGTTGTTCACATATTAGAAAGTTCCTATCTTTACGAGACGTGTTTACGCATTGTACTCAACGTACATCATTCAAGAAAATAATTTTGTTGGATCATTAAAATAATTATATAGAACGCTCAAACTAGAATGCTATAATGTCAAAACTTCTTATAACCTTGCCCATGCTCGAAATTTTTACTGTATCTAGTTAAATTTTTAGATACTTCAGCAAAATCATTTTTTCTGTGTATATTATGGATGCACGAAAGGTATTATAGTTAAAAAATTTAGCTTCTAAGATCATGAATAAGATTATTTTCACGAAACTCTTTTGTTTATGTTAAATTAGAATGTACTCATTGTTAATAAATTATTAATTAATGTTTATTTTTTACAAATGAGACTTTTTTAATAAAATTTTCTCCTGTACGAATATTTTTTGCATTCGCTGTATATTAATTCGCTATTAATTTTTGCTATCCTGAGAATTATTGCATATCAATTAATGTGCAATACGAGGGCTATCCAGAAAGTAAATTGCGTTTTTTAATTTTACCGCTGCAGTTATCACGATCACGAATGCGCATACATGTCGAGTTTATTGGTTCAATGGCAAAGAATCGCGAATTTCAATTATCTGTTCAGTGCATAAGCATTGTAGTACGTGTTTAATATTTAAACAAATTGCGACGACCGCCGCTTGTGAAATATGGTCCGTTTCTTAAATGCAAGGAATACATTAATGCTGCTGAAATTCACCGTCAAATTTGTGAAATATATAGAGAACATGCAATAAATAATTCAATGGAGATGAATACGACTTTTCAATGAAGGACGCGAAAATGTGCACGACGATGAACGGAGCGGACGACCATCTCCGGTTAACGATTTGATGCATGCAGTTAAAGAGAAAATTAGAGAGAATAGATTTATCATTACGTCTCTTTCTCTGCATTTTCCAGACATTTCACTTCTTCACGAAATTATCGGAAATATATGTATATTGTGTGCATGCTGGATGCCAAAGATGCTTACGGCAGAATATAAAATGAAACAGCAAAACAGTGCGTTGACCTTTTTGTCGCGATACGAAGAACAAAGCGACGACTTCTTGAGTCGTATTATCACTGGGAATGTTTCATATGTCGCATGCAATCCTTGAATCGAAACAGTCCATGGAGAGGAGACAGTAAAGAAAAAATTCAAGCAGACTTTTTTCCCTCGAAAAATATCATATGCATAGTGTTTTGGGACAGAAAAGGGATTTTACTTGTAAACTTCTTGCCTTAATTGTGGACCTCGAGGCTCGACAATTAACGCAGGTGTCTATTATTGCGAAACGCTTAAGAAATTGCGTCGTGCGATCCAGAATAAGCGACGTAGTATGTTTTCCCGCGTGTGTTGATTCATAACAATGTCCGCTCACACTCTGCTGCCGCAACATTTCTTCACGACTTTCAAATGGAAACAATTCGATCATTCTTCTTACAATCCGTACCTTCCACATATAGTAATTATCATCTGTTCCACCGTTTGAAATTCTCTCTTGCTGGCGATTCCACGATGACGAGGTCAAAGAAGCTGTGTACCACGTGATTCGTCTCACAGACAGCAATTTTCTATGACGAAGAGATATACCTGGTATCCCGCTATAATAAATGCATTAATAACGGTAGGAATTAAAAAATAATATAAGGTGTGTGCTTTAAAAAACAATAAAATTTTCTATGAGTATATTTTTTTTTTTTAATAGGCCATCGGAACTTACTTTCTGGATAATTCTCATAATAAATATTCTTCATTTCTCTGTTTTCAATATTTAATTATAATAATAATTCATTTTCGTGTCGCGGAACAGTAACTCGTTTGCAGATAGATTGATACGATGGGAAAATATCGGATCTTCGCGCTATGAATCTTACTAAGCGATACGAGGTGAGATCGAGGTAAATATACAGGACAATGGGTGAAGGTGAAGGATGCTACGTGCTCTCTTACTTTCTCCAGAAATCAACCTTTGCAAATAGCGGGAGCGGATACGTATGACAACAATTTCGTTATTTTGTAGGAAGGCTAATGGGACAGGTATAATTAATTTCTCGGGCGAGGAAATTACGCAATCCAAGATTAATCGCGAATCTCGTGAATGTTCTGCGCAGGGAACGAATTGTGAAGCGTACATCGGAAGGAAATTGGTATCAGCAACTATCTCGTTGTGAAAGTATTCATTCTAATGAAATTAATTACATGACACATGAACGCGCGCATCGTGGAATAATCATCGATTATATCAACTAAATCGCAGTGCGCTATTGTTGTCCAATTAGATTTTGTCCAAATCGCATGATGAGATCTCGAACGTAAATGCGGAAGAAAGGTTGGCTTTTAATTTTGCGTAGATGTATATGTGGAAGAAATATCTAAGCATCGAATATTATGAAAGCAATTAATGATATGATTAAATTGATATAATAATGAAACAATGACGAGATCGTAAAGTATAAAAGGCTGTGTCAAGATGTTTATAGATGATAAACGAAATTGCATGTAAAAAAATTTAATTAAATCAGATTATAAAGGTATTATAAAAATATTAATGAAACTCTTTTATGAACGTAGAGAATCGATTTCTATAAGAACTCTTGCATCTGTTTAACGTAATATTATAAGTTTTACAAATATTACAGAAATTTAATCTTAATCTTTTTTTTAATGTAGAATTTATCGTATTTTATTAAATTTTAAGTTCTTGAATTTTACGAAGCTTTATTAGTTTAAAACCTTCATTCAGAAGAAATCGTGCGAGACATGAAGTGACAGTAAAAAAAATTTAATTATTGGAATATTAATAAAATAAATACTAACATATTAGGAATTTGAATCGAATATTACAGATATTTTCTTATTTAATAATTTAGTTTATTTAATTATTATCGAGACTTGAAATCTCGCGATTTCTTCTGAATGCCGATTTTAAATTGAGCCTTTATAAAATTTGAGAAAAAAATTACTAAAAATTATAATAAAATATTTAATATGATAAAATTTCATTTTAAAAAAAGAAATTTGGATCTCTCTAATATTAAAAAAAATCTTATAATATTTATTATGTTAAACAAATGGAAGATTTTTGGAATAAAATTCTTTCACTAATATAATGTGTTATAGATAAAATTCTGCATTCATAAAAAAGTTTTGTTCCGAAAAGATTAAAAAAAATTAAGAATTAAAAAAAATTCTACTAGTTTGCATTATTGGCAATAAAATATTCATTAAGATGAATATTTGCTTATATAGTTCAGTTTTATAATACAGCCAGACGATAACGAAAGACTCTCTTTTAATCAATTAGTTCATCAGTAGATTTCTAAAAAAACTGTTTTTTTCGTATAGTTCTTGTTTGTCTACATTGTTTAATGTTATCTCGGTAAAAGTGAAGCTATAATACAACATCTAAAGTAAGAAAGAAGTCTAATTAAATAAGATTTCAGATTGTTCCGAGAAGAAAGTTTTCAAGTTGAAAAGATTTACGTTTTATATCAAGCGATTCTTTCCATTGATAAAACATATGTGATAATTCCACAAATTTTGAAAACATTAACTGGTTATAATGAAACAAGGCTTCGGTGTATCTCGTAATTGATATAAACATACAGCTGTATTATTCCCAACTCGATTAAGTGGTGCAATCGAGTAATCGGGTCTATAATTGCAGATAATTAACTGCGAACACATAGATGTGTCTCTAATTTCTACAAATCACTCACCTCACTAAGACCAATTTTCGCGCAATATAATCTCGAAGTAACGATACGGACAAATTATCCGGAGTCAATTGGCCAACGAACGATCCATTTTATTTTGCGCAAACGCTATTTAACGAAATATCCCGCCGCGAGAACAGTCCACTATGATTTCGACACGTCGCACCGGACAAATCTTACACGCGAGTTCATCATCTCCACGATCTTATGCAAACGTCCACACTCGGTTACTTCTTCAGAACTAAATTGCTGCAAAAAAATAATCATTTATCGGTAATGTGTGGACGGTATACGCTTTCAGAAATATTTATTATATTTTACAATCAGAATTATCGAGCGTTTCCTTTGTAAAACCAACCTGTAAAACGTTCGCCTATGAGAAATCCGACTCGCGGTTGTAATTAATTTTATCACAACAGTTTATCACGGAGTTTACGAGAAAGACGCGGCTGCAAAGAATGTTCTCCTATCGTAGATCATCATTTTGGCGCAATTAATTTCTTGCCTTTTCTCCAGTGAACCTCGAGGAATCTCGCTCGTTTCGATATCGTGAGGGAGAACCATCAGAGTTGTTACCGCATCGTTTCACTTTCCGAACTCCAGCAACATGAAGTCGCTCGATCGTTAATAATTGATCAAACATTAATAACAGGAATAGATCAAATACTGCTTAAGACAAATTATGAGCGATCGAAGAGAGCGTGACGAGTAACACGCCGCGTAACAGAACACGATATCTGTATCGGAAAGTGTTCATCGATCAATTTTGCAATAAGACGCGATAAATGGTTGTTCAATTAACAGCATAATCAATAGCAATTTAATTGAAAGTAATCTTGTTTATTTATTGGCTGTATTTAACAGAAAAAAGTACCTTTATAACTGCGAAATTATTTATATGATTGCATGGAAAAAATGGTTTTACTGAAGTATCTAAAAATTTAATTAGATCTGAAAATAATTTTGTTGAATTATCAAAATAATTATGTATATAAGACACTTAAGCTACTACTAGAATATCAATTGCAGCATTTCTCATTATGCTTGAGTTTCACACATAATTATTTTAATAATCCAACAAAATTATTTTTAAATTTGCATCTAAATTTTAAATATTTCAGTAAAATTGTTCTTTCGTGTGGTTCTTGCTTTTAGTCGCTTATTGAATTTAAATGTTTTACCAAGTGCATATTAAAGAACCTTGCAATAGTTGTAAAGTACTTTTTCTGCTGAACGTCAATCAATAACATTGATGAAAGAAATATTCCATGCTCTTGTTTTAAAATGTTATTTATTATAATATTTCATTAAATCATTAACATTATTATTTTGTCATTGAATTATAACATTATTTTCAATTAAACTACTATTAGCTAATATTGTTAATACAACACCATTTTCTTTTATGTAAAAGAGTTTCAGTTGTAATATTGCATCTTTTTCCTCGATGTTTCTTGCAGCAGTCTTGAAATAATACGTGACCTTTTTTATTATGTTCTTAATCGTACTTTCTCTTGTCTTCTTACCCAAGTTGAAAATTGACGAAGATGATTACGAAAATATTCAATCGGAAGTTTTCTCTGTTTGATGAAGTTACGGTTTTGGTTCCAAATAACTGTGATCCTTCATCCATCGATGAGCTTTCTCGAAATTTGAATAAGAGGCGGAATTGAAATGTTTCGGACTTCCTGTAAATGGAGACACAAGGCGATACGTCGTCTCGATTATCCCATTAATCAATTTCTCTTCGGTGGACACGAAACGAAGATTAAATTTTTTTTCGTTTTTTTCGTTTTTTCGTCTTTTTCTCTCCTTACCCACTTTTACTGCACAATCCGTATATCGCTACTGGTAAACAACTTCCGCAAAGGAAAAAACCAGTTCCGACGACAATTATATAGTGTTGAGATATATATATATATATTTAATAGCGTGACAGAATCTATTTATTATACACGTATTATACACATATTTATCTCGAATTCCAATTTTGTGCTATTTTTGCAATATCTTTTTACTTAAAAAGTGAAATTCTATGACTTATTTTTATCTCGCAAAATATTTTTTATACAGAAAAGAGTAAGAAGCTAATCTATGTCCAAAAAAATTAATTAATTTAATTAAGATAATTTAGTTAAGAACAAAACTAGATATTTAATTGAATTAAAGATTTTTTTAATCCATAAAATTATTAAAATAACGTACTTTTAATGACATAACTCACAATGTAACTTCAGCGTTACTTCAGTAAGCTAACCGTACAGAACTTATTAATTACATAGGAAACGTATCGCAGGTGCATTCAATCATACTTAATGATCCAGCTGTAATAAAAGAGTCGCAGGAAGTCGGCTACAAGTTTCGAAAGCGTGGCTCCTCGCGTGCAAAATTTTCCAGACGAAACATTTCTGGTTTCAATCGGACAATTTTCCCCGTGCGATTCTTCTTTTCTTCTCGTTCGTGCGCGATACTACCTTGAGAACCGCTTCCGATTCATTCTCCCCCGCATAAAAAGTTGCACCGTGTTGGCACCGTCTGGTAATAACGGTGAAACGGAAAGTGTGAATTCCGAATGACCCCGGGGTGAAATTTCTCTTGTCGATTCTCCTTGGTAAGAGGACCCGCCGCTTGTTGTTACGAGAGAAATTTTCATCTGCCTATTAAAAAGTTGAGTAGGATGGCGAAGAAACTTCTTAACGTTATGCTATAAAATAATCGGAATATCGTTGCGCTTGTCTAATGTAAGAAGTCTTCTTTGAGTTAAAAAAATAAGACAATCTTAAATAGTAATTTAAAATTGTACGCACTCTCGAAAATGTCAAAAAATTAAAAGTAATAAGAGTGAAGCTGTAAACATTACGCAAATTTGTATGTGTAAATCTGTAATTTATTTAATTTGGATGTTTCAACTCACATTCGAGTCATCTTCAGCAATAATCACACAATAGAAATAATTTGAATCCTTGACGAGAGAACCTACCATCTTCTTGGAATGTTTACAGAAAATTGTGTTAAATTTAATACATTTCATGTGTCCTAAACGGTTCACCTAAATTTTTGTGTTAATTTAATATAAGATATTAGATAGTAATACAAGTATGTATTATGTAATGAATTATTACAAAAATGTTTTTTTAGTAAAATTAATATTTATAATATGTTAAGTTAATACATTTTATTCATTTATATTTTATTATTAGAATTTACATTTTAAATATATAAATTTTATGTTATTTGTTAATTTACTTATAAATTGTGTTTTTTAACACAATTTAAAAACGTTGAATATCTATTTAACACAAGATATTCAAATAAAAATTAATATGTAATGTTAAATTAACACTTGGTATTTTAACACAAATACAAAGTATTTTTTTCATTATGTACGCCAAATAAAAATGAGTTATTATTGTTTTCTTAACAAAATAAGCTGTAAGAAAAACATTTTGAATACCATTAAAATTACGCAAGAATATTGGCATCTAATTCACGTTTAAAAATTATTTCATCTTATATAGTTCATTATTATAGTAGTTGATTAAATGTTATAAATAAGAAAAAATAATGCCCGAACATTGTGAACGTGAATTAAGTCGCATTGAATGTCACGCTGTGAAAATATTTCAAAATTTTGAGAAAAAATATGAACAAAGATTTCAAGTATTTTTTAAATATATCTGATTAAACCTAATTCTATCTTTATTGTTGCCACATCTTGATTGTTAGTTCTTCAAACACAGTCTGACAGTACAATTCAATACACCGTTGCTCGTGGGTATTCACAAAGGACGTGTGAAACACATTTTAAATGAAAGTAGGAATGTTACTGCGGAATTGGATTTGCTTCATGCGGAAAGTTAATACTTAGCTCAAAGGCAGCGCCTTCCGGAGCAGGATATGAAAGTAGATACCATTGATTCTTAACTAGATAAAGTGATGCAGTTTATTGGCTAAAAGTTATTCTGGAAGTTTATCTTGGGATATTATAAAATAAATACGGTTCTATTGGCACGTAACATTGCATTATTTTGTACGGAAAGTACATTAGTTTCCGGCAACCATTTTCACTCAATTAATGTAAGTCAGTGATATGAGAGAAAACTTTGTCGATAATGTATATTAATTATAATTAGTCCCATAAATGCTAAATATAATTTCAGTTATATAATATGTGATATTTTTATTAATCGAAGATATTACGAAAACTAGTCTGCTATTAACGTAATCGCCGAAAGAATCCTCTTATGAGGAAACATTTTCTTTCGGCTCAAAAAGTGAAGGAACACTTGTTGCACAAGCTAAGTATGCGGTACTGCGTGTCAGTGAATGCACACGTTTGATCGTGCATGCCAACAAATTATGCAATCATGAGTATAAAATAAGAGTAGTGTAATAAGATCTAATATTATCTACTTATAATGTCCTGATTTTCGCTAAATTTGTGCACGCGCGCGCTTGAACAACTTTACAGAACACGATGAGATAATATTTGTGTGAAACTTATATCTTGTTTTTTGTAGGAATATTTTTTATCAATTTTATGTTGAATCAAAAATAATTATGTAGGAAATTCAAGCGTAATGATAATGTTGCAAACAATTTTATGTTTTGGCTTCAATCAGCTTACAGCTTACTACTCTTATATAATTATTTTATTTTGATAATTATTTTATTTTATTTTGATAGTTCAACAAAATTATTTTCAAATTTGTATCTATAACTAAATTTTTAGATATTTTTCCCATGTATTATTAAAAATGAAATCAAGATTGAAAATTTTAGAAACATAAGAATAGTTATAAAATTCGTAAAAAAGTAAAGTATAATCTGTCATAGCAGGAAAGGTTATAAATATTTGAAGATTTGAATAAAATTTAATTTCAAAAGCAAATTTGAATTAGTTCAGTTGGATTTATCTTTTTCTCTTTGCCAAATTTTCCATTTTATTTATAATTTTTAGTTGAACCATTTTGATTGATCTTCGTATACTTTAACGAGTGAGAATATAAATTTGCATTTAGAGATACGTCAGAAATGGCATATAAGTTAGAAATTCATGTATGATCTCACGCCATGTCTGGCTATACACAATCCATGTCTACTCGCGCAATTAAGCGGCGCACGATCGTCGTAAAAGCTAAGCGCGGTCCAGTGGCTGCGAGTTTCCCACAAGCGGAAGAGAAAAAAAAAGCAAGATCGATGTTTAACTCAAGTGTGCGGTTTCTTAGCTCCTTCTAGGCATTATAAACGTCCTCGATCTATTCCTTGATCTTTGGATCTGTTAGGAGAAACGATAATCGCCTCAGTATAGCAAGTAAGAGGATTCTGTGGCGTTATATGTTTGTAATGACTTATTTTAATCCCTCCCTTCGTCGTCCTCACCGTAGTCAATTTCTTCTGCAATGGATTACACATTATAGAAAAGTGGACAGGTTTAATGGCAAGACTAGGAATTATTTTATACTTTATATTAAAAATTTCTTTTTGTCTTATTGCAACAAAAGAGAAATTTTAATAATTGCAAGTGAGCAGAGCAAATTTTTATTTAAGTAACTGCAATGTTTTTATCTAATTGAGTAATTACTACTTTGATGTAATCTAATTAAACATTGAAAACTAAGAAGTTAAACTTTCAACAAAATTTAGCGGCTAAATTTTGTATTTATATCCCAAAATTTATATTGATACAAATTTATTAATTATCCTTTTTGTTTACTGATTCTTGAGAGTCGGATAGTAATGACCGGTCACGAATTGCGGTCGAACTTGTGGCACGAAAGTGAGAGGATTGTCTTTCACGAACCGCACTGGTCAGAGCTCTATCTCTAATCGGACGCGGAAAT